>JAEIGA010017621.1_pt1 | contig 10883 bp, 9 predicted proteins | sample 9270691 | NCBI WGS metagenome assembly JAEIGA01 (sample SAMN17057246, study PRJNA624740) | gut metagenome | biome: biome; isolation source: fecal sample | host: Bos grunniens | place: China: Xizang | collected 2019 | reverse complement strand
TGCGTTATTAACTAAATATCCAACACAATCAACTAATCTAGTTTTCATTTTCACATTATTATCAAGTGTAATTTCAATTGCTTCATTAGGAATAAATTTAGGTTCTGTAGTCATTATTGTTCTTCCACTCGCACTTTGTGGCAATTCATCAATAGCCCTTTCTCTCTTATATTCATTATCAATATTAGGAAGCACTAACAGTTCCATAAATCTTTTTATAAATGTAGATTTTCCAGTTCTAACAGGTCCAACAACTCCTATGTATATATCTCCATCGGTTCTATTTGCAATATCACTATATATATCCTTTTCTTCCATAAAAAAATATCCTCCTATAAATTTGTACATCATTTACTAATTTATATTAGGATATTTAATATTTATGACACTTTTATATATTTACTAACACATAAAATTCACCTGAATTTTTATCTATATACTCATAATTATCTTTAAAAACTTTTATTTCTTCTAGTTTTGTCGGTATATTAGTTTGTTTTTCTATTTTTAAGTTATTAAATGCACCATCTTTATCTGACCAAATAATCATAAAAGTCAAGCCATTTAAATTGTTATAATCAAAAGAATTCACTATTGAAAACTTATTTTGTAGATATGTTTTATTAGTAACTAATTCCATATCTTTATCTGAAAATTTTTGATAAGCAACAGCTTTCCATACATTGCCACCATCTTCATGCTGATAATCATAATAGATATCTTTTTGGCCTTTATCAATAGAATATTGTGAATTAAATAATTTAAAATCACTAAATTCAACTATTCCTGTTAACAAGTCTTCTTTTACATCAATCCAAATATCAGATTTTAATGCATAAGAATTACTTATACCACATTGATAAATAGTATCTTTTATTTGGATACTATCACCTTTACCTACTCTATTCAATTCTTTTATATTATAGATTGGAATTATATCATTAGCATTTGCATATACATAATCTTCAATATTATTAAACGACTCTGAATATATTTCTTGTAATTCAATAGTTTTTAATTTTTGATTTTTTAATCTTGTTAATACCAAGTTATATGATACTAGTACAAATACCAATAAAAAAATCATTACTATAGTTACAAATATTGATATAAAACCTTTCTCTTTAATAAAGTTTTCTTTCATAGTTTTCCTTTTTTTAATAATCTCTACTATTTAATATTACATAAAATTTATTTTTAAATCAATAGTAGATAAAGAATATTTTTTTCACAATTGAAAATACTAATAAAAACATATTTAGGAGCACATAATGTTTAAAGAAATATTAAATAATCTTTTTTCTTATAAAAATGAAGAAAATTATTCATTCGTATTATCAAATGCTAGTAACAATATTAAAGATGAAGAATTTAATAAACAAGATCAAACGCTAGTATCAAAGCAATTAAATAAGAACCTAGAATACTTAACTGTAAAATTAAACTTATTAATTAATAGTGATATCAAAATCAGGAAATTTAATATTGCTTTAAAAACAAAAAACTATCAAGCATTTTTAATATATATAGATGGAATGGTTGATTCTAATAATATAAACAATTTTGTGTTAGAACCCCTTTTCCTTCGTAATTCGATAAAAATGAATGATTCTATTATTTATACACAAAATGATCAAGGGAAAAAATGTATTAGATACAATTTAGAAAATTTTTTATTTTCTAGTCTAATCCCTCAAAATCATATTACTAAAGAATCTGAATTTAAAAATATAATCCCTAAACTTAATGCTGGTTTTTCTATACTTTTTGTTGAATCTTTAAAATGTTGTTTTTGTATTGAAACTAAAGGTATCAAAGAACGTTCTATTTCAAAACCAATAACTGAAAGTGTAATTCGTGGTGCTCATGAAGGATTTATCGAAAACTTAAGAACCAATACATCTCTTATTAGAAAAAACATCAATAACGAAAATTTAATTATCGAAGAAACCGAAGTCGGTAATATAACAAAAACAAAAATAGCAATCTGTTATTTAAATCATATAACAAACGATGATCTTGTTTCTGAAGTAAAATTCCGTTTAAAAAACTTAGATATAGATTATATTTTATCAACAGGTCAGCTTGAACAATTTTTAAAAAGCTCTCCTAGCTCTATTTTTCCAGAAGCAATATCAACAGAAAGACCTGATAAAACTTGTAATTATTTATTACTTGGTAGAATAGCCATTCTAATTAATGGCTCTCCATATTCACTCATAGTGCCAGCTGTAATTAGTGACTTTTTAACATCATCAGAAGATTATAATCTTAATTATCACTATTCTAATCTTTTAAGATTATTAAGATTTATCGCTTTTATTTGCGCTTTACTTGTTCCAAGTTTCTATATTGCAATCACAATGTATCATTATGAATTAATACCTACAGAACTACTCTATGCAATAATAGCATCAAGAGAAGCTATACCCTTCCCTGTATTTTTTGAAATAATTATTATGGAACTTGCATTCGAACTTCTTCAAGAAGCAAGTATTCGTGTTCCTAATAGTTTTAGTACAACTGTTGGTATAATTGGAGCATTAATTTTAGGAGAAGCTGCAGTTTCTGCAAATATCGTTAGTCCTATTCTAATAATAGTAGTTGCTTTTGCAGGAACAGCTTCTTTTACAATACCAGATAATTCACTTAGATTCTCAATAAGACTCACTAGATTTATTTATACAATATTAGCATATATTGCTGGTTTTCTTGGGATTGCTTTAGGAATATTTATAAATATTTTAATTCTATCAAATCAAAATTCCTTTGGTATAGATATTCTCTCACCATATATTCCATTAAACAATATAAAGAATAATCAAACTTTATATTTAGACCCAGTTTGGAAAAGAGAAAAAAGAAGTCAATTTTTAAATACAAAAAAACCTAATTTAGAAAATCATATTAGTATGAAATGGAGAAAAAATGAATAAAAACTATAAACTTTCAGAAAATGAAACATTAGCAATTATTATAGTAATTACAATTAATAAACTTATTCTAAACATTCCCTTTTACATTATTCAATCAGTTGGAAGTGGTACATTAGTAAACATTATTTATATTGGATTAATAGATTTTATCTTCTTATTATTGATTTTAAAATTAATGAATAAATTTGAAAATCAAGATATTATTGATATTGCTGAATTTTTAGGTGGAAATATTTTAAAAACAATTATAGCATTTATCTCCATTGGACTTTTATTTCTAGCCTCTTATATTACTATACTTGACTTTTCTAATGTACTACACACCATTTACTTCTCTAGCTTTGATTTAATTTATATTCTTCTTTATTTTATTATTGGAATATTAATAGCAAATCTTTCAGGTTTAAAATCAATAGCTAGCGCTTCTACTTTCATTTCATTTTTTGCAATTATTAGTATAATCATAACTTTTTTAAACACACAATCTAATTTCGATATAACAAAAATTACTCCATTATTTGGTATAGATTTTAAAACAACATTCTTATCAGGGTTAAGTAATACCTTTGCAATTTATTCATTAGTTTATATATACTTTTTCAAACCATTACTTAAACACCCTGAAAACTTTAGAAAAATCTCTATAAAATCATTTATCCTCTCTTTTATAATACTTTTAATAACATCGTTATCTATGCTAACTATTTTTTCATCTAACTTAAATATTGAACCAATAAATTCTCTTTTTGTTCTTGCACGTCAAATTGAATTTGGAAACTTTTTACAAAGAATAGATGCTCTTTTTATCTTTATTTGGATAATATCAATTTTTAGTTATTTAAGTTTTACGATATTTTTAATTTCAAAAATATTAAAAAAATTATTTAATTTTGAAAATGAAAAAGATCTTAGCTATTCTCTGTGTAGTATATTACTTGGTCTAACACTAATACCTATCAATATACCAACCTTACATTATATTGAAAAGAATATTTATAAAAATTCTATTATTATCTTTATTTTTGTCATTGGTTTCTTGATAATATCTTTAGCAAATTTAAAATCTAGAAAGGCTAAAAAATGAAAAGATTATTTATTATAATTTCTTGTAGTTTACTTTTACTATTCATTTCAACAAACTCTTATAACCAAACAGGATTAGAACATTATTATTTTGTTATAGCCATAGGACTTGATAAATCCGAAAATAATTTATTAAAATTTACAGTTCAACTATCAACTTCAAAAGATGACTCTTCTTCATCGTCTGGCTCATCACAAGCAAATAAATTTGAAATCTTTTCTGTTGAAGCAAAAACCATAAATGAATCTATAACAATCTTGAATAATTATTTAAATAAAAAATTAAATTTATCACATTGTTCTGCAATAGTAATTTCAGAAGAATTAGCTCGTAATGGTATAGAAGATTATTTAAATTCTTTAAGTAATAATACAGAACTTCGTCACAGTGCTCTTTTATTAATAAGCTCTACTTCTAGCTATGATCTAATAAAAAATATTGGAAACTCAGGTGAAGCATTTACATCTAGATTATACGACCATTTTTCTACTTCTCTTAACTATACTGGTTTTAGTTGTAACTCAACATTCGGCTCTTTTTTTGAAGCTATAAATAATGATTCTAGAGATCCGCTCGCTTTATATGTATTACAAGACGAAAAAGTAAACCAAACCTCAGGATTTGGTATTTTTAAAGACGATAAGTTAATTGAAATAGCATCCATTAATGATTCAATATCTCATTTAATATTAACTAACAATCTCAAAAATAGTACCATTAGATTAACTTCACCTTATAAAGATAATGAATTTATAGATGTGGAATTATCACTTTACAAAGACTCTTCTTTAGATATAGAAATCATAAACAATGTACCTTGTATTACAGCAAATATATATCCAGAAGGAAAAGTTTTAAGTTCAGGAAGTACATTTAATTATACTCAAAACGAATTAAATAAAACTATCGAAAATTTAACAAACGAATACATTTCTACTTCATTAAAAAATTACTTTTATAACGTTGTAAATAAATTAAATTGTGACACTATTGGAATTGAAGAAAAATATAAATCCAAACTGCTTACCGAAAATGAATTTAATAAAACTAATTGGGATAATACCTTCCAAAAAAGTTTATTTACATCTAAAATTAAAACAAAAATTAATTCTAGCAATTTATTAAATCACGAATAGAAAGGATAAAAATGAAATTTTTCACTCTTATTTTAATAACTCATTTTACCTTAAAATCAATTTCATATTCATTATACGAACTAAAAACAAATAAAAATAAACCCGCTGGTATTGTAAGTTTAATTCTTACATCCATAGGGTTTATTTTACCTGTAATTTTATTATTTAAATATTATTAGTCTATTTTAATTTCTAATAATTTATCTTTTAATTCTTTTTCAATAGTAATTAATTGTTGCTCAGCTTCAACTCTTTTTACTCTACCTGTTTGGTGAATTTCAAGAACTTTATCTAAAGTTTCAATTATATCTTTATTTGTTTTTTGTAATGTTTCAACATTTACTATTGCTTTTTCTGATTCTTCAGCAATCTCAATTGTACCTTGTTTTAACATTTCACTATTTCTTTGTAACATTTCATTTGTCATATCTGTTACTTGTTTTTGTACTCCTAAAGCAGCTTTTGAATTAGCTAATCCTAAAGAAATTACAATTTGGTTTTTCCAAAGTGGAATAGTGTTAATTAATGAACTTTGGATTTTTTCAACTAATTCACTATCATTATTTTGAATTAATCTAATTTGTGGAGCCATTTGAATTGAAATTATTCTTGTTGTTTTTAAATCATAGATTTTTTTCTCAAATCTATTAATTGTATTAATCATATCATTAACAGCTTGAATATCAGCTTGTTCTCCTGTTTCTTCAGCTTTCTTTTGTAATTCTGGTAATGTTACAGTTCTTAATTCTTCTAATTTTTTCTCACCAGCAATTATATATAATGATAATTCTTTAAAATACTCTAAATTCTTTTCATACATAGTATCGAAAATTGTAATGTCTTTTAACATTCTAATTTTTTGAGATTCTAATTTTTGTTCGATTTTTTCAATATTAACTTCAACTTTATTGTATTTAGATACCATTTTTTCAATTTGTTTTTGTGCATTAAAGAATAATCCATATAATCCTTTTGGATTTAAACTTTCTGGAACTTGTCCATCAAAATCTTTAACTTGTACAACTAAATCTGATAATAATTCTCCAACATCACCTGTATTTTTTGTTTTTACATTTTGTAAAACACTATCTGAAAATGTTGAAATTTTATTTTGTGCTGAAGCACCATATTGTAAGATTTGTGTTGTATCTGATACATCAACTTTAGCACAGAAATCATCAATAGCTTTTTTCTCTTCATCTGTTAATAAATCATATTTTAAAGAGCTTTCTACTTTTTCTTCTGTTACATCTTCTCCATTTAAAATTTCTTTTTCGATTTTTTCAACCTCTTTTTTAGGTTCAATTTTAAGTTCTAAAACTTCTGCTTCTTTTTCGCTCATTTGTTTATTTTCCTCCTAATTTTATTTTTTCTCTTGTTTATATTGTGATATTTACATATCTTATTGACCATTACCTAAATAATTAATTAAAGTTTCATATCTATCCATTTTTAAACTTGTTACAGTACTTGTAATTGTTTGTGGAATACCAGGAATATTTACTTTTGTAACATCATAACTTCCTGTACTAACTCCTGTTCTAAATCCATATTTTTCCCAAGCAATTTGTTGAATCTCAGGATCATCAAATATAGTTTCATATACATTTCCGTTCTCTGTAAATGTTGCTATACAATGTGAATTCCAAATTGTTGGTGTAGGATATAATATTCTAATATCATTTTTTATTTGTTCATATCCATCAGGATTTTCTGTTGCAAATTCAACTATACTTTTTTCATAATCAACTATCATAGGTGCTCCACCCATTCCTGTTTTTAAATATTTCTCAAATAAATCCGCTGGAGTATTATTCATATATCCAGATTTTTCATAAAAATCTTTTAATTTTGATAAGTTATCTTGCATTCCTCTTTCAGTTACAGTTCCACCACACATTATTGATAATAGTAATCCATAATATGTAGCTCCTGGAGATGAAGTAACAGGATCTGTTGATGCTATATTAATGTTTCCATATAACATTGGTAATCCTATATCGCCCCATTTTTTACCTTCTAAAATATAATTTAATAACTTATTCATATCAGTTATATAATATGTTCCATTATTTAATTGTACAATACCTTCATTCATTAAAGCATTTGTAACTTCAGCCCAACTATATATAACAATCGGAGTATTTAATGTTAAACCACCATCTAATACTTGATATCTATCAGCTTCGCCTTTAACTTTATTAGCTGCTACTTTATAATAATCATAAAATCTTTGATCTGAACAAAACATTAAATCATATTTTGATCCATCTGCTTTTCTTACTAATGGTTCTTTTATTAATTTTCCGTTACTCCAAGTATCATATATTGGATTAACTTTATATTTTGTTTTCATTATTTCAAGAACTCTTTCATCTGAAATAAAATCTTCTTTACCACCACCAGTTGCAATAGTAACATCTATCGTCCCAGCTTCTTTTATAGTATCTATAGCATTTGTTATTTCAGCTTCGTTATCATCATAAATTTTAATACCTATGATTAAAACAATTAATGCTATAAATAATAACGCACCAAGTAGTCTCTTATTCAACAAGAATCCCTCCTTTATTTTTTAAGATTAAAATGATCTGTTGTATTAAATGATTCTGCATTAAGCATAGATTCAAAAACTTTAATTTCTGCATCTGTATCAACGATATCTGTTTGATATAATTTAGCAAGTTGCTCTTCAAATGCTTTTTTGATTTTTACAACCATTTGCTCTGTTGTTTCCATCATTTTTTTACTTTCAGTAGAATTTAAATCTTGATTTTCAATCAAATCATATTTTCCTAATATTTTTACTGTTACAGGTAAATAATAAGAGAAAAATGTATTTGCTTTACCTGCTTTTTCAGGTGCTTTTTCTATTGTTACAATTATCTTCGCTATAACTGCATGTAATTGTTTAATATCTTCAATTAATTCTGGTTTTTCTACTCTATGCATTAAAGCATATATTTCAGCGTTTTGTCTTTTAGCTGTTGTAATTTTTTCTAAAAAACTTCTATTATCATCTTTAGCAATATCCATAACTATTGGCTTTGGTTTATTTGATTCTGAAAGCATTAAATTTCCTGCTCCAAAAGCAACTGCAGCTATACCTAAAGATGGTAAAACTGAAAGACCTAATCCTATATAAGGAACTGCAAAAAACGCCCCTCCAACTATTGCTGAAATAAGAATATCTTTATATGATTTATTATTTTTTTCATTCATTTTAATTGTATCCTCTCACTTCTTTAAATGCTTTTAATAAATCTGTTTTTCCATCGAAAACTTTACCATTTGTTAATTCTGCTATCATTTGTAATTCATCTTCAAAAGCACTACCAAACATTATTGAATAGAATGGTACATCAAAATTTTCTGTTTTATATTGTGCTTCAAATGTATCATAACTACCCATATTAGATAGTCCATCAGTCATTATTATAACTGAAACATTGTATGTATCAAAATCTTCTCTTCTAATTTGTTCTAAAGCTTTTATTCCTGTATCGTATATATTTGTTGAACCAGAAGGTTTTAAATCAAATATATTATTTAATAATTGTCCAGTTTCACTTCCATTTGTAGTATTCCATACATCTATTACATCAGTTGAAAATGGAATAACTGTAATTTTATCTTTATCTGTATATTGCAATAAATCTTGACTTGCTCTATCTGTTAAAATGTATTCCATTGCATCTGTTAATTGGTTGTATCCTTTTCCTGACATACTGCCTGAATAGTCTAATGCAAAAATTGTATATATTGGTTTTCTAAATTCTAATTGATATAACTCCAATGCTTTTTGTATAATCTTTGCATTTGGGAATTTAATTGGAACAATATATTTACTTGTATTTATTCCCCATTCTGGATTAAACACTTCTTTATTGGCTGTTAGATTCACTCCACCAAACCAAGTTCTTCTTCCTTTTTCAGCAAGTTTTTCTTGTACTGATTTACTTAAAATATAATTTTGAAGTTCTAAAAAAGCTTCTCTATTATTATTATCTTCTCTATCTATATAAGCTAATGGTGAGTCAGATATTGATACTCCATCAACCGGATATAAAGCATAAACTGATTCTTGTCCAGCTTCACTTAACTTTTTATTCATATTTATAATTGAAGATTCATATGTTACTATCGCATCATAATCTCCATTTAAAAACATTTCTTCTAAATACTCTTCACTACCAGATGATCTTTGAAGACCATTAAATAATGTTACTAATTGATTTTTTATTTCCTCATTTTCTATATGTTCTAATTTTAAAACTTCTGGGTTTCCAGCTAAAGTTGATAAAAGTCCTAAATAAGCTGTAGCTCCTGAATTAGTTTGAGTTGGATTAGACATACTAAATTTTAATTGTCCGTTTTGAATTGCACTTACAATTTCTGATGTGTATATATCTCTACCAACAAAATTTAATTCATGTGCTTTAGATTCTTTTATTGCAAATATTACTGGATTTATATTTGTTGATTTCATATCTGTCACATTAACATTTTCATCAAGCATATATAACCATATAGAATTTGATGCCCAAACCGCATCATATTTATCTCCATTATTTATTTTGTCCATTATTTCTAATGTACCAGCATAATCTATTTCTATATCAACATCATTATTATCTGCAAATTCTTTAACTAAAAATTCCAATTCTTTATTTTCTGTGCTAGAGATAATTTTTAAAGATCTTTCAGCAATAACTGTTTCGCCGTTTTCTTCAACACCTTCAATGTTTTCTACATACTCTTCAACATTCTTTTCTTGCATCAAAACAAGCAAAGCAATCATCATTGCTACGAAGATTATTAACATTGCACTTAAAGCTGCATTTCTTTTCAATTCATTACCTCCATCATGTTACTTTTAATTATAATTTCCAACTATAATTTTATTGTATTTTTCATATTTTGTAAATAGAAAAACCGCTATATTTCAATTATTTTTTAAACTTTCTCCTCTTTGGTTTTCTTTCCATTTCTTTTGCTTCAATCATCTCTTCTGCTTCACCTTTTAAAGCTATAGAAACAATTATACCTACTAATCCACAAAAAATTGTAAAAGTACCTACATTAGATAATCCAAATAAAGTTTCTTTTGCTATATTTACAACAAAATTAGTTATAGACATGGTCATAACAACCAAATTATCCATATCAACATTATGCAGTACTATAGCTACACATAATTTAAGAACAATACCTAATGACAATACAGAAATCGAAATATAATTTATTGCTCTTAATAAATTATTTCTATTTAATGCGATTATTAAAAACAAACAAATTCCAAGTAATAACCAAGGCATTATTCCAACTTCATCAGATAGTATTTGTATTTCATGTACTAACTTATGAACTTTCATATAACCATTACTTGATATATTTATACTTTTTTTATATTGATTTACTATTAAATTTTTAAATCTTTCAATGTTAGCTCTACCTTCTGCAGTTAACATTTGTCCTGTTGAAGAAACATATTCATTAATTTTTTTATCTAGGTTATCTCTTACCTTTACATCACTAACGGTAATTTTAGATCCTTCATATACACAATTCACTAAGCTACTTACATCTCTTTTTATCATTGCTTCAGTAAAAAGACCATCTATCGTCTCTTTAGGTAACCCTGATTGATATATATATTCTTCAAAAGCACTTTTAACTTCTCTAGAAATTTGTTCATGGAATTCAGATTCTTCTAATTTAGATTCT
>JAEIGA010017620.1_pt1 | contig 10883 bp, 8 predicted proteins | sample 9270691 | NCBI WGS metagenome assembly JAEIGA01 (sample SAMN17057246, study PRJNA624740) | gut metagenome | biome: biome; isolation source: fecal sample | host: Bos grunniens | place: China: Xizang | collected 2019 | reverse complement strand
CACTCTAGCTGTCATATAGATACAAAAAGAGTACAGTCGAAAATGGCTGTACTCTTGCTGTATGATGCTTGCGCATCTCATGTATGGAATTATTACAGTCTCTGCAATGTCATTTGGGCATAGCAATACCGTATGAGACTTGGAGACTGTGTTTTGCCAACGCAAAACTAAGATGCTGTAGTAGTCGTTGTTTGGCGCAAGCTTTCTCGGCGGTCCATAAAATCATCCCTACATGAATGGGCATAGTTATCCCATAGTGGGTAGAAGGCAAGGAAAATGGTTAGAGAATCTTGCTTGTTCAAACAAAGAAAACTCTATATCCACCCGAAAGGGCATAGTACCCCCAGGAGGACTCGGCGGCGTTAACGATCATTTCGATCGGATAGATTTGCCTACTTCTGCAAATAGTGCAGAAGGTGGTTGCCGTCGTCTATCAACAGGGCAACCTTCGAGCTAGCATCCTATGTCTTGCCAATGCAAGACTAATAAACATATAGTGAAGAGTTTTTGTACCTCAAAAAGGACATAGCATCCCTAGGGAGGTCAGAGGACATTGACGATCTTTTCGACCGGGCAGATTGACTTTCTCCTGTGGGTAGTACAGAAGGCGGTTGCCACCACCTGCCGGAATGGCAACCATAAGTTCGGAAACTATGGCGGTCTCACACTATAAACACGTCTGATTTGACTATGCAAATCCAGAAACGTTTCAAACCCATATGCCTGTGACTCCAGATCACGCACCGGCCGCATAAATGGTGCTGGCAGACCTACGAGCGAACAAAGAGAATTCCTCACAGTGCTTTGATTCCTACACGACCCGTAGCAAACCAAGACCTATGCAATCTTTGTTAAATAAATTTTACCATAAATTTGAAAAACATGCAAATGAACATTTTGAAAACAAATATAAAAATCAGACCCATAAATAGGCCTGATTTTTAATCATTATCTTGTTTTAAAAGGTCCTCCATACAGACACCTAGGATCGTAGCAATTGCCTTCAATTCGATATCGGTTGCACTTCGGGTCTGTCCTTCCAGTTTAGATAAGCTGGATGGGTTGATGTCAACGCCCATGAGCTGCATCTTGCCCACAAGGGTTGCCTGTTTCATACCCAGTGCCTTTCGGATACGTTCAATATTGGCACCACAAATATTTTTATCACCATATTTTGCTTTTCTTGGCTTCACTGGGACACCCCCTTGTCTTTCTAATTTAGAATTATAATATCCATTTTACTTGATTTAATTCCAAATTAGAATTATAATAGGAATGTTCTGATTTTATTGCTTTTTCGACATGCTGTGATATAATTTATTTATTAGATTTTTGCGCGGACAACCATGTGTCCTCCCCAATAGTTATAATGATTCCATCATACAAAGGAGGTATTACCATGGAAAACACACGACAAGAAAGAGTTCTAGAGATTTTCTTTCGCGGTCTCCGCGGCGAGGATCTATCAGTACAAAAACTCGCCGACGAATATGAAGTGTCTACCAAGAGCATCACAAGGAGCATCAATGACCTTAAGATATTCTTAGCTGACCACCGCTCTCTTGTAGGAAATACTGAACTGCAATATTCTCATCAGGATAAATGTTATAGGCTTTATATGGATGAATTTCTTTCAAGCAAAGAATTGTTTTCCTTGATTGAAGTTATGATCGGAGCCCGAGCTTTTTCAAAAGAGGAGCTTTTATTACTTACTTCCAAATTAAAAAGTTTTTCTACACCAACCGATCGTGCCAAGTTAAATGAGCTAATCCGAAAAGAACTTTACCATTATCCTGAAGTTAAGCACGATTGCGAAAGCGTTCAAGATTATCTCTGGCAGCTAGTAAACTGCATTTCTGATAAGCAGGAAATATCTATCGACTATTACCGTATGGATCGGAAATGGGTTACTCATAGATTAAGACCGGCATCAGTGTTCTTTAACGATTACTACTTTTATTTGATCGCGTTTTTAACTGAAGGAAAAACCGAAAAACCCTACTATTTTCGTGTTGATCGTATCAAACAGATTACGGTGCACCGCAAGCGTTTCAACCTAGAAACCACACCCACATTCGATGAAGGTTGGCTGCGTCAGAGAAGCTTGTTTATGTTCCCCGGAAAGTTACAAACTATCCGCTTTGAGTTCACCGGTCCTTCTGTGCAGGCAGTCCTGGATAAAATCCCAACCGCTAAAATTATTGAGCGTGAAGGTCGTAAATACACAATTGAAGCAGAAACATTTGGTACCGGTATAAGAATGTGGTTGCTCAGCCAAGGCTCTTGGGTGAAGGTTATTTCACCTCAAGATTTTGTAGAAGAAATAAAGAACGAAATATCTTCCATGATGGAAAAGTATCAGTAATTTGAATAGGGGTGATAATATGCCGTTTGACATGACAGGAAAAACCTTCAATTTAAAACCCAAAAACAAAACCGAAAGTGAGATGCAAATTTCTAAATTAGATAATCAAGCACCTGAGCAATCCTGTTGGGTCCCTACCGAACCCAAATACTGTCTTGATGATCTCATTTTAGATCCACCTGTAAGAGCTGCACTATTAGATGCCATTTCCTTCTATCAATACCAGGATAAGGTCATGCATGAATGGGGGCTATACGAGCGTTTTTCTGACCGGATCAATTTATCCATAAATCTTTTTGGTGAGTCTGGAACTGGTAAAACAATGGCTTCGCATGCCATTGCCCATGCGTTGGATAAAAAAGTAATCTTTGTAGACTATGCAGAAATAGAGTCCAAGTATGTTGGTGAAACGTCTAAGAATATTAAGCAGCTATTCATTTCAGCAGCTAAACAAGACGCTATTATTATTTTTGACGAGGCTGATGCATTGTTAAGCCGCCGAGTTACCGATATGCGCTCATCAACAGATGTTAGTGTAAATCAAACGAGATCTGTTCTGTTGAATATCCTTAATGAATATACAGGCATCGTTATTTTCACTACCAATTTCATTCAAAATTTTGACCCTGCATTTATACGCAGAATTCGATACCAAATACGCTTTGAGTTGCCCAACCAGGAATTGCGACAGCGCCTTTGGGAGATGTATATCCCGTCCCAACTTCCCACTAACGCTAGTGCCATTAACTTGGCAGAAAAGTACGAAGGCATAAGTGGTAGTGATATTGCAAACGCTGTATTCTCTGCTGCTATAAAAGCAGCTCGCCTGAATGCAGATGTAGTAGATTCAACATTCTTTGAAGATGCTATTAAATCCATTATAAAGGCTAAAAAAGAAAATGCCGGTTCGCATGAGACAGTTACAAAGCGAGTCGTCACAGAACAATATGTTAAAGAACAATTGGGTGTAGAGGAGATTTAATTATGTTATTGTTAGCTTTGTTTGCAACTGCCGCTATTGCGGTTGGTGTTGCTTGTGCGTTATTTTGGGACAATATATTGGGCTGGATTCAGAAAGCAGCAGCCAAAATCAAAGAGAAACTTCAAAAAGCTGTTTACGGAACCAAAGTTCTCGCCACAAAGATTGCTGGTCAATTAAAAAAGATCTCTAAAAACTATGTCCGGAACGGAACTGAATGGGAAGAATATGTTTTGACAAAAGAGATTGAAGAGGAAGATGTTCCGGACTATATCCGCGCTCTTGAAGAAGGCAACGAGGTAGATATCACCGAAGAACTCCAACTCAAACTAGCTTGATTTTAGTATGGTTAAATTATCTTTAGAATTATGGCTTTATGTTCTTATATCTAAAGCACACAAAGTGTACGGGTCCCAATCCTGGGGTGGTAACTCGTATGTGTATAAGACATCCACTGGCTTTCTGTGCTGTGCTGTTTTGTATGCACGGCAAGATAATGAATGGATAGAAATTGCTGCTGCTCATTGTTTCTCATTGACTCAACTTCCTCGAGAAATAAGGAATTCCTTTAGTGGAGATAAAAATACAGCTGATGCAACAAATGTTCTCAAGCAATTACTATCGGAGTATAACAAAAACGGAGATGATACTATGAAATTCAACCTATTTAAATTGGCTCAAGTCGCACAGACAGCAATTAATGTTGCGGACAATGTTAATGCTACATACAACATCCCTCACGCAGATGATGACGACCTTTCTACCTATGCCCAAGACACAAGTATGTCCGGCACTGAACGTGGAATATCGATGGTGCGAGCAGCAGTAAACCAAGATTGGTTTGATCTTGCCAAGTTAGGTTTTGATGCGCTTGTAAACCTCGTCTCAAAAGACCCCCTTTCCTATGATAATTTTCTTTCTGCCATCAGCCAATACATCGATGTAAAAATTCAACAATTCTCCCAAGAAGAGAATTTGCGCTTTGTCGGTGGCGAATGCGCACTTTCTGTAGTGCGTGAGGAAAAAGTTGTTAAGAGCAAGGCTCAGATGTACTTTAAGAATGCAAGCGGCAAGTGGATTGTCAAGGAATTGATTGGTAACACCACATTTAATTGTTTTACTGCTGAAACACTTGACGGCGAATTGACAGATATTATGAATTCCGGCGGAGTTAAGTTCCCTATAACTAAGCCTGAATAAGAAAGGAGTGACAATATTATGGCAAACTTTTCACTTCCTATGGTTTTGAAAATTAAAGAGGTACTTGATGACTTCAAGGACCCGGATTACTCGTTCGAACACGATGAGGATAGTGCATCCTTTACTCTGCGCACAGAAGAGTCAACTACAGGAGAATCTTTGCTGATCCAGCTGACAATTCGCAGAGATGAGGATGAAGATGATCTTATTTCTGTACTGTCTTTCCTGGATATTGATTTTGATAATGAATTTGAAGAATCACTAGAAGTAATTGCTGCCAAGGCTAATGAAGGTGCCGAGGGGCGCGATGATTGGGAAATGTTCGTCCACGAGGGTGATGAAGGCGAACTTAATTTGATTTCCAAAAACAAATTTTACTTTGACGAAGACATTTGCGATGATGAAAACGAAGACGAGTTTACGGCCTTTGTTCAAAATGTCATTGGTGGAGCCTGCACGGAATTTGCACTTGTCGCACCCCTTATTGCACTGTTGACCGGTGGCGAGGAAGCAGCCAAAGAAGCTCTAGGTCGTCTTCAATCCGAGGTTGAAAATGCTAAGCAGAGAACTGAACGAGGCGGAAGCGAAAGTTCTGGTACGTTGGACGATCTCCTTGAAAAATTAGTTGCAACCAAAGCAGATGCGCAAAAGGGCGATGTCGATGCCCAAGTCGAATTTGGAAAATCGCTTCAAATTCTTTATGCTGACGAGGCATGCAGCGAAGAAGATGAAGATCAGTCTGCAATTTACTGGTTCAAGAAAGCTGCAAAGCAAGGCCATCCGGAGGCGCGTTATCTTGTTGCTCGTTGTTTCCACGAGGGAAAGAATGTTAAGAAGAGCCGGAAAAGCGCTATTGAATGGTACAAGAAACAGATTGATTTTGTATTAGAGAGCGACAACAAAGATCCGGAATTAATAAAGCAGGCATTAGCCGGTTTGGAAGAACTGGGCGAACAAGCCTCTACTACTTTGGCATACCCGGTTACTTATGGAAAATCTACTTTTAAAAGTGTTGACGATATTATCGACAATATGGATACTAATCCGGATGCATTAGGATTGTTTTCGCAATGCACAATTTTTGGTGCAAGCTTTGTAAAGAGAGGAACCCTTGGAATCAATGGCCTTTTCGAAGCAGCCAACAAAGGCTCAACCGATGCTATTTTAGGCCTAGGCAGACTATATGAGGTCGGTTATGATTTTTTGGCACGAGATGTAAATGCTGCTCTTACACTCTATAAATATGCGTATTCTCTTAAGAATGTAGATGCCCTTCTTAGCTTGGGACAAATCTTGTTTAGTACTTTTGGGAAAAAGGAAATCGGTCTTTCAATGATGCAGCGTGCTGCTGATATGGGCAGCGAGATTGCCGAAACGCAGCTGGAGCTGATCAAAGAACTTATCTCTGGTGTTTCACCGGTAGCCTTTGATGATATCCCGAAAGCCGAATTTAAGTATGATGAGATGCAACTGGCAAACTATCTGCAGCTGTATTTCATTGACCTCAGTGATGAAGCAGCACTTAAAACCGCCATTCTTGATATTATGATGAATATGAAACCGGAAACATTTTCGATTATAATGAACGAATTCCGTGTCAAATATCTCCGGCGCAGAAAGTTGATGCACTTTACAGACCGAGTAAACTTTGCTGGCATCTTCGATGACCTGGTAAAAGAAGGTTTGGTTGAAGCACGAAACGTTGGAGATTATGGTATTGCTGAAAATACAATATACAGTGCGAAAGCTTCTACACATAAGATGAAGTCAGTTACTCTCGATTGGGATGACATTTGATTAAACTATCTCAGTTGGAAAGGAATGAGCAGTATGAAAGTTGAACTTGCTGCCGTAATAAACGGACAACAAGCTGTCGGTGTACTTGATCTAAAGAAACTCGCCGATCAAGGTAACATCGATGCTTGCAATACATTAGGCACATGGCTCTTGTCTGGCTTGAATTGTTCACCCAATCTTGAGCAGGCAGTTAGCTATTTTGAGAAAGCTGCAAGAAAGGGACATACTACTGCTATGATCAATCTTGCCCTTTGCTATGCTGAGGGGCGAGGAGTCCAAAAGGACTTCGATTTAGCAGAGATGTGGATCAGGGCTGCAGATGAGTGCGGTGATAAAAACGCCAATGTCCCCGCAAGGCAAATCTATATTTCCACAATAGGCCATCATAAGCCTAACCTGTTGGAATATGCTGATTATCTGTTTCAAAGTCATTACCCCAATGGTACGGACCTAGACGAAAAAGTAATGAAGAACACCCTCATTGCTACCATGATTTTGTCTGAGGTGGGTGTAACCAAGGACTTTGCAGAATTAAGCAAAATGAAGGCCACCGAAAATGATATTACATCGTATGAGATTATGAACGATGTATTCTATGGTGATCCTATTTTACCGAAACCCGGGAAGCCGTCTGACGAAGATAAAGTTGCAAAATTGGACTACATCTTGGCTGGCATTGCCATGTTTGGCCGAGAAGATATTGCAGACCGTGTAACGGCACTATATTATTTAGCAGCTAATGCTGGCCAAAAGAAGCAACTCCTAGCAATGGGACGGGAATGCACCAAATCCTTCGAGTGTCCTGAAACTCCCAGTTGGCTAGATCGAGCAAAGTTTGGCATTAAACAGTCTCTATTGGGATCTTTTGATAAAGACTCCATCCAGGGTGCCCTAACCACACTGCGTTCTCAACTTGATATTATTGAAGAAGATGAACTGGCAGATATGCTTCAATCCTGCGGTGATTCTGCAGATGCTTTGATTAGTGCTAGAAAGAAACTGCAAAAAAGCAATCTCTATGGCGAGAACATTAAGTCTCAATGGCTTAAAACTTATTCTGAAAAAATTGCGGTGTCTCAAGAGGCTGAACTTTCTTCCAAATATGAAACAGCACAGAATGATCTTATCGCACTCAGAAAACTGTTGAAGGATCTTTCTACCGGCGGAGCAGACTACGAAGAAACCATTATTGAAAAATGGCTGCCTATTATTACAAACGGCATCGTTGCCCTTGAAAATGATGAGTTGTCTGTTAAGTTCGAAACTGCAGGAAACAATCGTAGCGAATTGGTTGATTTGCGCAAAACATTGATTGCCGCTGAATCGGTATATACCAAGGATACGATTAAGCGTTGGAGCGCGCCGATTACAGATAAGATCGTAGCATTAGAAAGTGCAGAGCTGTCTGCTAAGTTCGAAACAATAAAGACTGATCGTGCTGCACTCCAAAAAATGATAAGAGAACTTCCAAAATCAGGCTATTTGGAGCAAACCGTTAGTAGTTGGACAGAAACTACACTTACTCAGGTTATGTCTTTGGAGGAGAATGAAGTTTCTTGCAGACTCGAACAGAATAAAGCTAATTATACTGAACTTTTGTATCTAAATGAGGATTTCAAAAACAGAGCCTTTATGACCGAGGTGATTGTGAAGTGGCGCGATAAACTTCATGCCTACCTGGTTGATGCACAAAAGATTGCTTTGGAAGAGCTGTGTAGCAATCTATCTTTGAAATCACGAGATGAATTGTTGGCGCTTATACAGAGTGCAGAAAAGAATTACTCTTATGACAACAATACTCTGCAAGACTATATTGACAGAATCAGAAAAGCAATTGGCTTGGTAGAGCAAGCTGAATTAGAGCGTATGGTAGCAGATGCGGAGTCCCTCTCTAGCCAAGAACTTATTGGATTGAAATACAAAGTTGAACAGCTTCATTTCACCAAGTCTGTTGTTACACCTTTTATCAAGCTGCTAGATGATCGCATATCGTGCGCAGAGATTGTCGAAAGTTGCTCTGATGAGAATTTGTCCAAGATTGACTTTGATGCATTGATTGAACGCAAAAACTCGGTTGTTGCCTCCAGTATTGCACCTGACAAGCAAGCCATTCTAGTCGAGCGTATCGACAACTATATTGAGTTCATTCGCAATTGTAAGGACACCCCTACATTGGAGTTGTTGAATCAGTGTCAAACATCGCTTCTTGTTACCCTTTCTCTTGATAATCTAATTCAAATCAAAAAGCAAGTAGAGACCCATCGTTTCATCCCCAATGAAGAAAAATCCACACTGGTGTCTAATATTGAGAATCAGATAGCCATACAGACTATTCGGGAGAAGATTTCCCGTGCAAATGGTAATTATGATGCATTGATTTCTTTGCTTCAAACGGTATCTGAAGAGAAAATGCCTCTTGAACATCGTACTGCTTTTGAGGCAGATATTCAGAAAAAAATTATTGAAGCACAGAAAGCCAATCTGGATAGAATTAGCACTGGTTTGATTGACATGTCCCACGATCAGCTCAAGAAGGCTGTATACGAAGCTAAGCACTATTCGTTTGATGCAGATTTGTTGAATAATCGTCTTGCCGTCATACTTGAACACTTGGATGCACTTGAGCAACAACGACTCAAGGAAATTTGCGCAAAATTGGATGACTCTAACCTCGAAGATATTCAAAAAATGCGTTCCAAAATCCAGAAATATGGTTTCAGGGAAGAAAATGCTGCACCGTATATTGCACAGCTGGATGCCCGCCACAGTGATCTATACTATGTAGAATTGGTTCACAAATGTACGAAGGAATCCCTTGTTGCAATGCCGTTGCAAGCACTGATAGAATTAATTACAGAGCTTGAAGCGTATGTTCCCCAAAAAGACGATGCACAACAGCATGTGGATCATGTGCGAGAATTGGCAGATATTTCTAAGCGGCACAACAAAGCTCTTTCAGATCTTAGCAATCAATTTATACCTGGAATGATAGATGCCGCATCCGCTTCGGTTCAGTCAATGCGGCAGCGGATGAAGGAGTATTATAAGCCAGAAGTTTATATTCAGGGCGAAAAGTTCTTAGCGGAATATAAGAAGAATGATACTTTTAGAAGTCAGTATTGGGCTGATGTTGAAAGGCAGATATTTGGTATTTACTTATTAAATGGCAGCCAAGCACCGAAGCCAACACTCAGTATTACTAACCTAAGTGTCTATGTTGGTCAAAGGAAAATCCCGGTAGAGACGATCGTGCAAGTAAAACCCGTTATGCTGTTGGGCGGTATTTCTCTTGTAACTGCAACAGAAACTATTGATGTACATACCGAATTGCCCTATGCGGGTAAAGGGCATTTAGCAACAGCAATTGCCGAGATTATTAATTATGTAACAAACTGCAAGCGCAGTATGCAGCCCCCCTTGGCGCAGATTGAAAGCATATTCCAAAAGGAGTTGGCAGTCTGTTTTGGTGAGGAAACTCAAACTGATGTTCCTGTTGCTGTTCAGCCTCAAGAGTCCACTCCCGTTGTAGAAAGTCCTGCAAATGTAGTTTCTCTGGCAAGTTCTGAGGTTAATCCAGTGCAACCCATTGCAGCTTCCACACCGGTTGAAACCGGAATTGATAGACTCAATAAAGCTGTTGCACAGAGCCTAGAGGGATTCAAGAAACCGATTACTGAGCTTACTCCAATTCAAATTTCAAATGCCCTGTCGGCACTAACAATTAAATATCCCAACACCAGATATATTACATATCAAACAGACGAATTTGAAAAGAAAATTGGAAAAGCTCGTTCCTCTTATGCTTCAATTCGTAATGGTGAAACCGCTTTGATGATGGAGGATCAAACAATTTTCGGCAGTGCAAAGGAAGGTTTTGTACTGACTGACAAGAACATCTACATCAATACATCTGGATGCAAGAACAAAGTGATAGCATTAGATGCTGTTACTAATGTTTATTGCCGACGGTCTACCAGTTTGACAGATGTACTTATTGCCACATCTGCAGGAGATTTCCGGTTTACTTATCGTTCAAGTGATGAAGATGGAAATGCCTGTGCAGCTTGTCTTAAAGAAGTTATTGATTGGCTCAATGGTGGCACTGTCCAAACAACACCTAAGCAAGTCACTCAATCGCAGACGCAGTGGCTATGCCAGTGCGGAAATATAAATACTGGTAACTTCTGCTCGACGTGCGGTGGTTGTAAAGATGCCGGTGTTATTTTGTGGCAATGTGCTTGTGGACAGGTGAACAAAGGTAAGTTCTGCAGCAAATGCGGATCACCCAAAAAGGAGTAATTGATATGAAGTTTTGTGATAATTGTGGAACACAGTTGGCGGATAACGCATTGTTCTGCGAAGAGTGTGGCACAAAGGTTGAACAAATAGAAGGTGCAGTCGCTCCTGCCCAAGAGAACATTCAAACTGATTTGAATTGTGTCGAACAGCCCCCTAAACTGTCTGAAACTTGCACCCCTGCCAAACGACAGCTTAAAGCTTGGGTGTTCATCGCTCTCTAGGTTTTATGCTCGCCCTTAATTT
>JAEIGA010017619.1_pt1 | contig 10883 bp, 10 predicted proteins | sample 9270691 | NCBI WGS metagenome assembly JAEIGA01 (sample SAMN17057246, study PRJNA624740) | gut metagenome | biome: biome; isolation source: fecal sample | host: Bos grunniens | place: China: Xizang | collected 2019 | reverse complement strand
CTTCTTTTTGCATTTTTAGCAGCAGCCTTAGCGAGTCTTTCTTTTCGTTCCTCACGATAAAGCTCTGCCTGAGTTTTGTTGTTTTCCATGGGAAAAACCACCTTTTCGAACATTTTTGAGTTTTCAAGTGAAAATGTATGCTGTTACCAACATACTTTATCACATTAACGTACCTATTTTACACTATTTTAATAGAATATACAAGAGTAAAATTAAAATTTAACATATTGTACAAAAAAATACGTTGTTTTTTGGTAATAAAAAAGGACGGATTTTCACCGTCCTTATATCTTGAGTATTATTTTGGATTTATCCACCGATTTCCTGGTCAATTGAACCTGCACTTACAGGGACAAGCACTTCCTTTTTACCGAATTTGCCTTCAAGTCTGAATACCTGGTCAGGCCTTGGGCAATACATTGTAAGGTTGTTTTCCTTACCACCGTGCATACGGAGCTGAAGCTGACCGAATGCAGGAATCACAAGTGGAATAACCTTTCTTCCTGAAACAGAATTCCACATACTGAAAGCAAAGTACATGCAGTTAAAGAATGGGTCCCAATGGTTAGGGTAATCAAGTAACTTATTGCTGAGTTTATTTAATTCACCTTCATCAAGGTCTGTTGTTATTGAAACAAGGCCATCACCACCGTGAACATTACAGCAGTATGCTTCAACATTATAATAAATACCGATGCCGTCGTCACAAGTGAATGAAAAAAGACCTACTGAAACACCTTCATTAGCAGGAAGTGTATAGTGACCTACCTGTATCGGTCCGTCTGTAAGATTTTCCACATAAATCCAAGCGTGACCAAAACCCTCTACTCGTGTTACAACGGAGAGATTAGCGACAATTCGTGTGCCTGTTCCTGATTTTTCTTTATATTCAGGAACTGATTGCGCATAAGCGTTCATCATATCAGCGGCTTTGTCAATTTCTGCCTTTTTATAGCCTGCATCCATAAGCTCTTCATAAGGAATGTTGTTTTCATCAAATACTTCTGCTGCAAAAGCAGTAGGAATAATTGAAAAAATGAGAAGAATTGAAAGGAACAGACTTGAAATAACCTTTGTCACCTTAGTGAATTTCATATAAAACACCTCATAATAATTAATCTTACAAACAAATTTTATCATTTAGAGTGTTGTATTTCAATAACTTTTTTTCTTTTCTTATTGTAAATGTGAAAAAAATACTATATAATAAATTGAATAATTTTGCATAGTAATAATGCATTGAATAATAAGGAGACGGATTTTATGAAATTTATGGCATTTGACGTTGGTGGTACAGCAATTAAATTCGGTTTGGTTGATGAAAACTTCAACGTTCTTTTTTCAGAGGAATTTCCAACTAACACATATAAGGATACTGACAATATGGTGCTTCGCGCTATGGAAGCAAAGCTTAAGGAATATGAAGGTCAGTATGATGCAATCGGTATTTCAACAGCAGGCCAGGTAGATATTGAAACAGGAACAATTAACGATGGTGTTGGTAACATTCCTAACTATAACCATACTTGTCTTCGTGTTTTTGAAGAAGAATTCGGTGTGCCTGTTGCAGTTGATAACGATGTAAACTGTGCTGCTATCGGTGAAGCTCATTTCGGTGCTGCTCAGGGTGAAAAGGATTTCCTTTGCCTCACTTACGGTACAGGTGTAGGTGGTTGTATCTACATTAATGGTGACGTTTATCGTGGTTCAAGATATGCAGGTGGAGAAATGGGTCATATGGCTACTCATAAGGATGGAAGACCTTGTACTTGTGGTAGAATCGGTTGTTATGAGGCTTATGCCGCTTGTCGTGTTTTCACAACATCAGTTTCAGAACGTATGGGCAAGCCTATGAATGGTCGTGAAATTTTCCAGCCTGAAAATCTTGCAAATCCAATTATCAAGGAAGAAATCAATAATTGGGAAGATGAAATTGCATTAGGACTTCGTAACCTTTGCTACATTTTCAACCCAAGCCTTATCGTTCTTGGTGGTGGCATTATGGCAGAGGATATGCTCATTAAGGATATTAATGAAAAGGTTCAGGAACAGCTTGAGGATAACTACAAGCACGTAAGAATTGTAAAAGCACAGCTTCGTAATAAGGCTGGTATGCTTGGCGCTGCATATCTTGCAAGTGAAAGACTTAAGACTTGGAACAAATAATTATGTTTTTTCAGAAAAAACCTTTTCCAAAAAAATATGGCTATTACACAATTCCAATGGTTGACCTGAGTGTTGAGCCGGAAAATATACCTGAGGAATTAAAATACCTTTATAATTACTCTATCGTTGATGATAATGCAGGTTATCTCGGTCACCCTGACTCAGTGCTTCTTAATAATGGTGATATCCTCACTTTTTATCCAAAGGGACACGGTAAGGGTGCTGTAATTTCAAGAATTAGTGATAATGGTGGTGTGTCTTACGATAAGACAATTGAAAATCCACCTGTATCTTGGGAGAAATCACTTGAAACACCAACTGTTTATCGTTTGCAGTTTAAAAATGGTGAAGAAAAGTTAATTCTCGTTTCTGCAAACTCAAAATGGCCGGGAATGTCAACCCCAGGTGGCTTTAACAGTTCAATTTCTCTTGATGAGGGCAAGACCTGGACAGAATTCAAGCGTGTGTGGGATAATGACAGCGAAATGCCACTTATTCCTATTGTTGCAATGGCTTCACTTACACGACTTAAGGAAAATGGTGAATTTGTTGACAAGTGGATGGGTATTTTTCACGATAGCAATTTCATAAATTATAAGACAATTCTTACATTTGATGAAAATGGTGATTACCATTGGTCAAAGCCTGAAAAATATCTTTCAATGTATCGTGATATTGAAACCTATGCCGGTATCTGCGAGGTAGAATGTGTCCGTTCAGAGGGTGGCAAGGGTGATGAGCTTTGTCTTATTGCTCGTTGCAACAAAAAGACCTGTACATCTCTTCTCATTTTCTCAAATGATGAGGGTAAAACATGGTCAAGACCTAAGGAAGCACCTTTTGCACTTAACGGCGAACGCCATAAGGCTGAATACACTGATGATGGCAGACTTTTTATTACATTCCGTTCAATTGAGCGTGACCGTAAACGAGTAAGAGCTATGAGAAAACTCGGTGGTGAAGTAAAATGGTATTCTGAAGGCTGGGTTGCTTGGGTCGGTACTTACGATGACCTTAAAAATGGTACAGAAGGTCAGTACAGAATTAAGATTGCTCACACATATCTTCCAAAACAGAAGGAGCCATCAATCGTTGCTAATGCAGACACAGGCTACTGTGGTAATGTTGTTTTAGCAGATGGTACAATCGTCACTGCATCTTATGGTATCTTCTCACCTGAAGAAAAGGAAAGCGGTACATACAGTACTGATAAGGGTAAGCAGAAACGAAAGACATTCATAGCCTCAAAGAGAATTAAGCTCAGCGATGTAGAAAAGCTTATAAAATAAAATTAAACTGTCGGTTATAACTTAACCGACAGTTTTTTAGCGTAGCTTTTCTTGACTTTTATTACTTTAAATGATATTATTATTCAGCAAATTTAATATGCGGATGTGGCGGAATTGGCAGACGCGCAGGTCTCAGACTCCTGTGGATATTGCTTCCTTGTGGGTTCAACTCCCATCGTCCGCACCAAAAAACAGAGGTTATTTAAACATAACCTCTGTTTTTTTATCACAATATTCTCCAATCAATTTCCGTCATACCTCGTAAACGGAGGAACTCATTAGCCTTTTTGAAATGTCCGTTGCCGAAAAATCCGTTATACGCTGATAATGGACTCGGATGAGCCGATTCTAAAACAAGGTGATTTGGGTTTGTTATGATTTTAGTTTTTGCTCTTGCATTTGCTCCCCAAAGGAGAAACACCATTGGCTCCGGTCTTTGATTGAGCAATGAAATCACATTATCAGTAAAAATTTCCCAACCCATTCCCTTGTGGCTGTTTGGCTGACTTTCACGGACTGTCAGAACTGTGTTCATCATAAGAACACCTTGCTGTGCCCAATATGTAAGCTCACCGTGTTCAGGTATAGGGTATCCGTATTCAGCGTGAATTTCCTTATACATATTCTGTAATGACGGTGGTGCTTTTACACCTTTTTGCACAGAAAAGCAAAGCCCGTGAGCCTGATTAGGCTGATGATAAGGGTCCTGCCCTAAAATTACAACCTTAACGTCCTTGTAGTCCGTATATTTAAGAGCGTTGAATATGTTATTCATATGAGGATATATGGTTTTTGTTTTATATTCCTCAACAAGAAATTTTCTTAAATTGAGATAATAGGGCTTTTGAAATTCGTCCTTTAAAAGTATATCCCAGCTGTTATTAAACTGTACCATTTTTAAGTCTCTCAATCATCATAAATGCAGATTTGTAAATGTCACCACAACCCATTGTGAGGACTAAATCTCCTGCCTTTGCATTCTTTACAACGTATTCTGCAACCTCTTCCTGAGTGTTGAACCATACTGAATCAGGGATTTTTTCAGCTAACTGTGAAGTATAAATATCGTAAGTGTTAACCTCACGTGAACCCATAATTTCAGTCATAACGCATCTGTCAGGAATTTTAAGCACGTCAACAAATTCGTCGAAATGCATCGCAGTTCTTGAGTAAGTGAATGGCTGGAAAACTGCCCAAACTGTGTTATAGCCCATTTTCATAGCAGCCTCAAGTGTAACCTTCAATTCAGCAGGGTGGTGAGCATAGTCATCAACGAAATCAATTCCGTTGTATGTTCCTAAATCCTCAAAACGACGACCTGCACCCTTGAATTCCTGCAATCCCTTAATACAATCCTCGAATTTTGCACCTGAATAAATTGCAGAAGCAATTGCTGCAAGTGCATTAAGCACATTGTGAATACCAGGAATAGAAAGCTCAACACTACCTAATTTTTCACCCTTATACATCACGTCAAATTTTGTGAATGCACCTTTGTATTCCTCAACATTTTCTGCATAGTAATCATTTTTGCTATCAAAACCAAATGAAATCATTTCCTTACCCTTAATGTCCTTAATGGCTTTAAGGGTATTTTCGTCATCACCATTGTAAATGATTGCCTTTGTAGCAGAGTCTGCAAATTTCGTGAAGCTTAAAATAAGATTATCCATTGTCTTGAAGTATTCAAGATGGTCTTCGTCAATATTGAGAATAACAGCAACATCAGGACTCATTTTAAGGAACGTATCCTGATATTCGCATGATTCCATAACGATAGTTTCAGTTTGTCCTACACGACCATAAGAGTTTGTAAGTGGTAATTTACCACCGATAACTGCAGATGGGTCAAGTCCTGCTTCAATCATAGTCTGTACAGTAAGTGATGTTACAGTTGTTTTTCCGTGAGTACCACAGATTCCGATACAGTTACTGAATTGACGAGAAACCTCACCTAAAAGCTCTGCTCGTTGAAATGTTGGAATACCACTTTCGAGTGCTGCCTTTAATTCAGGATTTTCCTTTGAAATAGCAGCAGAATAAACCACCATTTCTGCACCTTCAATATTTTCTGCCCTCTGTCCCATCATAACCTTGATTCCCATTTTACGAATACGGTCAACAATGGAGCTTTCATTATTGTCAGAGCCTTGAAGAGTATAACCCTTGCTATGAAGAATTTCAGCAAGAGGACACATTCCGCTACCGCCAATTCCAATAAAATGTATGATTTTTACAGTTTCTAAAACCTTTGAAATATTACTCATTTTTATCACCATTCTTTATTATATTACATCTTTTCAAAAATTTAAACACCTAATCACCATTTTTTTGAAATTTCATACATTGATATTAGGAATGAGATGTTAAGGAGTAATTTATATGAAAAATATTGTCATAATCGGTGGAGATAAAAGACAAAGATATTTAAAGGATTATCTTGACGAAAAGGGATATAATGTTACATCTTATGGACTTTTCGATTGGGATGATGATACTGACAGGTTAAAAAGCATTATAAATGAGGATTCGGTCATAGTCTTGCCTTTACCTGCAACACGCAATGATAAAACTATTGTTATGCCTTTTTCAAAAAGAGAAATTACCATTGACCGTCTTGTGTCATTTCTCGGTAAGGGCAATATAATTTTCGGTGGGATGATAAAAGGTGAGCTATTGTCTCGTCTTCGCGAAACAGATATACCCTTTGTAGACTATTATGACAATGAGTTTATCGAGAAAAATGCAGTTCTTACTTCCTTTGGTGCATTGAAAATATTGTTGGAGCATATTGATTTTGCCCTGCCACTGGGTAAATATGCTGTTACGGGTTATGGCAGAGTGGCAAAGGAAACTGCATCACTTTTAACATCTCTTTCCTGCGATGTTACCGTTTTTGCACGAAACAGCTCACAGCGTGATGACGCTATGATTAAGGGCTGCAAGGCAGAAGCCTTAAGCAAGCTATCACTACAATCAAATACTTTTGATATTGTCATAAATACAGTACCTTCAAATATTATAGATGAAACAGCAATCAGCAATATGAAGCAAAGCTGTAAAATAATCGAGCTTGCCTCTGCACCATACGGCCTTGATTTTGATATTGCACGAAAATATTCAATAGATGTTGTGAAAGCCTTTTCTCTGCCGGGAAAATACACACCAAAAACAGCAGGGGAGTTAATCGGCAAAAAGATATGTAATACCTTGCACAAGGAGGAATAAAATTGAGCAATTTAGCTGTGGGATTTGCACTTTGTGGTTCATTCTGCACTTTTAATAAGATAATCCCACAAATGAAACGATTAACCCAAGAGGGATATAAAGTAATCCCCATTATGTCACATACAGCATATACAACGGATACACGCTTTGGAAAAGCAAAAGATTTCAATGAGCAAATTGAAGAAATATGTCAGAATAAAATAATCTATACAATTTCAGGTGCAGAGCCAATCGGACCTAAAGAATTGCTTGATGCATTGGTAATTGCACCGTGCACAGGCAACACTCTCGGTAAGCTTGCCAACGGAATAAGTGACACATCTGTAACATTAGCCACAAAGGCACATTTGCGAAATAAGCGACCTGTAATTATTGCAGTTTCAACCAATGATGCCCTCGGTACATCTGCAAGAAACATAGGACTCCTTATGAATAGTAAAAATATTTATTTCGTACCTATGGAGCAGGATGATTACATTAATAAGCCTAATTCCATTGTGGCAGATTTCAAGTATATTCCCGATACAGTCCGTGAAGTACTTGCTACGGGTAACCAACCACAACCCATATTGTTGTAATTATGAATGCTGAATTCGTAATGCGTGATTTTGGCCTTCCCTCTGGAGGGGAAGGTGGCACGAGCAAAGCGAGTGACGGAAGGGGGGATCCCTACAAATTATAATTTACAAAACAAAAGGCAGTCCTTTTGGACTGCCTTAATTACGCATTAAGCATTATGAATTACGAATTGAATTATTTCTGCTCAAAGAACACCTTAAATGCTCTGTATGCCATATAAACATCAAGCTTTGAAACCACTTCCATAGGTGCGTGCATTGAAAGTACAGGCACACCAAGGTCGATTGTGTCAATGTCAAGGTTAGCAACGTACATAGCAACTGTACCGCCACCGCCTGCATCAACCTTGCCAAGCTCACCAATCTGCCATACAACATCGTTTGCGTTGAGTATTCTACGGATTTTTCCCATATATTCAGCAGAAGCGTCAGATGTACCACTCTTACCACGAGCACCTGTATATTTTGTAATAACAACACCGTTGTTAACGAATGAACAGTTCTTTCTTTCACTAACCTCAGGGAATGAAGGGTCAAATGCAGCATTAACGTCTGCTGAAAGACATTCTGACTTTGAAAGCACTCTCCAAGGCTCAACTCCACCCATACGAGCAAGGTCAGAAATGAAATATTTCATATATGATGAGTTAAGACCTGTATTACCGTCAGAGCCGATTTCCTCCTTATCAGTAAGAACTGTAAGGCAAGTGAATTCAGGATTTTCAACATTGAAAATTGCCTGAGCAGCAGGGTAAGCACAAACCTTATCATCGTGACCGTAAGCACCGATAAGACTTCTGTCAAAGCCGATGTCACGTGCCTTGAACGCAGGAACTAATTCAAGCTCTGCACTTAAGAAATCACTTTCAGTAATTCCGTATTTTTCGTTAAGAATCTTGATGATGTTGAGTTTAACCTTGTCAGCACCCTCATCCTTTGAGAATGGACGTGAGCCGATAAGAATATTGAGCTGTTCACCCTGAATACCTTCACTCATTGTCTGCTTCATCTGATTCTGTGCAAGGTGTGGAAGAAGGTCAGTAACGCAGAATTGTGGGTCGTTTTCATCTTCACCTACATTCACCTTAACTGTTTCACCATTTGCCTTAACAACAACACCGTGAAGTGCAAGTGGAATTGCAGTCCACTGATATTTCTTGATTCCACCGTAATAGTGAGTCTTGAAATATGCAAGTGAAGAGTCCTCATAAAGTGGGTTTGGCTTTAAGTCAAGACGAGGTGAGTCAATATGTGCTGCAGAGATTTTAACACCCTCTGAAATATCCTTTTTACCGATTACGCAAAGAATAATTGCCTTGTTTCTGTTGTTGAAATATACCTTGTCACCGGCATTGTATTTCTTTGTGTTGTCAAATTCAGTATATCCTCTTTTTTCAGCCTCTGCTACGAAAAATTCCACTGATTCACGTTCAATTTTTGCAAAGTCAAGATATGATTTATATCCTTCACAAAAATCGTCAGCAGCCTTAACTACTGCATCATCAACAGTTTCCATAGCGTGCTTTGGCTCATAAAAAAGCTCTTTTTTCATTTCATTTAAATCCATAATATTTTCTCCTTTCGATTACAATAATTGTAATGTGATTGGTTTAATTTCTACGTTTATATCATACGGTGGATAATTCCACAATATAAAATCTGCCTTTTCAGTAAAGAATTTTTCATCCTTCTGAGCATTGATTCTCTCAAGTGCCTTTTCTTCGGTAATATTATCTCGATTCATTATTCTTTCAAGACGGATATCCCTTGGTGCTACAACGGCAACGGTGAAGTCGCAAAGCTTATCCTCACCACTTTCAAAAAGTGCAATGGCATCAATGATTACACCACGATATCCAACCTCTTCCATATCCTTAATGATGGATTGAATTTCCTCGGTTACTGCAGGGTGAGTAATTTCGTTGAGAGCGTTTGTGTCCTCTTCACTTGCAAAGGCACGACTTGCCAGAACAGGTCTGTTTGTTGTGCCGTCTGCGTTGATAACATCATTACCGAAACGCTCCTTCAATTTATTTTTGACATTTTCGTTATTATTTATAACTTCACGGGCAACCTTATCCGCATCAATGTGATAACAGCCATAAGCCATTAATTTTTGTGCAACGGTGCTTTTACCTGCACCCGTAAGACCCGTAAGACCGATAATTTTCATTATATCACCTTTATCTTAAATCCACTTGCACGGATTAAACGATTATACACAGCGAGTCCCATTCCCTTTGTATCAGGACAACGTGCATAAACCTTTGTTGCACCCATTTCGTCAAGCTCACGTAAGGCATCGAAAAGTCTTGCACTCTGACTAAAACCATCATTTATGTCACCATAAGTAACAGCAGGGCAGGAGAGTGACTTTTCCTCACCGTCAAAGCATAATGCAGTTGCATTTTCACTTTCACAAAGGCTTTTGAAGGTATCAAAATCACTTTTGATAATTGTTATGTCAGCACTCGGTGCATAATGCTTGTATTTCATTCCTGGAGATGATGCAGTTGCACCCTCTTCTAATTTATTAAGCACAGCATCGTCAACTACGATTTCACCGATTAACTCTGTCATTTCTTCAAGTGTGACACCACCGGGACGAAGGAGTCTTGGTGGGTTTTCTGCAAATGAAATTACAGTTGATTCAACACCGATTTCGCAGTTACCACCGTCAATAATAAGTGGAATTCTGCCGTTCATATCGTCATATACATATTTTGCATTTGTAGGACTTGGACTACCTGAAAGATTTGCTGACGGTGCAGCAAGTGGAAGTCCACACGCTTCAATAATTGCTCTTGCATAGTCACTTTTTGGCATTCTAACTGCAACTGTCGGGAGATTTCCTGAAACAACATTTGAGATTTTATCACTCTTTTTCATAATCATAGTGAGTGCAGCAGGCCAAAATTTTTCAGCCATAATCTTAACCTTTTCAGGAATTTCCTCAACCAATGGTGCTAAATCTTCAAGCTTTGCAATATGCACAATAAGTGGGTTGTCACTTGGTCTGCCCTTTGCAACAAAGATTTTTCTGACAGCATCCTCGTCGAATGCATTGGCAGCAAGACCATAAACCGTTTCAGTAGGAATACCAACAACCTCACCATTCTTAAGGCACTTTGAAGCTTCCTCTAATGCTCTTTCATATTCAGTTGTAATGTTAATTACTTCTGTTTTCATAAAAATTACTCGTTTGCTTTAAGTTTTTCTGCAGTATCCGCTGTGATAAGAGCATCGATTATTTCATCAATGTCACCATTCATAATCTGCTCAATTTTATAAAGAGTAAGACCGATTCTGTGGTCACTTACTCGACCCTGTGGGAAGTTATATGTTCTGATTCTTTCGCTTCGGTCACCTGTACCTACCTGACTCTTTCTCTGACCTGCAATTTCAGCATCGTGCTTTGCCTGTTCAATTTCAAGAAGTCGTGAACGAAGAACCTTAAGTGCTTTATCCTTGTTTTTATGCTGACTACGTTCATCCTGACACTCAACAACCATACCTGTAGGAATATGAGTAACACGGATTGCAGATGAGGTCTTGTTAACCTTCTGTCCACCTGCACCACTTGAACGGAAAACGTCAATCTGTAAATCAGCAGGGTTTAATT
>JAEIGA010017618.1_pt1 | contig 10883 bp, 7 predicted proteins | sample 9270691 | NCBI WGS metagenome assembly JAEIGA01 (sample SAMN17057246, study PRJNA624740) | gut metagenome | biome: biome; isolation source: fecal sample | host: Bos grunniens | place: China: Xizang | collected 2019 | reverse complement strand
TGAATTTCATCAGCATTGACTGTTAAATCAACACCTTTCAGAATTTCTTTGCCCTCAATTTCAACATGAAGATTTTTAATAACTAATACGCTCATAATGACATCCTTCCGTATTCTACTTTAAATATCTTTGACATTATAACAGAAATCTATACCGCTTACCAGTAATGTTATCTATGGCATTTCACCAGAAATAGTTAAAACTAAGATATTTTATAACAATTAAAATGACATTCACTTAAAATTCAGATAGAATACACAGTTTTTGTTTGAAAACACTAGACAAATACTCTATAATATCTGAGTGATTCACTAAAGGAGGAACTTATGAAGAAAGTATTTAAAGAATACTGGCTGCTGATGCTCATCGGTGCATTGCTTCTTTGTGGTTCAGTCTACTTTGTCATTGAAGATAACACTGGCAAGATTGCCGGCAAAAAGGAAAATGGCAATGATGTTGTGTTCTCTATCGGTACTGAAAACGTAACTGCTGATGAATTCTATGACAGTCTGTATGAAGCATACGGATCTGCTGGAATTTACCAGTTCATGCTGAAGGCTGTTGCTGATGCATCTTACGAAACTACAACTGAAATGAAGGACCTGGCTGAGCTGTATGCTGAAAATGTAAAAGCAAACTATATGAGCAGCTACGGTGGCGAATATGAAACTTATCTTGTTTCAGACCTTCAGTCTCTGGGATACAACTCTATCGATGATCTGACAACATATTTCGTTAACTATCAGAAAACAAACCAGTTCCTGATCGAAACAGTAACTGATGAAAATGATGGTACATGGAATAAATATGCAAAGGAAAAAAGCCCACGCGTAGTTAGTCACATCCTGATCAAGATGGCAGACCCAGAAAATCCAACTGACGAAGAATTGGCAAAAGTCAATGCAGTCAATGATGCACTGGCAAATGGTGAAGAATTCGGTAAGGTTGCAGCTGCACACTCTGAAGATTCATCTGCAGCAACAAATGGTCTTCTTGGCTATGCTGATGCAGACACAAACTATGTTGAACCATTCTTGAAGGCAATGCTGACTCTTGAAGAAGGAAAAACTTCTGAATGGGTGAAAACTGAATATGGTTATCACCTGATCAAATGTGATTCTACTTCACTCGATTACTTCGTTGCAAACCACAGTGAAGATATGCTGAATGCAGTTCTGTCTTTTGATCCAACTGTACAGCCACGTGCTGTCTGGGCAAAGGCAAACGAACTGGGCATTGTATTCACTGATGAAGCTGTCAAGGCTGACCTGTTGAAATACATGGGTCTGGAAAGTGAGGCTGAATAATCATGAAAAAACTGATTGCGATTCTCTGCCTGCTTGTTCTTGCCGGCTGCTCTGATGCTTATGCATCAATCAACAATGCAAAAGAAACTGTATTTACAGTTGGTTCAACAACTGTAACTCGCGGTGATCTGTACAACTACATGAAAGCACAGGATGGCGGCTATACTGCAGTAAACACTGCTATGGAAAACATTCTGAACGCTAATGTGGAAGTAACTGAAGACATGAATAAGTCTGTTGAAGATACATTGGCAATGTATGAATCACTGCTGGGTGAAAATCTGGAATCTTACATTATGTCTATGGGTTATGCATCACTTGAAGCATTCAAGAACGATATGCTGCTGAGTGAACAGGCTACTGCCCTTACAGCTAAGTATGTTGAAACAAACTTTGAACTGCTGTGCGGTACTTATGCTCCAAAGAAAGTCAAGATTGCTGTGTTCGCTGATCAGGAAACTGCATTAAAGGCACAGACTGAACTGAAAAACGGTGCAGACTTTGCTGAAGTTTCAGAAACTTACAAGAGCACAGGTTCAAAAGATTCAATCATCTTCACAACTCAGTCTTCTTACCCTACTGCAGTAACATATGCAGTATCAGAACTGACTGAAGGAATGGTATCAGATGTTGTAACAAACGAAAAATCATTCTATGTTGTTGTGATGGAAAAGACAAATGCGCTTGATTTCAAAGATGAAGCTGTTAACACTATCGCTGCAATCAGCAAAGTTTCAAACGATGCTCTGATGAGCTCAATTGAAGCTGCAGGTTTCCATGTTTATGACAAGAACCTGTACGATGCAATTGCGAAAAACTATCCTGATTATCTGTCAGAATAATTAAAAGGTGCGAAAGCACCTTTTCTTTTATGCTATAATATGAAAAAAGGAGAAAACAAAAATGTGTGTATTCTGTAAAATTGTAAACGGAGATATCCCTAGTACTAAAATTTATGAAGATGAAGATGTATTGGCTATTCTTGATTTAAGTCAGGTTACTTATGGTCATACATTGGTCATGCCTAAAAAACATGTCAGTGACCTGATTGAATGTGATCAGGAAACCTATCTGAAAGTCATGGCAGTTGTTCAGAAACTGTCTAAACAGATTACTGAAAAATGCAATGCCAATGGCTGCAACATCTTAAGCAACATCAAAGAAGCTGCAGGTCAGACTGTCATGCACATGCATGTACATATCATTCCACGCTATGATGCAAATGATGCCTTGGAAATCAATTTCAATCCATCACAGAAAGTTGAACTTTCTGAAGTACAGAAAACAATCCTTAACTAAGAAAAAGACGCAGATTATTCTGCGTCTTTCTTCTCTTCAGTATTTTCGTCAGTGTTTTCATCTGCTGATGAATCAGTATTTTCTTCATCACCACATTTGAAACCAGCATCTTTCATCTTTGTTAAAAGAGCTTCAGCATCCAAAGAAACAATTTCCATCAGTTCCATCATTGCATCCTTGCTGGAAGGACTGATATTTTTTACATCGAACTCAAGTGTTACCAGAATACCTGTTTCTGTATCTGTGATGCTTGTTTTCATCTTTTCATCAGAAGCATATTCACTCAGCTGTTTTTCATAATATTCTTTATAGATGACAAGAACATCAGGTTCAGCCGAATCAATCTGAAGCGTCTGCTTCAATGAAACAATCTGACCATCCTTATCAGAAGCTACATCTCTTCCCTCTGTCATCGTTACTGTGTTATTGCCGCTCACCAGGGTGCATGCTGCTTTTTCTTTTGCGGCTGAACATCCGCAAAGCATCAGCAGTACAAGGCATCCCAACATGATTTTTTTCATAAAGTTCACTCCTAACTATACAAGTATTATACAACAGAAAGAGGTCCGATAAAAGACCTCTTATTTTGTTTTCGGTTTATAGAAAGCACGATTTTCAAGCGGGAACATACGAGATGTAAATGTCCCCTCTTCTGTGTTATCCAAGGCTCCAGTCAATGCAATGATTCGTGCATCCAGATTATCGATTAAAGACAGAACTTCAGCTTCCATCAGAAGTGGAAGAACAGGAGACCCATATTCAAGCTTGCCATGATGAGAAAGCACCATATGACGAAGCAGCGTTTCTTCTTCTGTATCTGCAAACCCAAGTTCTGCAGCAACCTGTGCAATTTTTGCGTTCATCACTGAAATATGACCCAGCAGTTTTCCCTGAAGTGTATATTCTGTTGCGATTGGTCCAGACAATTCAGTGATTTTTCCAATATCATGCAGCAAGACACCGCTGATTAAAAGATCACGATTCAACTGAGGATACAAACGGCACAGATTTTCTGAGATATCCAGCATGCCGATTACATGAGTTGCAAGACCACCCACAAAATTGTGGTGGTTCTTCGATGCTGCAGGATAATCAAAGAATTCGCTTTGATAATCTGTAAAGAAACGAATCAGAATCTTGCGATAGATTTCATTTTGAACAGAATAAATTGCATCTTTGATTCTTTCTTTCAATACATCTTTTGGAATCCATGAACTGGTCACAAACTCAGAAAGATCAAACTGTGTCTGATCAACACTCAACAAAGAATGAATTCTCAGCTGCAGAGCATTTCTGTATTTCAGAACTTCACAGCGCACTTCATAAATGCGACCTGTTTCCACAATCTTAGCCTGGTCCTCTTTGACATCCCAGACTTTCCCTTCAATGCTTCCAGTGTTATCTGACAGTGTAACAGAAAGATATGGAGCACCATTGGAAGTTACTCCTTTGACCAGGTTGGTAACAAGACCATAAAACGTCAGACTCTGACCATCAACTAAATCTTTAACTTTCGTGTTCATTTTTCCACTCCATTTCACTTAATACAAGATAAATATCATCAATCTCAAATCCTTGAGATGAACAATATCGAAATACACGATTACGCAGCTCTACCCCGCTGTATTTCTTTTCATAGCGCTGCTTGGCCTTCATTGCCAGTTGACGAAGAACTCTTCTCTCTTCAGAAATTTCATCTTCAAAATTTAAAACCTGAAGTGCCTTCTGTGTAACTTCCTGCGTAAATCCCTGTGCATACAGCTTCTGGGCAATCATCATCTTGGTCTTGCGCAAGGATTTGTCTTTGATTTGATGCTGAATCTTTCCCGCATAACGAATTGCGTTGGAAGTTTCTTCATCTTCTTCTTTCAGTTCCTCAAGCACCTGAGTGATGATTTCCTCATCAACTCCCTTTGACTTCAGATCTTTGATAATACGACGCTCACCCATCAATGAAGCTTTCATTGACGTAACTTTAGAACGAGCATATTTAACATCATCGATATAGCCTTTTTCTTCAAAACGACGAAGAATCTCATCAATGTGTTCACTTGTCAACTCTTGCTTTTGACTCAGCCAGTCAACCATTTCCCTGCGGGTGCGGTCTTTAATCACCAGTCTTTTCAATGCAGACTGATACGCTTTCACAACAGATTCTTCCTTCATCAGAATCTGCAGATCTTCAGGATTGATCACTGAATGCAATCTCAGATTCATTGAAATGTAAGTATCCAAGGAGACAAGAACCTTCTGATCCTTCTGAGTTCCTTCTAACAGCAGTTCAACAAAGGCATCTTTGGATTTGATCTGAGCAATGCGATAATAACCCTGATAAGTATGAATCGCGCTTTGATATACATCAAGAACACGCTGATAGAACACTCTGCTGTCATACGGTTCAACACGCTTTAATGTATTGGACACAATTGTCTGCTTATGTTCCAATGAGCTGTCCACATAAGCTTCCATCTTCAACGCAAATTCATTGGCATCTGTAAACAGGTAACCAGTTTCATCTTCAAGTACAAGCTCTTCCAAAACATCATCAGGACGTGCGAAGACCGGCAGTTTTGAAGCAAGTGCCTCTATAAAGGTAAGTCCCTGTGTTTCAGTGGTTGATGCACTGACAAACACATCTGCAGCATGATAATAGCTAGGAACTTCATCTGGTCTTTTCTTTCCTGCAAAATGCACCAGATGATTCAGCTGAAGAGAATCCACCTGTTTTTCAAGTGGAGTACGTTCAGGACCATCACCAACAATCAGAAAATGAATGTCATTGCGTCCCTTTTCTGAGAGCACTTTAAATCCATCAATCACAAGATCAACGGCTTTCTCTTTGGCAAGACGCCCCATAAACAGCACAACAGTATCCGATTCACTGAATCCGAATTCTTTTTTAATCTGTGCTACAGCCTGTTCATTCTTTTTGTCCTGGTCAAATCGACTTACATCAAGACCTGTTGGAATGACATGAATGCTGCGTTTGATTCCATATCTTAAAAGCATTTCCTTTGTCTTGGCAGATGGAGAAATCACTTCAACAGAACTTTCTGCAGCAATTTTGCTGTATGTGCTGACTGCTTTCTTCGCAGCCTTTTCAACGGATTCAAGATTAAACTTGTTGACATAATGCGTATAATCTTCATATGTCGTATGATATGTCGATACCAGCGGAATTGATAAATAACGAGAAATAATACGCGCAAAGATACCAACACCAAATTCAGTATGTGCATGAATCAGATCAAGATTCATTTCTTTGATTTTATTCAGACATGTAAAGTGAATTGGACTGGTTAAAATATAGCCATACAACTGTTTTAATTCGATACCAGGAAGGCGCAGCACATTGTCCTTGTATTCAACTTCCAAAAGATTAGAATGAGTCGTCACAACATAGACATTATGACCATGACGTTCCAATTCAGTTTTTAATGTCACAATTGATGAAACAACACCATTGATTTCTGGAGTAAATGTATCAGTAAATAATGCGATATTCATTGTTATCCCTCCAATGACCTATTACTTCTATTTTAAAAGAAAATTGTTTAAAGGTCCAGTGAACATCATACAGACAACAGGAAAAAAAAGCAAGAAAAAGGAACAGGATTTCTCCTGTTCCTTCATTGTGAAATTAGTCTTTAGAAAGCTTAACCAGACGGTTGTAACGCTTCTGAGCGTCTTTCTTAGTCATTTCAAACATTTCGTAAGCAGTTTCACCTTTCAGCTTAGGAAGCTGGCTGTAACGAGTTTCTGACAGGATGAATTCCTGGAATGCGTCCCAGTTAGGTTCCTTAGAGTCGATAGTGAGCGGCTGTTCTTTACGAGGGTCGAAACGATACAGAGTCACATAACCGCATTCAACAGCCTTCTTCTGAGTCTGCTGATGGTTAGCCAGACCACCCTTGATACCATGTTCAGCACATGGAGAGTAAGCGATGATCAGAGATGGACCATTGTAGCTTTCAGCTTCACGGATAGCATTCAGAGTCTGCTGTCTGTTAGCACCCATAGAGATAGATGCTACATAAACATGACCGTATGCCATAGCAATCTGTCCCAGATCCTTCTTAGCAGTTGTCTTACCGCCAGCTGCGAACTTAGCGATAGAAGCTGCCTGAGAAGACTTAGAAGACTGACCACCAGTATTTGAGTAAACTTCAGTATCCAGTACCAGAACGTTTACATTCAGGTTGTTAGCGATAACGTGGTCAAGTCCACCGTAACCGATGTCATATGCCCATCCGTCTCCACCAACGATCCAGATTGACTTACCAACCAGATCACGTTCGTAATCCAGCAGTTCTTTTACTTCAGGGTTAGCGCTAGCCTTAACTGCAGCGATAACTTCATCCTTGCAAGCACGCTGAGCATCACGGTTGCCATTTGCAGCCAGATACTTTTCAAATGCTTCCTTGCAGTCGCCTTCAAGGTTCTTTTCCATCAGTTCGTAAATACGAGCTTCCTTGAAGTTCTGAGCCAGAGCCATACCATAACCGTATTCAGCATTGTCTTCGAACAAGCTGTTAGCCCAAGCAACACCATTGCCTTCTTTATCGTTAACGAATGGAGAAGATGGAGTTGATGAGCAGTAAATCATTGAACATCCAGTAGCATTTGCAACCAGCATGTCTTTACCAAACAGCTGAGATACCAGTTTGTAGTAAGGAGTTTCACCACAGCCTGGGCAAGAACCAGATACTTCAAAGTAAGGCATCAGGAACTGCGAACCCTTAACAGTAGTTGTTGGGAAGTACTGAGACTTGTATTCAACTTCCTTGAACAGGTAATCAGCCAGTGGTTCCTGATCCAGTTTAGTGTTGATGTCAGCCATCTTCAGAGCCTTTTCACCCTTCTTACCTGGACATTCAACAACGCACAGACCGCAACCTACACAGTTAGCAGGAGAAACCTGTACACGATACTTCAGATTAGCTACATCTTTACCCATAGCTGGAATTGTCTTGAATTCCATTGGTGCATTAGCAACTTCTTCATCAGTCAAAAGGAATGTACGGATAGTTGCATGTGGACATACATATGAACAGAATCCGCACTGGATACAGTTGTCAGGATTCCATGAAGGTACCTGAGCAGCAATTGTTCTCTTTTCTCTCAGAGCTACGTTGTTCTGAATTGAACCATCCAGCAGTCCATACTTTGTGAAGTTAGAAACTGGCAGATCATAACCTTCCAGAGAGTTGATAGCCATTACATGGTTATCGAAGTATTCATCACCTGTAGAAACACGACCATTGTCATACTTCAGATCAGCCCATTCAGGCTTAACAGCGATTTCAACCAGACCAGACTTACCAGTATCGATAGCCTTGTAGTTCAGCTGAACGATTTCTTCACCCTTCTTAGAGTAAGATTTCTTAGCCATGTACTTCATCAGTTCAACAGCCTTGTCATATGGCATAATCTGTTCGTTCAGAGCAAAGAATGCAGACTGCAGAATTGTGTTTGTACGACGTCCCATACCGATTTCAGCAGCGATGTTAGTTGCATCGATGATATAGAACTTCGCATTCTTCTTAGCCAGACCAGCCAGCATGCGGTTTGGCAGATGCTTTTCGATTTCTTCTGCTGAGAAAGTTGTATTCAGCAGGAATGTTCCACCCTTCTTCAACTGAGCAACCATATCATACTTGAAGCAGTAAGCATCCAGTGAGCATGATACAAAGTCAGCATTGTTGATGTAGTAAGTAGAACGGATTGGAGAAGGTCCAAATCTCAGGTGAGAACGAGTTACCCCACCAGCCTTCTTAGAGTCATACTGGAAGTATGCCTGTGCATACTGATCAGTATTGTCACCAATGATCTTGATTGATGATTTGTTTGCAGAAACTGTACCATCAGATCCCAGACCAAAGAACAGACATGAAGTATAATCACCTTCAACATGGAATTCAGGATCCAGTTCCAATGACAGATGAGTAACATCATCTTCGATACCGATTGTGAATTCATCCTTAGGTGCATCCTTAGTCAGTTCATCAAATACAGCCTTAATCTGATTTGGAGCAGTATCGCGTGAACCCATACCATAACGTCCGCCGATGATAGTCAGGTTCTTATCTTTCAGTGCATGCAGAACATCCAGATACAGAGGTTCTCTTGTACCCATTTCCTTAGAACGGTCCAAAACAGCAATCTTCTTCACTGTTTCAGGCAGTACAGCAGTCAGATACTTAACAGAGAATGGACGATACAGATGTACCTTGATCAAACCAACTTTTTCACCACGAGCAACCAGAACGTCGATAACTTCCTTAGCAGTTTCTGTAACAGAACCCATAGCAACGATAACACGTTCAGCATCTGGTGCACCATAGTATGTAAATGGAGCATATTCACGACCAGTATGTTCGCTGATAGCCTTCATGTATTCAGCAACAACATCAGGAACAGCTTCGAAATGCTTGTTCTGAGCTTCACGACCAGCAAAGAAGATATCATCGTTTTCAGCACCACCACGAGTCACTGGATTAGTGTGTGGGTTCAGTGCGTTTGCCTTGAAACGTTCAACAGCTTCAAAGTCACACAGACTCTTCAAAAATTCCTGATCCATTACTTCAACTTTCTGAATTTCATGAGAAGTTCTGAAACCGTCGAAGAAATGTACGAATGGTACAGATGCCTTGATTGCAGACAGATGTGCAACACCACCAAGGTCCATTGCTTCCTGAACACTGTGAGAAGCCAGCATGCAGACACCAGTCTGACGAGCAGCATAAACGTCTTCGTGATCACCGAAGATGTTCAAAGCACGACCAGCCAGCGCACGAGCAGCTACATGGATAACACCAGGCAGCAGTTCTCCAGCCATCTTGTACATGTTAGGAATCATCAGTAAAAGACCCTGAGAAGCAGTGAATGTTGTTGACAGAGCACCACCCTGCAGAGCACCATGAACCGCACCAGCAGCACCACCTTCAGACTGCAGTTCAGCAACCTTCACTGTAGTTCCGAAAATGTTCTTGCGGCCCTGTGTTGACCATGCATCTACAACTTCAGCCATTGGAGATGATGGTGTAATTGGATAGATTGCAGCAACTTCTGTAAACGCATAGGCGTTATGAGCAGCAGCTGTATTACCATCCATAGACATGAATGTTTTTGACATAGTAACCTCCTAAATTATTTACTAGCATTACTATTATACTCTTTTTGAAAAATGATTTAAATGCTTTTTTGCTGGAAAACCTTGTTTTTTCAAAGCGCTTACAAATATTTACAGTTTGTGAAATTACAAACGAAAAAAGACGGCATTTTCTGCCGTCTAAATATGAATTTTTGTCCAATGACCTTGATGATAACGCACAAAACTTAAAGTGAAACGGGTAATCTGATCAAGCAGCAGTGCCAGCCATGCACCAATTAATCCAAGACCTACTGGATAGCACAGAACATAGGCAAGAATAGGACGAACCAATGTAACACTGATCAGCATCATCATTGCTACAAACTTGACATCCCCTGCTCCTCTTAACGAACCCACTACGATAACCTGTGGAATCTGGAAAAGAACAGTTACTGAAATAATCATCATCGGTATGCTTCCTGCCAGTATGACATCCGCATCACTTGTAAAGAAACTCAACAGCTCGCTTCTTAATCCAGTAATCACCAGCCCTGTCATAATCGCCATCATAATTCCAATGCGCTGAGAAACTTTGCCGTAAATCATCGCCATATCCGGACGCTTTGCCCCTAAAGACTGACCAACCAATGATGTACATGCAATCTGCAGCCCATCTCCTATCGCAAAGGAAATATGCATGATGTTCATGCAGACCTGATGAGCTGAGAAATCTACAGTTCCAAGCGATGCAACTGCCTTGGAATACGTAAAGAATCCAATACGCAGGAAAATCTGTTCAATCAAAGAACTCTTGGAAATGATAAAGATATCATTCATAGCAGATAAATCAACTGACCACTTGTCCTTGAGGGAAAGTTCCAGAAATCCCCCTTTGCGTGTTACTGAATACAGCGCCATACAGAAGGACACAATATTACCAATCATCGTTGCAATGGCAGCACCTGTCACCTCCAAACGAGGAAAGAAGAACAGACCATTGATCAGCATCGCATTAAAAAACAGATTGACCACATTGGCAGCCAGATTTGTTTTCATTGAAATCTTGGTGTTTCCGGCACCACGCTGCGCTGCAGTCATTGTCAAACCAACTGAATAGAAAAAGTTACCAATCAGAATGTATCTGAAATATGGGATTGCCAGATGCAGATAATCATCATTTGCTC
>JAEIGA010017617.1_pt1 | contig 10883 bp, 9 predicted proteins | sample 9270691 | NCBI WGS metagenome assembly JAEIGA01 (sample SAMN17057246, study PRJNA624740) | gut metagenome | biome: biome; isolation source: fecal sample | host: Bos grunniens | place: China: Xizang | collected 2019 | reverse complement strand
TGTTTGGGTACAGCATGTTACGTTCGCGGTGCAGAGAAAGTCATCGATGAATTGAAACGTCAACTCGCAATACAAGTAGGCGGAACAACAGCAGACGGCAAGTTCTCATTGAACTGCTTGCGCTGCGTCGGTGCCTGCGGTTTGGCTCCTGTTATGATGATCGGCGACAAAGTGTACGGTCGCGTGACAGCTGACAAAGTCGCTGGAATCTTAGCGGAATATAATAATTAAGACACTGACTGTTGATATTGACACTGACTGTTGACACAGACACAGACTGGTCAATTGTCTGAGTTCAGAGTCAGAGTTCAGAGTCAGAGTTAATAAAAAAAACTGTGGAGAAATTCACAGTTTTTTTTATATTTGCACATAAGAAAATATTATAAACTAAAATACTTAAACGATGAAAAGATTTTCTATTGCATCTTTGTTTCTTTTATTTCTGACAATATCATTGAATGCTCAGAATTTGGTTTCTACAGAACCTACCAACAGAAACGTAATACTTGAAGAATATACAGGCGTAAATTGTCAGTATTGTCCAGCAGGACATAGTGTGGCTAATGAAATAGCGTCAGCTTATCCTGATAATATATTTTTAATTAACATCCATGCTGGAAAATATGCCACTACATCATATCCTAATTTCACAACAGAAGATGGAAATACATTGCATTCAGGATTTGATATTAATGGATTCCCATCAGGATTCGTTAATAGAACAACAAGTACGTCATTGTCACGTTCCGATTGGGGTGCATATACAAAAAGCCAGATGGAGCAAACAGCAGAATGTAATGTGGCAGGACAAGTCACTATCGACAGGGAATCCCGTAAGGCAACTGTAACAGTGGAAGTGTATTATACTTCAAACAGCGCATCAGCGACAAACTACCTTAATGTTGTTATGTTGCAAGATGATATTTATGCCGGACAAAATGATGGAGGAAGCTGGGTTAGCAGTTATCGTCATATGCATGCATTGCGCGATGTGGTTACACCTACATGGGGAGATGCGATAAACACCACAACAGCAGGAACATTCTTTACAAAAACATATACATACGACATTCCTCAAAACATAGGAGGTTCTAATGGCTTTGAAGTGAAACTTGAGGATATAGAATTTATCGCTTTCGTGACAGAACAATATCAAGGTAGCGCAACACGCCCAGTCCTTAATGCAAATAGATTACATACATTATTTGTGACAAGTGACGAAATTCATCCAGAGATAGTGTCTCTCGGATTGTCGGCAGGAATTTCTTGTTCTAACAACAAAGTGATAAATGCAGCTGTAAGCAATAGCGGCATAAATGAGCTTACTTCGTTGAAGTTTGAAGTGTCTGTCGATAATGGAGCAGCTGTGACAAAGACTTGGGAAGGCTCAATTCCTAAATATCAGACAATCAATGTTGAACTTGATGTGACAGTTCCTAAAGGTACACATGATGTGAATGTAAAAATTGTAGAAGCAAATGGAGTTAAATTTGAAGATGATGAAACATTGTCGGTTAAAAATGAAGGTTGGGGCGTAGTGAAAACAACAGGAGAAGAAGCTGAGATTACAATAGAATTGATGCAGGATAAATATGGAACTCAAATCACATGGGAATTGTTGGCTTCCGATTATTCTGTCATAGCTTCAGGCGGTCCTTATAAGAATTTGTCAGGCTCTTCTGCAACAGAATTGCATGAAATTAAAGTCAAAGTTCCTGTTAATGAATGTGCTAAATTTGTTATAAAAGACTCTAAAAATAATGGTATCTGTTGCTTCTATGGTGAAGGATATTATAAAATCTTAAATTCAAAAGGAAAAGTCATTATTGATGGCGCAGGCGATTTTGGCGCGGAAGCATCTAATATTATTTCTATTGTTGAAGGTAATGAGGAAGAAGCAGATCGTTTGCCAGCTCCGACAAATGTCTTGGCAATGACATTAAACGAAACAGAATTGGTTTTGATGTGGGATGCTGTTGAAGGCGCTACATCATATAATGTGTATAATCAAGACAATTTGGTTGGAACTTATGAAGATATAAACGCAAAAATCACAGAATTGACACCAGGAACAGAATATTGTTTCACAGTTACAGCCGTTGATAAGATTGGCGAATCAGAAAAATCTGAAAAAGCATGTGCTAAAACATCAGGAGAAAAGCCAGAAGAACCAGAAAATCCAGGAGAAGGCATAGAAGAATTGAAATCATCGATTATATTATATCCAAATCCTGTTAACGACAAACTTTATGTTGAGACATTGACTCAGACTCAGACACTGATAGTAGAGATTTATGATATTTATGGAAGACAACAAGACAACAAGACAATAAGACAACAAGGTAATTTAAGTGTTGACGTGACAAACTTGAACAGCGGAGTTTACTTCGTGAAAGTCGTTACAGAAAATGGTGAAGCTGTAAGACGCTTTGTTAAGAAATAATAGGCGATGAGCCATGAGCTATGAGCCGTGAGTAATAGCTCTTGGCTCAAAGTTCGCTGCTCACAGCAAAAGAGTAGAGGCGTATCACATTTGATACGCCTCTTTTTTATTTTTGAATAATCCGCGTAAATACTTGCGATTCGTGGAGACAAATCCGTGGAGACCAAAACCTCCGTGGAAAACTACACGATATTGACTTCTGGTTTGATTTCAATACTGAATTTTTCTTTCACGCTGTCTTGGATTTTCTTCATGAGGTCCAGAATTTCTTCTGGTTTTCCTCCGCCATAATGAACCAATACCAAAGCTTGTTTGTCCCAAACACCTACATGATTTTCCTTGTGACCTTTCCATCCTGTTTTGTCGATAAGCCATCCAGCAGGAATCTTCACGCCGTTTTCATTAGGATATGACGGCATATCAGGATAAATTTCTTTAAGTCGATTGAATGTTTCAACCTCTACTATTGGATTCTGGAAGAAACTGCCGACACTGCCAATTACGCCTACTTCCGGAAGTTTTGCGGCGCGAATCTGTTTAATGGCTTCGGCAACATCAGAAAGAGTAGGGGAAAAGATGCCGTTTTTTTCTAAATATTCTTTAACATTACCATATTCTAAGTTTAAGTCTGCTTTCCGTTTTAACTTAAAATCAATTGCAACGATGAAATATTTCTTGTTTTCTTCTTTTTTGAAAACACTATTACGATAAGAAAAATCGCAGTCTTCATTACTGAAGATAACTCTGTCGCCGTTAGTTAAGTCGATGGTATAAACGCAGTCGATGCAGTCTTTTACCTCAACTCCGTAAGCGCCGATATTTTGTACGGGAGAAGCACCTACGCTGCCAGGAATGTCAACCAAATTCTCAAGTCCGTAAAGATTGTTTTTAATTGTAAAATCGACGAAGTCTTTCCAAACTTCTCCCGACATACATCTTACTATGATGTGATTCTGAGTTACTGAGTTACTGAGTTTCTGAGTTTCGTCATCATCAGGAGATATTGTGATTCCTTTTAAATTAGAGTGTATCACGGTGCCGTCAAAATATTCGTTGCTGAAAAGAATGTTGCTGCCACCGCCAAGAATCAAGGTTTTGTTATCGTTAAATATATTGTTTTCAATAAGATATTCTATATCTTTCAATGAACCGATTTCGTAGTACTTTTCGGCTACGACGTCAAATCCCATTGTGTTTGATTCTATCAATGAATATTGATTTTTAACAGTGTTATTGGACGAATTTAGTTGCTTGTTGTCCGTTGTCTGTTGTCCTTTCATAGAAATATTTTTTTTTCAAAATTAAGTTTTTTTTGCAAAAGTAAGACATAAAAGATTTAATTTTATAATCTCAAAAAATGAATGAAATTGAAAAGAGTAATAGTATCGGTAATCAACGACTTAGTCACAGACCAGAGAGTTAATAAGTCGTGTCTGACACTTCAGAAGGCTGGCTTCGAAGTGTTGCTGGTTGGTCGTAAGCAAAGGAAAAGTCCTGTCATGGATGAGCGTCCGTATGCTTCACACAGAATGAGGCTTATCTTTGAGAAAGGACCTCTTTTCTATGCGGAATATAACATAAGGCTTTTCTTATTTCTGCTTTTTCATCGCGCCGACTGTTTGTTATCCAACGACTTAGATACATTATTGCCTTCTTTTCTTGTTTCAAAGATAAAGAGAATAAAATTGATTTACGACAGCCATGAGTATTTTACAGAAGTTCCAGAACTCGTGAGTCGTCCGAAAGTTCAGAAAGTTTGGCGTAAAATTGAAGAATTCGTCTTGCCCAAGATGAAGGAAATGATTACCGTTAACGAATCAATTGCGAACCTGTTCCGTGAGAAGTATGGCATTAAGGTTCATGTGATTAGAAATATTCCTATGCGCAAGATGTTGCCAGAACCGGCAACAAGGGAAGCTTTAGGACTTCCTAATGACAAGCATATTCTTATATTACAAGGCTCAGGAATCAATATTCACAGAGGTTCTGAAGAACTAGTCGATGCGATGCAATATCTTGATGATTGTATTTTGTTGATAATAGGCGGTGGCGATGTTCTTCCTGTTTTAAAACAAAAAGTTGTTGATAATCATTGGGAAGATAGAGTACGCTTTTATCCAAGGATGCCTTATAAAGACATGATGGCTATAACGCGTTTGGCAGAAGTAGGTTTTACATTAGATAAGGACACGAATTTGAATTATAGATTCAGTCTTCCGAATAAATTATTTGATTACATTCAGGCTAATGTCCCGATAATAGCATCGCATCTTACAGAAATAGAACGTATTATCAGAGATTATAATATCGGTGCTTTTATTGATGAACATAATCCTGTGCATATAGCAGAAAAAATTAAAGAAGTCATTTCTGATGAAGAGACTTTGAAAACATGGAAAAATAATCTTAACTTCGCGGCACAAGAGTTGTGTTGGGAAAACGAAGAACAAACTTTGATAAGAATTTATGAGCAGTACATCTGATAAACATCTGCATATCGTCAGTTTCGATATTCCATATCCGGCCAATTATGGCGGAGTCATCGACGTCTTTTTTAGAATTAAAGCACTGTCAGAACGTGGTGTTAAAATTCATTTGCATTGTTTTGAATACGGACGTGAGCATTCAGAATATCTAGAGAGCTTTTGTCATTCTGTAAATTATTATAAGAGAGATACAAAGGTAACAAAGCTGTTTAATTCTTTGCCATATATCGTGTGTTCACGCGATTGCGAAAACCTGAGAGAAAATCTCTTGAAAGATGATTATCCTATACTTTTGGAAGGATTGCATTGTTGCGGAGTCTTGATGCACGATGAGTTTCAAAATAGGAATATCATTGTGAGAGCTCATAATGTCGAGCATGAATATTATGAACATCTGGCAATGGCGGAAGTCGATTCTAAGAAGAAACTTTATCTGAGACAAGAGGTCTCGAAGTTGAGAGATTTCGAAGCAATTTTACATAAAGCCAAGGCAATATTGGCGATTTCTCAAAAAGATTATGAATATTTCTCTGAGAAATATAAGAATGTTTACAAAGTTACGGCTTATAATGCTTATACAGAAGTTGATATTATAGAAGGTAGCAGCGATTATGTGTTGTATCATGGAAACCTTTCTGTAGCAGAGAATTATGCTGCAGCAGAATATCTGGTCGAGACATTTAGTAAAATCAATGTGAAGCTGAAGATAGCAGGTATGAATCCGCCTCAGCATTTGGTTAAAATGATAGAAGAGGTTGATAATGTGGAGCTTATTGAAAGTCCAGATGATCAGATGTTATTCGATTTGATACGTCATGCGCATATAAATATATTGGTGACAGAACAAGCTACAGGCCTTAAGTTAAAATTATTAAACACATTGTTCAACGGACGCTTCTGTCTTGTTAATGATAAAATGGTTGAAGGATTGGATGTCAATGGCTTGTGCTATGTCGTTAATGATCAGAATGCGATTAGATTTGCTGTCGATGAGCTTATGCCACGACGCTTCGATGCTCACCAGATAGAACGTCGTAGAAAAAATATGAAGAACTTCTATAATATTGAAGAAGCTACTGATATTCTGTTGAAATTGATAGGGTAAAGCTAACTATCATGCATTGGGCATTATGAATTATGAATTAAATAAAATCACGATTAAAAATGCTGCCGAACAACTAAATGTATCGGTCGTCAGTATTCATAATTGGATTAAGGACGGTTCTTTGCAGAAAACCAATAATGTCCTTACTCAAAAAAATATCGATGATTTTAGGGATAATTTTTTGAATAATAAGAAGTTGTCTTCTCGTGCAAATAAGCAGTACAAAGACTTGCACAATCATAGTTCTTTGTCGAAAGAGATAAAGAAATATTTGAAGTCTTCTATGTCAGGTGATGATGTTTCTTTGAAATACGAATCATCATTGTCTGAATCATATAAAAATAAAGAAGGAATTTATTATACTCCTCAATATATCGTTGAGGATATGTTAAAATCTGTTAATGAAACAGATAATAAATTGTTTCTTGATCCATGTTGTGGTTCTGGTAATTTCATAATTGAAGCAATAAAGAAAGGCATAGCTCCTCAAAATGTCTATGGATTAGATGTGGATGAAAATGCAGTTGCTATTACCAAGAAGAGAATCAAGGACTTGTGCGGTTATGATAGCGATAATATCATCTGCGCCGATTTCCTTAGTCAACGGTCAAAAGTCAAAAGTCAAAAGTTTGACTATATCTTCACTAATCCGCCTTGGGGTAAGAAAATCAATAAAGTTGATAAAGTCAGATATTCTTCTTTATATAATTCAGGAAACAGTATCGACACTTCGGCTTTGTTTTATTTCGCTTCATTGAAGATGTTAAAAGAAGATGGCGTGATAGGAATGTTAATGCCAGATTCATTCTTTAACATCAGTTCTTTTGAAGACGCTCGCAAGTCGTTGATGAACTTGCAGATAAATCGTATTGTTGATTATGGCAATGCGTTCAAAGGATTGATGACGAAGGCAGTAGCTTTTGTTGCGACTAATGTCGAAAGTCAAAAGTCAAAAGTCAAAAGTTTTATAGAATGTGAGATATATAATGTTAAAAAACATTTGCGTTTACAGGACGGATTTGCATATGTTCCAAAGCATATCTTTAATTTTCATATAGAAGAAAGTGATAATGATGTTATACGTCATGTCTTTTCTTTACCTCATATCACGTTGAAAGACAATGCTAAGTGGGGACTTGGTGTCATTACTGGAAATAATGATAAAATATGTAAGAAAGAAAAGGTACAAGGCTATGTTCCAATTTACAGAGGAAAGGATATTTTGAAGAATGATTTATCTGCACCATCTCTGTATATAAATGAAAATCTTGAAGGTTGTCGTCAGGTAGCGGATATGGATTTATATAAGGCCACAGAGAAAATCATTTATCGTTTTATTTCCAATAAGATAATATGTTATCACGATACAGAGCAACGATATATATTGAATAGTGCTAACTTGTTCATTCTTAATGATGATTTTCCGATATCGTGTACACAAGTCGTTGATTTGTTGAATTCAGATTTCATGAACTGGCTGTTCAATAGTGTTTTCAATACGCATAAGATTCTGCGTAGCGACCTTGAAATGCTGCCGATATTCCACGAATATTTTAAGGAAAACGAAGTGTTTTCTGAAGAGACGTTTGAAGACTACAAGACTACAAGACAATAAGACAATAAGACAATAAGTGTTGAGACTTAGACTCCGATATCAACTTGTAGTCTTATCAATCACAGTTCCTTCATCGCATTTTAGGATTCTTGAAGGATATTTCAAGATAAGGTTATAATTGTGTGTTGCCATCAGTATTGTCTTGCCTTTAGCACTGATGTCGCGTAGTAAATTCATGATGTCGTTTGTTGTTTCAGGGTCGAGGTTGCCAGTAGGTTCGTCGGCAAGTATCAGTTCAGGGTCGTTGAGCAATGCTCTTGCCACCGCAATGCTTTGTTGTTCGCCACCGGAAAGCTGATGAGGCATCGATTTGCGTTTGTGAGGAAGCCCGACTTGTTTCAAGACCTCGTCGATTCTTTTTGATATGGCGTTTTTATCTTTCCAGCCTGTTGCATCTAAAACGAAAGAGAGGTTATCTTCAACGCTGCGATCGTAAAGCAATTGGAAATCTTGAAACACAATTCCTATTTTTCTTCTTAGCATAGGGATTTCGCGGTGTCTGATTTTGCGGAGATTGTATCCGGCGATGCTTGCATTTCCTTCTTTAGCAGGGAGGTCGGCATATAAAGTCTTTAATAATGACGATTTGCCACTGCCAGTTTTGCCAATCAGATAAACGAATTCGCCTTCGTTGATGTCAAAATTGACATTTTTTAAAATACATCTTTTATGCTGGTATATAGCTGCTTTTTTGAAAGAAATGACTTTTCCTGAATTCATAATTCACAATTCATAATTCATAATAGACACCTTCGAAATGGATTCAAACCCAATGCGAATAGTTACTAGCAAAAATAAGAATTTTATTTATATGTAGATTAAATGCTAAAAATAATTCCGTTACAGATTTCAAAACCTTGATTCCGATTACCAGCTTCCTCCAGCGCCGCCGCCACCGAAGCTTCCGCCGCCGAAACCACCGAAGCCGCCTCCGCCAAATCCTCCTGAGCCACCAGAGAATCCACCCCAATGATCATGGTGATGATGATGTCTGTGACGATTGCTGTTGTTGTTTAAAACACTTAGCCAGAACAAAGTTCTCCAGAATGAGGAACTGTCTTTTTTAGATGAAATTGTCGTTCCGATTTTGCTTATAAAAGTTATATATAAAATCATCATGATCATTCCAATGATGATGATAATCAAAGTTGCTAGTTCAGAGTATTCTTTTGGCTTATTTTCCGCAGAGAAACTGCCTGATGCTAATTTTATTATAATGTCTGTAGCGTCATCGATAGCTGTGAAATAATCGTTGTTCTTGAAATTAGGTATCATCACGTTTTCGATGATTCTTTTCGCCATCGCGTCAGGAATGTAAGCTTCGAGTCCGTAACCGACGCTGATGAACACTTCTCCTTTGGTTTCATTCTTTGGTTTTACAAGTATAACGATTCCGTTGTTTTCTTTTGTTCCGACACCCCATTTTTCACCTAGCTGATAAGCAAAGTCGGCTGCTGTTGTGCCTTGAAGGTCGTTGACGAATACCACGGCGATTTGTGTGGACGTTGTGTCGTTATAGTTTCTTAACTTCTGTTCGAGATAATTATTCTGCGATACGGTCAATGTTTTCGTGTAGTCGTTGACCAGACGCGGTGGAGTGGGACGACTCGGTATCTGCTGAGCGTGACATGCAAAAACCACGAATAACAATAAAAATAAGGTGGAGATTTTTTGTCCACGAAAATTCACTAAATGACACGAAGTTTTTTTATTCATAACAGTCCACTAATAAAGTCCACTAAAAAAACACGAATATTTTGGTTTATAAAATCCACGAAAATTCACGAATTGACACGAAATCTTTTTATTCAACTCCTAACTCCTTAATTCCTCAAATCCTTAATTCCTCAAATCCTTAGTTCCTCAATTCCTCAAATCCTAACTAAACGAAATCTCATCGCTCAGTTCATTGATATCATCGCTTTGATGAGGGAAATATTCTTTTAGTTTCTCCCCGCATTTCAATATGCCGGCAATGAGTCCTTCTGTGAATTTATTTTCTTTGAAGTTAGAAATCATTTCATCTTTGATGTCGTTCCAGAAGTCGTGTTCGACGTTTTTGTTGATACCTTCGTCGCCGATGATTGCGAATTTATGGTCTTTGACGGCGAGGTAGAACAAGATGCCGTTGCGCGCGGCAGTACGATCCATCTTTAAATCGTAAAACAATTCTGCCGCGCGCTCCAGTGCCTCTTCTTTACAATGATTCTCAATATGCACTCTTATCTCACCGGAGGTGTCGAGCTCCGCTTCCTTGATGGCAGCTACTATCCTCTGCTGCTCTTCCTTTGAAAAGAATGTTCTTGATGTCATTATGTTTAATTTTTAAAATTCAACTTTAGGTGCTACTTCAGAACCTGCCGCTGCCTCGAAATATGCTTTCTTCTCAAAGCCGAACATGTTGGCTACTATGTTAGTAGGAAATCTGCGTAAGCCTGTGTTATATTCTTTGACAGCTTCGTTGAAGTTCTTTCTTTCGACAGAAATACGATTTTCTGTACCTTCAAGTTGTGCTTGTAACTCCATGAAATTTTGGTTGGCTTTCAAGTCAGGATATTTCTCTACTGTGACTAACAATCTCGACAATGCGCCTGATAGCTGGTCTTGTGCTGCTTGGAAAGCTTTGATGTTTTCTTCTGTCAAGTTGTCAGCATTGAAATTCACTGATGTTGCTTTCGCTCTTGCTGAAACAACGTCTGTCAAAACTTGTTGTTCGTGTTCTGCGTAGCCTTTCACTGTCGCCACGAGATTAGGGATGAGGTCTGCACGACGTTGGTAAACGTTCTCAACCTGTGCCCATTTTGAATTTACATTTTCTTCCTTGTTGACCAAGCCGTTGTATTTTCCGATAAACCAGAAAACTATCAAGGCAACGACGCCAACGATTAAAATAATGGTGTTTTTGTTTTTCATATTTTCTCCTTTTTTATTGCTTTGAGCAGCGAGCTGGCGGTGCCTGAGCTTGTCGAAGGTACAGACCATCACTTCGACAGGCTCAGTGACCGAAACTCATAGCTCAATGCTTAAATCTCGTTAAAACTTCTCTTGATAAACTCATTCAAATCCTTGCCTTTCAATAAGTTCTTTGAAAGACGAGCTAAGTCGTACAACTGATGAATTGTGTTCTTTTGTTCTTCTTCGTTTTTGCCGAGAAGTCCGGCGATGACAGGGTTGTTTGCGTTGAGCATAAGTGTGTAGCTGTCTGGCATTCCGCCCCACATCGACATTCCGTTC
>JAEIGA010017616.1_pt1 | contig 10883 bp, 6 predicted proteins | sample 9270691 | NCBI WGS metagenome assembly JAEIGA01 (sample SAMN17057246, study PRJNA624740) | gut metagenome | biome: biome; isolation source: fecal sample | host: Bos grunniens | place: China: Xizang | collected 2019 | reverse complement strand
GTCGTCGCCTATAAGTGGTAGGCCTGCTTCGATAAACTTACGTTCCCATTCGGGGTTGGAGGCGATGAAGATAGGGATGCAGTTGAGGAACGCCACATGGGCATCGATGGCGCATTGGGCGTAGTACTTGGTTGCTATTTCGCTGCCTACGGGTAGGTAGTTGATAAGAATATCGGCGTGCGATTGGCGTAGCACCTCCACTATGTCGGCTTCGGGGGTGGTGGTATCAACTAGGAATGTGCTGTCGTCGGGATAGTTTTTCATGTGTTCCGACACACCGTCTAGCTGGTGCCCCTTCATTACCACCACATTGCTACGCGGAAATCGTTCGGGTTGCACTATGTTGATGGTGCAGTTGGGCTTGGCATATATAGCCTTGTCTAGTGTTTGTCCCACCTTGCGTTTGTCTATGTCGAAGGCTGCCACCACTTCGATATCGGCGGCGGTGTATCCGCCAATGTTGGGGGCCATCATTCCCTGTGTGGTGTTTTGGTTTTTGGGGTTGCCGTAGTATTCCAACCCTTGTATCAGTGCCGAAGCACAGTTGCCTACTCCTACGATTGCAATTTTTATCGGTTTCATATTTCTTTTATGTTAGATATTAGCTATGTTTTACATTAGTCTGATGTTTCCAGTTCTGCTATCGACGATATTATTATGTCGGCATCGGAGGTGGTGCCGGTGTGGTTGTTCCACCCTTTTTGGTTGAGCCATATGGTACGACAGCCTATGGCTTTGGCCGGCATGATGTCCTTGTGGTACGAGTCGCCCACCACGGTACAGCATTCGGGGCTTAGGTTTAGACGCTTTACTGCCAGCATAAAAATCTCTTTGTCGGGCTTGGCCACACCCTCGTTGCCGCTATCGACTATGGTTTCGAAGTAGCTCGAAAGCCCGAAGTCGTCGATTACGTGGCTTAGGTTGCCGTAGAAGTTTGACACTATGGCCAGCTTGTTGGCTTTATGCAGGGCCTGCAGTGTTGCTTTGGCCTGCGTGGTATTTTGATATGCCAGGTAGTAACAGTCGTTCACAATATCGTTTTTGTATTTAACATCGGATAGGTGAAAATTGTTTAACAGGTAGCTGTGTTGTAGCTGAATTTTGAGTTCCAATACCTCTTTGAACGACATACTGCTGCTTACCTTGCTGCTGTGTGCCATGGTTTGTTCGGTATAGATATATGCTTGTCGCACATTGTTTTCGGTAAGGTGTGGGTAGTAGTGGCGGTAGCGGTCGAGGAAGATGTGGAACCAATGTGTGCCGTTGGTGTCCAGTGTGCCGCCGTAGTCGAAAATGTAGGCGTGTGTTTTTTCTTTCATGTGTCGGGTTTTGGTTAATTTTGTAGTCTCTATAAGGGCTATGCCCACTGCTATCCAAAACAGTTCGGCTATGCGCATGGCTATTCCCACAACCACGCCTGTGGTGCCGGCAAGGCCTATGCTTTTCATGGCCAAGGCGAGACCACCTTCGCGAGTGCCCAGCTGCATGGGCGAGAAGAACAGTAGGTTGGCAAAAAGGCTGCTTATGCTGCTTACTATTATGGCTTGGCCAATGCTGATATTGATGCCTACTGCCAGCAGTATGATATATACCTCGAGGCTGCCTATGACCCGCGACGTGGTTTCCCACACAGTGGCCTTGACTAGGTTGGCACTATGGCTGCGGTATAGGTTGCGTATGCCGTTGTCTATCTCCACAAGGCTGTGCCGGGTGGCGGGTGTGAGCCATCGGGCTACTATTTTGCGCAACAGCGGTACCCTTAAGAGCCACTCTGCCACTGCCACTGCCACGCCACGGCGGTAGCCACGAACTATGGCTAGGACGCACAGGGTGTTGACTATTATAAACCCCCAGCAGGCCATACGTGTTGCCACGCCGGCACTGCCGCTACACAGCATCAGCACACAGCCTAGGTTCCAAAACAGGAAGTGCGACAGTATGTGCAGGGCCGAATAGGTGATTACCGACGAGGTGGCCTTGGCGGTGCCTAGGTATTTTTTCATCTCCAGTATGCGGTAGGGTTCGCCGCCAAGTGCCATTACGGGTGTTATGTAGTTGATGGCGTAGCCGCTTATCACCATCTGTAGCATTTTACGGAAGGGGATAAGCTGCCGCTGGCCACGGCTGTAGAAGGTGAGCAGCTGCCATGCGCGGGTGTTGATGGCATAGACAATTAGTCGCAGCCCCACTATGGGCACTGCCCACCAGCCTATGCGGCGCAGGTTGGCGGCCAAGCTGTGCCACCCAATACTGTGAATCATAAGCCCTATGGCCACAACGCCTACCACAAAGAATGCTGCTTCGTAGCCTTTTACCTTCATGGTTGAGATGGTATTTGACTCATCAAACTATTGGCCAGCCCCTCTTCCTTGCGGATAAGATACACGAGTACGGCGTTCATCACCACTAGGTCGAATACAAAGTATAGCCAGGGGAGGCCTACAATCAGACAGGCGAAGAGGAAGAGCGTGCGCGTGTTGAACTGAAGTATGTTGGTGTACTTGAGATATGGTTTGTTTCGCCTGCGGAACTCGCCCGCTATGGCCGGTGGCACACTGCTGACGTACCTTTTTTTCAGTTCGGAGGTGAGTCGGCTCATGTGTGGCGACAGCCTTTCCTGCTGCCATGTGTAGTTTCGGTAAAACCACAGAGCCGCCATGTGTAGCCACTCTTTGTCGGCTTTCATACGTTGTATTTCGTGGTCTAGGTCACGGCTGTTGTCGTGTTCGCTGCCGTTGTTGCCTTTGACAAAAAATAGGTGTACGTTGCGGTAATAGTCGGCCATGGCGGCATGCAGTATGTGGCAGGCGCCTGCTGTGGCACCCAGCAGCCATATCCAGTAGCCATATCCCTCCATTTGCATTCTTAGGCAGATGGATATGTATATGGTTATAAACCATAGGTCGCCGGCCAGGCCGTCGAGTATGCGGCCGGTGCGGGTGTGGTGGTTGGTGAGGCGTGCCAGCTGCCCGTCGGCACTATCAAGCACGTTGGCACATACCAGTAGCAGCATTCCAAGGCAGTTCCAGCCTAGCGATGGCGGAAAGAACAGCAGCCCTGCTGCTACTCCAAGGAATATGCTGACTATGGTTATGGCGTTGGGCGTTATGCCGCGATGCTCGGCAGCTTTGGCTATGCGGTAGCCCAGCGGACGGTAGAACTTGATGTCTAGTGGCTCCTCGGTGTCGTCTGATTTCAGTGAACGGCGAAAGCTGTGTTCGTCTTCGTCGGTATGTGAGGCACGCACACGGCGGTCGAAGGCACGTGCTATGGCACCGGCAGCCCTATGGCGACACGGGGCGTAGCTGGGAAAGTCGTTGAGGTCTATAATATATATACCCCCTTTGTTATCTACTATGGCATCGCCGCCGTAGGCACATAGGCCTGTTCGTTCGGCAGCGGTGGTGGCCATGTTTTTCAGTTCGTCGTGGTTGAAGGATTGGTGGTGGTGGGGTATGCTGTGGCCGTGGGTATCCTGCTGTGGGTAGTAGTAGTGGAAGAAGTTGGTGTCGCACACACCATAGAATTTTACCCAGCTGCCTTCGATGTGGCGGCTCAGTGTGGCGTGGAGTATTCCGCGGCTGTGATAGTTGGCCAGTATGTCGTTGGCATCGGCAGTGCTACGGGGCATTGCCACATCGTTGGGTTCCACGGTCTGGAAGTCGGCACGCTTAATCCAGTATTTTCCGGGCTTGGCCCATTCTATGTTTGGCATCGGGCTGTGGGTAGGTATTATCAGGGTGGTGGGCGTGGGCACCTCGTCGCTCAGCAGCTCGGCCAGGCGAGAGCGGTGGCAGTTGCGGCAGCTTTCGGGGCTGTTGATTACCACTGTGCCGGCCTGCTGCCATGTTTCCAACAGGTCGAGCACCTGTGGGTTGCGTGCCATTGATAGCACATAGTTGTAGCGTTGGCAGCCGTGTAGCAGCTCGTCCTCGTCCTTAACGGAAAGGGTGTAGCCTTTGGCTATAAGCCGGTTGGATACGGCGTTGATGATGTCGTTGTCGTGTCGGGTGCTGTGGGGCGAGTACCTTGGGTTGCGTTTCAGCACCAACACACGATGGCTTTTACGCAGGTTGGCTATCAGGCTTTCGGCTTTGGCTATATCGGCCACGTGGTCTATATCCACTATCTTGCCCATGGGGTATGCTTTTACCCGGCAGTGGTTGTCTATCAGATACTGCTGATATTGCCTCATCTGCACCAGCCCTGCTGCGGCGGCCTTGTGTGCCAGCTGTAGGCAACGGTGGCGTAGGCAGTATATGCCACCCGATATGTAGGTGGTTTCGCGGTCTTTGTGGTTGGCAAAGCGCACTATGTTGCCGCCGGCGTCGGTGGCTATCCATAGGGGTTTCTCGTCGTCGATGTAGCGAGTGGTGGCAAGTAGGGCTTCCGTGGTAGTCTGCTTTTCAAATTGGCTCACATAGCGGGCAAACTCTTCTTCGTCGAATACGCTGTCGATAGTGCTCAGGCACAGCTCGTCGGTAGGGTAGCGCCGCAGTATCTCCACCAAGCTCTGAAGTGAGTTGGCGGTGGTGCAGTATATAATATGTAGGGGCACCCCGATGTTTTTATCCTCAAGGTATTGTTTCACCTCGGGCATATTCTCGTTTATTATCACCCTTATAGACCTGGCGCCGTTGTCGATAAATATTCGTATCAGGCGGTCTATCAGCCTTTCGCCACCCACCTTTACCAGTGGTTTGGCCCATCGGCAGCCCTCGTTGTGCAGGCGGCTGCCATTGCCCGCAGCTATTATTGCATAGTCCATATCATGTGGTTTATCGGTTCGAGAGTTTAATACTTGGTATCTCAAACAAACAACGTGCCAACATGTTTAGCACCGCACAGCAAAATATAAGGAAGGGGGGACCGGGGATTTAATCAATTTAGTTATTGAGGAAAGGTTTGTGTTATGGATGTGTCCCCCCATTTTGATAACATTCTACAATGCTCGAAAAAAGTAATTCACTATGGTTGAAGGCAACACCGACCTTGCTCTGATTGTTTCATTGCTATGGTCGAAAGGACATAGGGGGCAACCCAAAAAACTTCTTATTCTTGCATTAACTATGTATTGGTTATGGCTTAGGCAGTTATTCGAGCCCTCCCCCTAAATAGGTCCTATCGGTTTATAGCACACTAAGTTATGTTCTCGTCATATTCCTTAATCTTGTCTTGGCTCAGCAGCCCCCGCAGGAAAATACGCACCATCTCGAGGTATATTTCGCTCCGAAGGTAGGGCAGGGGCGGATTGTCCAGCGTGCTGTTGGGCTGAATCCTTGCCCGTATCATCTCCTGCACCAGCATAGCCACTATCTCGGGGTTTACACCCTCGTGTATTTCGCCCCTCTGCTGGCCCTCTTTCACCTGCTTTATTATATGCACCATACGTTGCTGCTCCGACTTTTTGAGGCACTCCTCGTATATGTCGGGAAAGTACTTCTGCACGTCGTTGAGCGCCTGCTCCATCACTATCATCTCGCCCGTGGAGTGGCCCGCTATAAAGTCGCGGATGTTTACCACCGAACGTTTGTTGTGAGAGAAGGTCTCTGCGTCGTAGTTGGTAGTGCTATCAACTATGCTTTTGATACACTCCTTGTAAAGCTCCTTCTTGCTTCCAAACATTTTGTATATCGTGCGTTTCGACACAAACAACATCTGTGCCAAAGTGTCCAGATTCGTCTTTTGGTAGCCTTCGTGCAGAAACATTGCCGTGGCTTCGTCGAGTATGCGTTTTCTTACTTCGTCTGCTGACATTGCTTAGTCCTATCTTTAATTACAGTGCAAAGGTACTCATAAAACTCTGAAAACCGCTTGCGTTTCCGCTGTTAAATAATCCAAAATTACCAATGCCCTGATTAATATCCCTCTACCATACGCTAATCGGTACTGATGGGAACGCGTAACACATGTTTCGTTTTCGGCGTTTCCGCTTATTATACCGCTATGGCGGAAAAATAGTTGTTGCTTTCGATGCATTGCCAAGCCTTTTCGCCACAAGGATTGATGCCAGTGGAGGCACCCCGTTTGGTGCCTTGCCATGTGCTATGCCACGCCTATGGCGGCAGTACCTTTTGAGGGCGGCAAAATCGGCACCCGACTCAGGGCGGATTCCTACCCGACTCCGGTCAATCTTGCACCCGACTCCGGCCGCCGCCGCACCCGACTCGCGTTACTCCCGCACCCGACTCGGAATATTGCATTACCCGTCGCCTACTGTTTCATCAGCCATGGGGGCACACAAAAAAAGGGGCTCCGCTATCGGAAGCCCCTCGGGATATTAGAATGTAAAAAATGTGATATACTACTTCTTGTAGTTGCTTATGCCTTCGTTGAGGAACGCAATAAATTTTTGAACGTCGCGGTCGTATTTATGATTTTCAGCCGTCAGCACGTTCTCTTCGGCGTCTATCAAAACATAATATGGCTGGGCGTTCATGTTGTACTTAGTCTTTTGGTATTCGAGGTTACGCTTGCCAAGGGTTTTGATTTCCCTGCCTTTGGCGTCGGTAATCCACTCCTCTTGTGGCAATTCTATGTAGTTCACATCGGCATACAAAGCCACCATAACGTATTCTTCGTTCAGAATGCGCTTCACCTCGGGGTCGGTCCATACATAATACTCCATCTCGCGGCAGTTGGCGCAAGTCTTGCCTGTAAAGTCTATGAATATCGGCTTGTTTACCTTTTTGGCATAAGCCTTGGCTTCTTCAAGGTCGTAGAAACCGTCGAAACCGGTAGGCATATGCAGTTTGTCGGCATACTTGCGGTTGGCAGGCAAAGCCGAGGCATTTTCGCCGGCGGCAGCCGATACGGTTATGTTTTTGGTGCTTTCGTAAATGCTCTTTTCAAGGTCAAAATCTTGCGTAGTCATAGGCGGAACGTAGCCCGATATGGCTTTAAGCGGTGCACCCCACAAGCCGGGTATCATATACACCACAAAGGCAAAAGTGATGATGGCAAGGAACAAACGGCCCACACCAAGGCTTTCCATTTCGTCGTCGCCTTTGAAACGTAGTTTTCCGATAAGGTAAAGACCCATCAAACCAAAGATGGTTATCCACAAAGCCAAGTAGGTTTCGCGGTCCAATATGCCCCAACCGGCGCTAAGGTCGGCCATACTCAAGAACTTGAGGCCTAGTGCCAATTCCAAGAAAGCGAATACTACCTTTACAGTGTTCAACCAGCTACCCGATTTGAGGTTGCTCAATACGCTTGGGAACATGGCCAACAGTGTAAACGGCAACGCAAAGCCCACAGCAAAGCCCAGCATGGAAATAAGCGGAATAAGGCGGTTGGATTCGCCGGCACTAAGTTCTATCAACGCTCCGCCCAATATAGGACCTGTGCAGCTGAAGGATACCAATACTGTGGTAAGGGCTATAAAGAATGGTGCCAAAAGGCCACCTTTGTCGGCTTCCTCGTCCGATTTGTTGATAAGCCACGAGGGCAATGTGATTTCAAACAAGCCGAAAAACGACAATGCGAAGACAAAGAATATAACGAAGAACACCAAATTGGGTATCCAGTGGGTGCCTATCAGATACATTACCTGCGGGCCAAATATCAGCGACAGTATAACGCCAAGCACACCGTAGATGAATATGATTGAAAAACCAAACATCCACGCCTGACGCATGCCCTTCTTCTTGTTTTCGCCGCCCTTCATAAAGAAATTAAGCGTCATCGGTATCATTGGGAATACGCATGGGGTAAGCAATGTGATGAAGCCCATACCGAAAGCTGTCAAGAATATGAACCAGATAGAGCGGCCCTCTTTCTCGGTGGTAGCTTCGGTTGCTGTGGTTTCCACTTGTGCTACCTCGGTGGTTTCTTCCACTGCTGCCACGGTGTCGGCTTCCATTGCTGCTGCTGTATCTTCGGCAGCCTCTTCTTGTGCCGGTTCTGTAGCAGCGGCGGCTTCGGCCTTAGCACCTTTTACGTTGAAGGCAAAGTCTATGTCCTCGGGTGCTATGCAGCTGCCATCGTTGCAAAGCTGGTACGACATCACTCCCTTCACGGTGAAATCCTTGGCACTGTTGATTTTGATTTTCTGCTTGAACACCACGGTACCCGAAAACGAACGGATGGTGCATTTAAACATCTCGTCGTACTCTTCGTGTGGTTTGGGTTCGCTTACTCCGCCCACCAGTGTATAGTCGGCATTTTTATCGAAACTGAAGCTCAACCCAATAGGGCCCATCTCGTCGGTATGTTGCGAATAGATGTGCCAATTTTCGTCTAATGTTACTGTAAATACCAGCTCCGCTTCATTTCCCGAAGTCGGCTTAACGTCGTACTTCCACTTGGCGGGATTCAACTGCTGGCCTACTGCCGATAGCGACACAATCGCCATCAAAAATCCTAATACTAGTCTTTTTAATTTCATGTTGTTTAGTCTTTTACGTATTTGACCTAATCTTCTAATTTGTTGCAAAGGTACGCAAAAAACTTTACATACGGGAGTTTTTCTCTCTCAAAGTGAAAGTTTTTTCTTTTCGGCGTGTGTTTGGGTAGTATCAGACGCGTATTTTTGGTTGTGGTATATCGGCAATACCACGCCGGCAGGGTACGAAAAAAAATACGGCACACCGTGGGATAGATGTCGGCATACCGTTAGATAGACATTGGAAAATCAATTAATGTTTCTTACCAGAATGGGTTGTAGGGGTTCATCATAGGCGATAGTCCACCACGATAGTAGGGGTTGTAGCCATATCCACCCCATGGGAAAGGTGTGTCTTTGTTGTCCTTTATAAACGACAGATGCAGGTTGATGGTGGTGTTGTGCTTGGTTTTGAACATCACATCGGCAGCTGCACCATAGCTGCTAACCTCCAGTGGGCGGTAGTAGCCCGAGAATACGGGCGACATTGTGCCGCCTATATAAAACGCTGTGCCCGATATACACAAGTTTGGGTTGGGACTATACGAAGCCTGTACGTAGGCACTGCCCATCTGTGTAGGCGTTTTGCGAGGGGCAAGGTCCACGTCGTCGGTTTTGCCAAGCTCCACGCCACTCCAATCCGTTAGGTACGAGAAACCGGCCGATACCAGCACCCTCTCTGATGGGCGAAACGATACCGAAGGGGCTACCATAGTGTAGGCAGCAGCATCTATACTGTTGGCTACCACGCCGGTGCTGAGCACCACATTATAATCAACACGCTTGTTGCTATCGGCCGTGTTTGTGGCCGTAAGTGGGTCTTTCCACTGTGCAACAGCCCCCGAGGCGTATGCTACAATGGCCATAAGCACCATTATTTTTATTGTCATTCGGTTTTTCATCTTTCGTCAGACGTTGTTTGTTTATTCTTCTGTCAGGTATTTATAACACCAAAGTTGGCTTTTTATTTTGCGTTGCCGCAGTTTTTTTTCATTCCAAGCAGCGGCGGTTAGTCGCGTTCGCTGTCCGAAAGTACTTTGGTGTAGTGCTTTAGGCTGCGTAGTACCAAGGTGATGGCACCTGCTGCCACAAGCACATACAGCGACGGACGTAGCCACTGAAACGCCATTCCATCGACTGTGGCAATGCCGTAGGCCCGCATATAGTCCATCAGCACATAGCACAACGCCATGGCAAAGAAGCCTGCATATTCCCTGCGAAGCACCGCCTTGAACGAAAATGGTATGCTCGACTTTTGAAATCCCCTTAGCTTGGGCAAAAACGGAGGTATGGTCATAGACCAGTCGATAAAGGTTTGGCCAAACTGCTTCTCGAGGAAACATTCTTCGGCAAACATAATACGTTCGTAGTACAACCAATATAGTAGGCTTACGATAATCAGCAGCGGTACGCTTCCGATGAATATCAGCAGTCCGGCCCACATAAGGTAGTTGCCCAAATACAGTGGGTGGCGTACTACTGAGTATATGCCGGTAGTGTTTAGTGTATTGGCCACTTGTTCCTTGGTGTTGCGGCCGCTGGTTCCGCGCGGAGTGGTACCTATGGTGTAGGCACGTACCCACATTCCGGCCACCGACACGAGTATGCCCACTACAGCAAGTACGCAAAATAGGCAGTCGGTGCTGCCTCCCACCATTTCTCGAAGCTGGTTATAGCGGTCTGTGAAGTAACTGAAATATATAAAGGGAAGCCCCATAAGAAATATTATCACTGGGATTTGGCCTCTGTAGCGGAAGAGGAAGAGACCGTTTTTCTCTAACGATTGTTTTAGTGCCATCTTGCTTATATTTTTATTATCTAACGTGTTATATATGTATGGTACCCAAGTTGGGTAGCTCTACAAGGTTGCAAATATACATCTTTTTTTCGACATAGAAGCAAAAAAACGGCCACCAAACCTTTTGCAGAGTATGTCCCATGGTGGTTTGGCAGCCGTTGTGTATAAGTTTTGCTATTGCGGTACTATTTTATTGCTTCCGACACATTGATGATGAAGTCGGCTGTCTTTTCATATAGTGCGTACATTCCGCTGTATGCCGTACCGGTCTGGTAGTTGTAGCTTCCTGCTTTTATGGCTTCGAGGTGGGTGGCTCGCAGCTGGTCGCGATATTGGTTTATCTCCTTCTCTATCACGGCCGATGTTTCCAAATCTACCTTGTCATATTCGCCACAGAGGTTACTATTCATGGCTTCCAAAGCTTTGGTCACCATGTTGTACATAGTGTCGAGGTTGGTTGTAAGGTTTTTGTCGAGCGCTATTTTGTTCTCTCTGATGTTGTTCTTATGTATGGATATTTGGTATATAGAGTCGGCTATACTTTCCATATTGTCTATAATTTTCAGCATGGCGCTCACCCTTTGAGAACCTTTCAGGCTTAGTTCGCCTTCGGCTATCTTGGTAAGGAATTTGGCTATCTCCACCTCCATATTGTCGGTTATGTCCTCGTATTTTGCTATCCGGCCCATCAGTTTTTCG
>JAEIGA010017615.1_pt1 | contig 10883 bp, 9 predicted proteins | sample 9270691 | NCBI WGS metagenome assembly JAEIGA01 (sample SAMN17057246, study PRJNA624740) | gut metagenome | biome: biome; isolation source: fecal sample | host: Bos grunniens | place: China: Xizang | collected 2019 | reverse complement strand
GCCGCGAGCGAGATGAGCGGCATCCCCGTGGTGCATACAACCGGCCGGAAGCCGTTTCTGGAAGAGTTTTTACAGGACGAAAGCCTTGACCCGACCTATATCGGCATACCCGTTGCCCTGGAACCTTATATGCACCGCAGCTGGGATAACTTCACCGACGGTCTCGGACTGTAAACCGTTGCCCCTCCTGTCCTGTATCACGATCATCATGCGAAATCACAAAAGGGGTGAATTCTGATGGAAATACAACCTTCCATGCCGTCCATCGATCAATGGCTGAGGGAGGCAAAAGAGGATCCTTCCGCTTCAGAATGCGGAATGTACCTGATCCACAACGGAACCGTTCGCCAGACAGCCCGGGCCAAGGTGCGGCAGGGCGCTGAAAACTCCGCCGCCGTGACCGGAATGAACTTCCGCTTCGACGCCGGAAAAATCGATCAGGCTGTCCGGAAGGCAAGAGAAATGCCCGGCATCTATTATATCCGCGTTTGGCTGAACGAAGGACACCTGGCTCTCGGCGATGATATTATGCTGGTTCTTGTCGGGGGCGATATCCGCCCGCACGTGATTGACGCTCTTCAAACGCTGGTCGGAACCATCAAGAATGAATGCGTTCTTGAGCAGGAACTTTTTTGAACCTGCAGCCGCACTTCATTGACTTTTTCTCTGCCTCATGCAATAATCATTCTGGCATATAAGACCAGATACCAACCATGATGATAAGGGAGAACGCACTATGAAAATTGTTGTTTTGGACGGATTTACCGAGAACCCGGGCGATCTGAGCTGGGAGGCGCTGGAAGCTTTCGGCTGCCTGACGGTCTATGACCGCACGCCATATGACGACGCCGTGATTGCCGGGCGGATCGGTGATGCCGAAGTCGTTTTCACCAACAAGTGCCCCATCCGCAAACCGGTTTTTGACGCATGCCCGAATATGAAGTATATTTCCGTTCTTGCTACGGGCTACAACATCGTCGACTACAACTATGCCTGGGAAAAGGGCATCTGTGTCTCAAACGTTCCGACCTACGGCACTGCCGCCGTTGGGCAGTTCGCCATTGCCCTGCTGCTGGAACTCTGCCACCATGTGGCTCACCATTCCGATGCCGTCCATGAAGGCCGCTGGGAAAAAAATCCTGACTGGTGTTTCTGGGATTACCCGCTTATTGAGCTTGCCGGAAAGACCATGGGCATCATCGGCTTCGGAAAAATCGGCCAGACCACCGGCAGGATCGCAAAGGCGCTGGGTATGACGGTTCTGGCCAGCGGAAGCCGCGAAACGGAAGCCGGGAAGGCAATTGCCGAGTACGTCGATCGTGACACGCTCTTTGCCTGCAGCGATGTGGTGGTGCTGCACTGCCCGCTCTTTCCCGAAACAGAAGGTATGATCAACAAAGAAAGCATTGCAAAAATGAAGGACGGCGTGATTCTGATCAACAACAGCCGCGGCCAGCTGGTCGTGGAGCAGGATCTTGCCGATGCCTTGAACAGCGGAAAAATCTATGCCGCAGGGCTGGACGTGGTTTCCACCGAACCAATCAGGGCCGACAATCCTCTGCTGAAAGCGAAGAACTGCCTGATCACTCCGCATATCAGCTGGGCACCGAAAGAGGCCCGGCAGCGGATCCTGGACTGTTCTGTACAGAACCTGCAGTCATATGTCGACGGCACGCCGATTAACGTCGTGAACAAGCCGAGGGAGCCCCGCTCATGAACCGCACGCTCCGTGCGGATGCTGACAGCATTGTCCGCGCGTCCATTTCGGCGGTTTTGCCGGACCAGGCGGTTCAGCGTGCGCTGCGCGACTACCGCCCCGGACCGGGAAAAACACTCCTGGTTTCCGTCGGCAAGGCTGCATGGCAGATGGCGAAGGCGGCGATGGATACGCTGGGCCGCGTTGACGACGGTCTCGTCATTACCAAATACGGCCACTCCCAAGGAGCGCTTCCCGGGGTCCGCTGTTTTGAGGCCGGACATCCGGTTCCGGATGAAAACAGTTTTGCCGCAACCAGAGAAGCGCTCGCGCTGGTCTCCGGCCTTTCCGCAGCCGATACGGTCATTTTCCTGCTCTCGGGAGGCGGCAGCGCCCTGTTTGAGCTCCCCCTCATCCCGGGTGAGGAACTGCAGGACATCACCAGACAGCTGCTTGCCTGCGGTGCCGATATTGTGGAGATGAACTGCATCAGGAAAAGGCTTTCCTCGGTCAAAGGGGGCCGTTTTGCTCAGGCATGCGCTCCCGCCGGCGTACTCAGCATTGTGCTCAGCGATATTCTGGGCGACCCGTTGGACAGCATTGCAAGCGGGCCGGCTTATCCGGACGGCAGCACCTGCGCCGATGCGCTTGCCGTGGTGGAAAAATACGGGTTAAAGCTGACTCCCGATGCGTTGGCGCTGCTGCAGCAGGAGACCCCGAAATCCCTTGGCAATGTCGAGACGCATATCAACGGCTCTGTGCGGGAACTTTGCGCTGCCGCAGCGGATGCCGCAGCGGCACTCGGTTATGCGCCGGTTTTCCTGACCGACATGCTCACCTGCGAAGCGCGTGAGGCCGGACGATTTCTGGCATCGATTCTGCGCAGTCATGCATGCGGGGGAAAATCCCTCGCTTTCATCGCCGGGGGCGAAACCGTCGTACACCTGACCGGAACCGGATTGGGCGGGCGGAATCAGGAACTTGCCCTGGCCGCATGCGAAGGCATCGCCGGCCTTGAGGGTGCCGCTGTTTTCTCTGTCGGCAGCGACGGAACCGACGGTCCGACAGATGCTGCCGGCGGATACACGGACAGCGAGAGTCTTTCCGAAATAAAGGCGCTCGGGCTGAATCTGCATCGTATTCTTGCCGACAACGACGCCTATCACGCGCTGCAGGCTATTAACGGCCTGATCATCACAGGCCCGACGGGGACCAACGTCAACGACGTTGCAGTTGCCCTGCTGAAGGTCTGAACAGATAATAACGCCCTGCCGTCAGCAAGGCATAAAGAAACGCCGCATCTCCCTGATCGTCTCAGGGATGGTGCGGCGCTCTTCTGCAGTCCTGATCAGTCCAGATGATACTGATCCGCAAATTTCTGGAAATATCGGGAAAACTCCTCGTCCTTGCGGGCGACCAGGTTGTCAACGTAATCATGGGTATCAAAGGCATCCTGTTCCAGCTCGATCATCGCAACGGCGATATTGGAACAGTGATCACTGATGCGTTCGAAGTTGGTAATCAGATCGTTAAATATAAAACCATGCTGCAGTGTGCACAGTCCCTTCTGCAGGCGGCTGACATGGCGGTTTTTCATTTCATCGCTCAGGTTGTCGATCAGCTCTTCCAGCGGCTCCACCTTGTGTGCGCTCTCTGCATCCTGTTCCGTCAGCGCGCGCAGAGCAAGGGTCAGCACCTCCCGGACGGCTGCTTCCATCACGGTCAGCTCATTCAGAGCATCCGGGCTGAGAACGATTTCCTTATCATGGAGCTCTTTTGCATTTTCAGAGATGTTGGTTGCATGGTCTGAAATCCGTTCAAGGTCCGTAATTGCATGCAGAAAGCGGTATAAATCCTCATTCTGGTGCTGCGTCAATTCGGAAGAACTGATACGTACCAGATAAGTTCCGATCTTGTCTTCATAACGGTCAACCGTGTCTTCCAGTTCCTGAACCTCCCGGAAGCTTTCATCGCTGTACTCATGCAGCAGTCCTACTGCCACTTCCAAGTTCGCCTGCGTGTGTGCGGCCATGGAACAGACCACGATACGGCTTTGTTCGATGGCGATCGCCGGATGGCTGACAAAACGCTCATCCAGCAGGTCCCAGTCACCCGCCGGCTCCGTACCCTCGGCTTTTGCCGGCTCGTCCTTCCTGATGGCGCAGGCAAGTTTTCCGAGCGTACGAATGAACGGGGTCAGCACCAGTACCGTTACAACACGAAAGACCGTGTTCAGTGCCGCAACACGAACGGGGCTCATGACCGCTTCCATAAAAGCAAAGGGGTGTACCGCATTGAGGGCATAGAACACCACGCCGCAGAACACCGCGCCGAAAACATCGATCATCAGGTGAATCAGCGCCGTGCGCCGTGCATTCAGCGAGGCGCCGGTCGCGCTGAGAAGTACCGGCAGCGCTCCGCCCACCGCAATCCCGAGGATGATGGGATACGTCTCAGCGAAGGACAGTACTCCCGTCATGCTCAGGGCCTGCAGAATGCCGACAGCCGCCGCAGAAGACTGGATGACAGCTGTAAAGGCAATCCCCAGCACAACACCGAGAAAGGGATTCGAAAACCGCGTCAGCAATGCGGTAAATGCCGGGTTATCCCGCAGAGGAGTTAATGCGCTGCTCATGGCGTTCATACCGAACATCAGTACCGCCAGGCCCAGAAGAATCGAGCCAAGATGGTTCTGCATCGGTTTTTTGCTGAATTTGTAGAGGCAGATGCCGATGACAGCCAGAACGCCCGTGATAAAGGTTGTCGAGAAGATCATCAGGACCCCATCGCTCTGATTCAGGGATGCGAGACTGACAATCCACCCGGTGATGCTGGTGCCGACAATGGAGCCGAGAATAATGCTGACCGCTTCATGGAACTGCATCAGCCCGGAGTTTACGAAACCGATGACCATGACGCTGGTTGCCGAAGAAGACTGAATCAGCGCCGTCACTCCGATTCCGAGCAAAATCCCCTTAAACGGATTGCTCGTCAGCTGATACAGAACTTTCTGCAGCCTGTCGCCGGCAACTTTGCTGAGACCGTCGCCCATCAGCGAGATACCGTACAGAAAAAGCGCCAGACCGCTTAAAAGACCGATCAGGTTTAGAAAATTCATATGTTCCTTATCTCCCCTGTTTTGCAGGAAAAATACCCCTGCATAAAACCGGTATACAGTATACCAGACCGCTCAGAAAGAGTCCATTATCATTTTCCACAAAAAGAGCGTGCAGATTCCTGAAAACGGAATCTGCACGCCTGTTTTCAGTTTTGCGGGATTTCCTTCACTTCGCCGCCGCGGGCAGAGGCAAAGTAGATGATATCGCTGATCTCTTTTTCCCACCCAAACTGAACGGGGTTGATGAGCATACCGCCGAAGACGGTAGTGGCGGTTTGCCCGCCGTCCAGCGCATAAGCCTTCCTGCAGCCTCTAGCCACCATCGCATCCGCAGCCTGGCGCAGCGTGGCCAGGTTATAATACTCTGTTCCCGCCTGTCCGCAGTTGATATTCATGGTGAGGTAGTGATGATCTTCCAGAAGCCCGAGAGCTGCGCGTGCATACGTGTCATTCACCTCGCCCCAGGGGTAGTCCTCAGGAGTCACGTCCACATAATCATCTATGAGCACCGGGCCGAAGCCCAGGGAGAAAAGCACGTTATTTTCCGCCGCAAACCGCTCCGCTTCTTCCTGTTCCGTAAACTGCCCGCGGTAGGAGAACAGCATATCGCCGTCAGCGGTGATGTAACAGGTGTCACAGGTGACGGGATCAAAGCGGTAAAACTCCCGCTGATAAATCCCGATGCCGCAGGCCCTTCCGTGATAATAAAAGTCTCCTCCGAAAGCCAGCACCGCCTTGGTGTCTTCTGCAAACTGGCTTGTCGTTTCAAAGGCAAAACTCCAAAGTTCGTCTGCAGAAATCTTCCGCCGCAGCTGTGATCCGTCCGCAATAATCGTTTCCGAAAAAGTCCCGACAGCCTGTGCTTCGACTTCCTGCCAGACGATGCAGAGGATTGTTCCGTCAAAATACCATCGTACCGGAGTATCCGGAAACCGTTCGATCTCCGCATTCCAGACCAGCTGCCGGCCGCCGATGAACTTCTGCACCTCTTCATGCTGCAGAAATGCCGTCAGTTCTTCCGCATCCATGCTCTCAAGATAGCCATCCGGGTCCGGTTCCATCCCGGTCAGCGAATTCTCCGGGATGATATGAACATAGACCGGCTCCGGAGTTGGTGTCGGGGTGGGTTTCGGTGCTTCAATATCCTCAGTAACATCTTCCTTGGTGGGGATTTCTTCTGCATAATTCCCCTCAACAGCGGACTTAAGTGGGGTATTATCGTTTGCCGCATGAAGCCTGGCGTTCAGCAGCACAATGGCGGCGGCTGTGACGAGCAAAACCAGTAAAAGCGGCAGCAAAAGCATGTTTCGCTGTCGCTTTTTATTCTGGTTTTTGCGTTTGGAATTCTGCATGATTGGCAGTGCTCACTCCCGCCCGGGCAGCGCTGAATACTTCTGCATAAATGATGACTTACCGCTTTCTGCAGAACTCTGCGCTCGATTTTTCGTTTGATGTCTTTTAAAAAATCAGTTGAACCGGCGCGTGATAGTTGTATAGTGTCACATCCCGGTACTTTCCGCCTTCTTCTCCGTCTCTGGTCCAGGCAACAGGCTTCTGAAAATGGAACGACGCACGGCGTGTGTGGAGAATGATCAGGTTTTCATTGTCAAAACGGCGGGAAATCACCGACGCCGCAAGTTCGCCGTAGGCGTCCACCCGTCCGGGATCCCGGAGCAGAACCAGCTCACTCATTCCGTCGCCAAGGCTGACCATCGATTCCGGAAAATGAACGATCCCGGCAACCGATGTGGAATTGGACATGCTGCCGTACACCAGCTCTCCCTCAAAAACGCCGCCGTCATACTCAATGCGGGTGGGGATTCTTTCAATCTTTCCCAGCTGAGCGGCACCTTGCAGAACATAGGCCAGCTGGCCCAGCGCACGTTTCTGATCCTGGGGTGTGGCATAGCTGACTTCGGTAAACGCGCCGAACGCCGCTACATAGGCGAAATATGCATTTTCTCCGAATCCGCCGACGTCAAAGGGATGCGGTTCCCCGGAGAGAATCCGTCTGGCGGCGGCAACCGTGTCATTTTTCGGCAGACCGAGAGAAGTTGCGATGTCGTTTGTGGTTCCCATCGGGAAGTATCCGATCGGGGGCGGATTCTGGACCTTCATCAGTCCGGAAATCACCTCGCTGAGTGTTCCGTCGCCGCCGATACACGCAACCGTATCGTAGTCTTTCGCATAATATGCTGCAAACTCCGTAGCCTCGCCCGGTCTTGTGGTAAAAAACAGTGAGATCTGATATCCCCCGTCTGCCAGGACCTTCATGGCGTCACCGAAATAGTAGCGGTATCCGCTGCGGCCGGCGTTCGGGTTCACAATCAGCATCATTCTTTTCATGGTTCGTTTTCGCCTCCAAGAAAAGCCCAAGGGACGCAGATTCTGCGCCCCTTTGTCATCCCGGCAAGAATGTCAATCAGCCCAAATCGTTGAGCTTTCCGGCCATTGCGGACTTTTTGCGTGCTGCATTGTTCTTGTGCAGCAGGCCTTTTCCGGCAGCGCGGTCAACAGTCTTAACAGCAACTTTATAGGCATCGGCGGCTGCGTCCTTGTTTCCTTCGCTCACAGCAGCCTCGAACTTTTTCATTGTCGTTTTCAGTGCGGTCTTCTCAGCACGATTCTTCGCGCGAAGCTCCTTCGACTTCAGGTCTCTCTTTGCAGAAGACTTGATGTTTGCCATGCAGTTTGCCACCTCCCCTGACAGTTTTCTGCGGGTTCTCACACTCGCGTTTAGTGATTATAACAAAGAAAAAATGGAAAAGCAAGCATTTTTTCGCGCTTTTTTCCGTTTTTTTTGTTCATTCTTCCGCCATTTTGACAGCTTTTCCGGCGGCTCAATTTGTTGTGGTTTTTTTCCTGCTGAGATACAAGATTTTGTTTCGGCCTGAATGTTTCACGTGAAACATCCTGCGGCGCTCCGACTCGGATGCGCAGAACCCGATCGGCGCGGCAATTGTTTCACGTGAAACATTCACAAAGGCTGTTTTTCCCCGCCCTTAAAAATGTTTCACGTGAAACAATTGCATTTGCCGGTCCATGCTGATATAATTCTTCCTAGATTTTTTAGGAGCTACCGTATACTATGGCAAAAATTGTTGCTTTCGCCAACCAGAAGGGCGGCGTTGGAAAAACAACAACCTGTGTCAACCTCTGCGCTGCGCTGACCCTGCTCAATCAGCGTGTTCTTCTGGTTGACTGCGACCCTCAGGGGAATGCCACCTCCGGAATGGGCGTGAAAAAAAACCGCTCACCCAACATTTACGATCTGATGATCCGTGACATTCCCTGTGAAGAATGCGTTGTATCCACCCCTTACGGCGACGTGCTTCCCAGCGGACGGGACTTTGCCGCCGCTACGGTAGAGCTGATTGAGCGCGAGCGGCGGGAATCCGTTCTTTACCGCGCACTGCAGCGGGTCTATACAGAGTATGACTACATTTTTCTGGACTGCCCTCCTTCTCTGGAACTCATTACGGTCAACGCTCTTGCCGCGGCGGATAGCGTTCTGATCCCGATGCAGTGTGAATATTATGCGCTGGAAGGGATCACGGATCTCATCGGCAGCATCCGGCTGTGTTCTTCCCGCCTGAACAGCCGTCTGCGTATCGAGGGAATTGTCCTGACCATGTATGACGCCCGGGCAAATCTGACACTGCAGGTTGAAAATGAACTGCGCCGTTTTCTGCCGGATAAAGTATACCGGACCGTGATTCCCCGTTCCGTCCGCCTGTCCGAAGCGCCAAGCCACGGCCTTCCGGGCATCATTTATGATAAAAACAACAAAGGCAGCCGGGCATATCTGTCCCTGGCGGAAGAATTTTTAAATAAGGATAAGGGGAAACAGGTATGGCAGTAAAGGAAAAGCGCGGTCTTGGGACAGGGCTTGATGCGCTGTTCGGTCCCGATCTTCAGTCCGTACAGGAAACGCAGGTTCAGACGCTTCCTCTTTCTCGCATTGAACCCCGTCAGGATCAGCCGCGTGACCAGTTTGACGAAGAGCGTTTGCAGGATCTTGCCGCCTCCATTGCGCGGCACGGAATGATACAGCCCGTCATTGTCCGTCCTATTCCGAACGGAGATTATCAGATCATCGCCGGAGAACGCCGTTGGCGCGCCGCACGGATTGCGGGTCTTTCGGAAATTCCCGTGCGGGTGCTGGAAGCAGACGACCGCAGCGTCGCGGAACTTGCGCTGGTGGAAAATCTGCAGCGGGAAGACCTGAATCCGATGGAAGAAGCCCGCGGATATCAGAAACTGATCTCGGATTACTGTCTGACCCAGGAAGAAGCCGCCGCTGGCGTCGGGAAATCCCGTTCTGCCGTCACCAATGCGCTTCGGCTGCTGAATCTCTCCGCGCCGGTTGCGGATCTGGTCGAGCGCGGGGCTCTTTCCGCCGGGCATGCCAGGGCCCTGCTTGCTGTGGAAGATCCTGCCCTGCAGCTTTCGGCGGCAAAACAGGTGCTCGAAAAATCCCTTTCCGTCCGAAAAGCGGAACTGCTCGCAACGAAACTTGCAAAACGCTCCTCCGATCCGCCTTCCTCTCAGGATGAAAGCCCCTTTGTGGACTACGCCGCTGCTCTCTCCGAAGAACTCTCTTCGTTTCTGGGAAGGCGTGTTGTCCTGACGGAAAAGAAAAACCGCGGGAAGATCGAACTCTATTACGATAACGCTGATGATCGGGAAGCCTTGATTGCCGCACTGCGCAGCCTGAATCACATCGGATAATGCATTTGAGATAAAAGAAGGAGAAAAGAACACTATGTTGGATATCAAATTTGTACGGGATAATCCGGAACTGGTCAGAGACAACATTCGCAAAAAGTATCAGGATGCCAAGCTTCCCCTGGTGGACGAAGTCATCGATCTGGATGCCAAAAACCGTGCCGCTATCACGGAGGCAAGTGAACTGCGCGCCCGTAAGAACCAGCTCTCCAAGGCCAACGGACCTCTTTTCGGCAAACTGAAAAAGGCCTCCGATGAGGAGAAGCCCGCCATTCAGGCCCAGATTGACGCGAACATGGCTGCCGTGAAAGCCGACGATGACCGTCTTGCGGAACTGGAGCGGCTGGAGGAAACATATAAAGACGAAATCTACCGCCGGATGCTTCTGATTCCGAATATCATTGACCCGTCTGTTCCCATAGGCCCGGATGACAGTGCCAATGTCGAAGTTCAGCGTTTCGGCGAACCGGTCGTGCCGGATTACGAAGTTCCTTACCATACCGAAATCATGGAACGTTTCAACGGCATCGATATGGATGCCGCCGGCAGAACTTCCGGCAACGGCTTTTATTACCTGATGGGCGACATTGCCCGCCTTCACTCCGCCGTTCTGGCCTATGCCAGAGATTTTATGATCGGCAAGGGATTTACTTACTGCATTCCTCCCTTTATGATCCACGGCAATGTGGTGCAGGGCGTCATGAGTCAGACAGAGATGGATGCCATGATGTACAAAATCGAAGGCGAGGATCTGTATCTGATCGGAACTTCCGAACATTCCATGATCGGAAAATTCATCGACCAGATTCTGACCGAGGATCAGCTGCCTCAGACTCTGACCAGTTATTCCCCCTGTTTCCGCAAAGAAAAAGGCGCGCACGGAATTGAAGAACGCGGTGTCTACCGCATCCACCAGTTCGAAAAACAGGAAATGATCGTTGTCTGCAAGCCGGAAGACTCCATGGCCTGGTACGAAAAGATGTGGCGCTTCTCGGTGGAACTGTTCCGCAGCATGGAAATCCCTGTCCGACAGCTGGAGTGCTGCTCCGGTGACCTTGCCGACCTGAAAGTGAAATCCTGCGACATAGAAGCCTGGTCTCCCCGGCAGAAAAAGTACTTTGAGGTCTGTTCCTGCTCCAATCTTTCCGACGCCCAGGCACGGCGGCTGAAAATCCGTGTCAAGAGCAGCGACGGAAAAACCACCTATCTTCCCCATACCCTCAACAATACCGTAGTCGCGCCTCCCCGCATGCTGATTGCTTTTCTGGAAAACCACCTGCAGGCAGACGGAAGCGTCACCATTCCCGAAGTCCTGTGGCCGTACATGGGCGGAACCAAAGT
>JAEIGA010017614.1_pt1 | contig 10884 bp, 11 predicted proteins | sample 9270691 | NCBI WGS metagenome assembly JAEIGA01 (sample SAMN17057246, study PRJNA624740) | gut metagenome | biome: biome; isolation source: fecal sample | host: Bos grunniens | place: China: Xizang | collected 2019 | reverse complement strand
ATTGCTCCGATGATGGAAGCGGCTCGTCTCATTGCTCTTTCAGGCGCCAAGCCAAAGCGTACAATCTTGTTCGTAGGTTTTGCTGGTGAAGAGTTTGGTTTACTCGGTGCAAAGGCATTCTGCGAAAGACACAAGGATAAGTTGGGTAAGATTGCCAACCTCTTCAATCGAGATGGTGGACCGACTCCTCCGGTAGGTATTTCTGTACCTAAAGCGATGTATGATGACATGGTAGAAATCTGTAAGCCGGTGAAGGATATCAATCCTGAATATCCGTTTGAAGTGACCGTTGCCCAACCACGTCCGAAACCAACTTCTATGGGTGGAACCGATGCAAGTGTATTTGCCGTAAATGGCGTTCCTACATATGGTTTCCGCGAACAAGACTTCAAGGGATACAATTTCAACTATGGTGAAATCTGGCATACAGAACGTGACATCTATACCAAGAGCATTCCTGAATATATGGAACATACTTCAGTAGTTACAGCCGTAGTTGCACTCGGTGTAGCTAACTTGAAGAAGCAATTGTCACGCGAAGGTATGTATTCTGACCAATAATCGGACCTAAACAAAAGAAAAAGGCAATAAATTAGTTAAAAATTATAGCGTTATAAAAATAATTCTTAACTTTGTGCAGTGCGAATCAACAATTTGGTTCGTACTGCATTTTTTATATGTTGTTATAGATTTAGCCAATTAAACGTCCCATGTCATAAATTCTATGGCATAACAGATATTGGTTTTATGAGTGTTAAGCTAACAAAAAAACTGTTCATTATGTTGTATTCATTATTGATGCTCCTTGCCGGTTTATCAATTGGTCCTTTTATGGCCTTTTCGATGCCAGAGCACTACTTTCGATGGTATCCATTAATACCTGTATTCTTTTTTTTATTAGGATGGATGTGCATTTGTATGTTGGGTTATGCAAGTAAACTTTCGCCTCATAAAGTGCGTTTATACTATTTATATTCAAAACTTCTTAAAATCGTAGCATCGATACTTTTTTTATCTACATACGTGATTTTGGTTAATAGCCATCGGACTGAATTTTTCATTGTCTTCTTATTGTTTTATGTTATATGTCTTTTATTTGAATCGTGGTTCGTTTCCCGATACGAAGAACAACAATTGAGAGAGGCAATCAAACAATTTTATAATTCGAATAAATAATCCTACCTTTTAGTTAGCTCTTGGATACATTTATAAAGAACAGTAACTTCTTAAAAAGTTAAAAAAGCGAAAACATAAAAGGTATAAAAACTTGCATAGAAAAAAATTATTTCTAAATTTGCAGTGTGTTTCTATTGAACGCACTGCATTTTTGTTATACTATAAAGATACTTAAAAAACATACAGCTTATGTCGCACCTAAAAGGACATATTTCTCAAGTAATCGGGCCTGTGGTCGATGTCTATTTTGAGGGAAAAAATATAGATGAATCCTTGCTTCTTCCGAGTATTCATGATGCGCTAACAATTAAGCGAAACGATGGTCGTACGCTTATAGTCGAAGTACAGCAACACATCGGTGAAGACACCGTACGAACCGTTGCAATGGATAGTACCGATGGACTTTGCCGAGGTATGGAAGTTGTACCTACTGGTCGTCCAATCACGATGCCTGTCGGTGACCAAATCAAAGGTCGCTTGATGAATGTTGTAGGCGATGCGGTAGACGGCATGAAGGAACTCGATAAGGAAGGTGCTTATCCCATCCACCGCGAACCTCCTAAGTTTGAAGAACTCTCTACTTCACAGGAAGTTCTTTATACAGGTATTAAAGTTATCGATTTGCTTGAACCGTATTCCAAAGGAGGAAAGATTGGTCTGTTTGGTGGCGCTGGTGTAGGAAAGACCGTGCTTATTATGGAACTGATCAACAACATTGCCAAGAAGCATAATGGCTTTTCCGTATTCGCAGGAGTAGGGGAACGTACTCGTGAAGGTAATGACTTGCTTCGTGAAATGATTGAATCGGGTGTAATTCGTTATGGCGATGAGTTCAAGAAAAGTATGGAAGAAGGCCATTGGGACCTTTCGAAAGTAGATTACGAAGAAATGCAGAAGTCGCAAGCTACACTCGTATATGGTCAGATGAACGAACCTCCTGGTGCCCGCTCATCAGTTGCCCTTTCCGGATTAACGGTAGCCGAATCATTCCGCGACCAAAAAGAAGGACAAGGTTCACGCGATATTCTTTTCTTTATCGACAATATTTTCCGTTTCACCCAAGCAGGTTCAGAAGTTTCCGCTTTGCTCGGTCGTATGCCCTCGGCTGTAGGTTATCAGCCTACGCTGGCTACCGAAATGGGTAAGATGCAGGAACGTATCACTTCGACAAAGAACGGCTCTATCACTTCAGTACAAGCTGTATATGTACCTGCCGACGACTTGACCGACCCGGCTCCAGCTACGACATTTACCCACCTCGATGCTACAACAGTATTGAGTCGTAAGATTACTGAATTGGGTATCTATCCGGCGGTAGACCCTTTGGATTCCACATCTCGTATCCTCGACCCAAACATCGTGGGTGAAGAACACTACAATGTGGCTCAACGAGTGAAACAAATCCTTCAACGAAACAAGGAATTGCAAGATATCATCTCTATCCTTGGCATGGACGAACTTTCGGACGAAGACCGCTTGACCGTAAATCGAGCACGTCGTGTGCAACGCTTCCTCTCGCAACCGTTCTCTGTAGCTGAACAGTTTACAGGTGTACCGGGTGTGATGGTAAATATCGAAGATACCATCAAGGGTTTCAAGATGATTCTCGATGGCGAAGTGGATTATTTGCCCGAACAGGCTTTCTTGAATGTGGGTACAATTGAAGATGCCATTGCGAAAGGAAAGAAATTGTTGGAATCGGCTAAAGCATAACGTATGAACAAGACCATGGATATGACCATCGCCACTCCTGAAGGTATTCTTTTCGAAGGAAAGGTAGAAAGCGCCAAGTTTCCGGGTGCAGCTGGTGCCTTTATGGTTTTGCCTAATCATGCGGCTCTGATTTCGGTTCTTACGGACGGAAAGGTTATCTATACCACAGAAGGCGATGTTAAAGCACTTGACATTCAAGGCGGATTCGTGGAAGTGAAGAATAATGTGATCTCCGTTTGTGTAGAGCTATGAGTACCTCGCCGACCAAGAAACTTTTCATCACTTGGTTTACCTTGTTGATGTTAATCGCCGGATGGAGTATAGGTCCTGCATTAGCCATTTTGTTGCCAGAACATTATTTTGGATGGTACCCGTTCATCCCATTGTTCTTCTATATCTTCGGGTGGTTTGATATTTCATTGTTCGAGTTTTGTCGAAGTCATGCTCCTAAAAAGATGCAATTGGTGTATTTGGGAACCAAAGCCATTAAGATGCTCTTTTCACTGATGGTGCTTTTGATATATGCAATCAAGGTAGAAGAAAAGAAAGTAGAGTTTTTCCTTACGTTCTTCGTGTTTTACATGATAAGCTTGGTGTTCGAGAGTTGGTTCTTCTATCGTTATGAACGTGGTAATAAGAAAATAAAATGAAACATATAAAGTACATATTAGCCTTTATTTTCAGCTTGATGCTAGTTTTGCCTATCCAAGCAAGTGGTCACCAGGAGGGAGGTAAGGTGGATGCGAAAGAAATAGTGTTCCATCACGTACAGGATGCCTACGAGTGGCATATTACTTCGTGGGGCGACAAGCATTTCAGCATATCGTTACCTATTATATTATATAGTAACGATTCGGGATGGCACTGCTTCTCTTCTTCACACCTGCTTCATGCAGAAGGTGAGACCTACGAAGGATTCAAGATAGCCACCGACGGCGATTACGAAGGAAAAATTGTAGAAGTCAAGTCGAATGGTGAGGAAGTTCGCCCATTTGATATTTCCATTACTAAGACGGTACTTTCATTGCTTATCAATTGCCTGATTGTTGTTGGTGTGATTCTTTATACAGCCCGTTGGTATAAGAAACAGACACCCGAAAGTCCAGCCCCAAAGGGATTTATCGGCTTTATGGAAATGTTCATCATGATGGTAGAGGAAGATATCATCAAAACATGTGTAGGAAAGGACTACAAGAAGTTTTCTCCTTACTTGCTTACGGCATTTTTCTTCATATTTATCAATAATATCATGGGGCTGATTCCTGTTTTTCCTGGTGGAGGTAATGTAACGGGTAATATTGCCATTACCATGGTACTTGCCTTGTGTACTTTTGTTGCTGTTAATGTTTTTGGCACAAAAGAATATTGGAAGGAAATACTTTGGCCGGATGTACCGGTATTCTTGAAATGTCCTATACCGTTAATGCCAGCAATTGAATTGTTTGGTATCTTTACCAAACCTTTTGCTTTGATGATTCGTTTGTTTGCCAATATTTTTGCCGGACACTCCATCATACTTGCTTTGACAAGCATCATTTTCGTAACGGCCAGTATGGGAGCTGCCATCAGCACATCAATGAGTATCGTGTCTGTATTGTTCAGTATCTTTATGAATTGCGTCGAGGTACTTGTAGCATTTATTCAGGCTTACGTATTCACCATGCTTTCTGCAGTATTTATCGGTATGTCGAGAGTAGAAACGCATCATCATTAAATTGAGATTTGAAAATAAAAAAAATAATATAAACCATTTAAATCTAAAAAGACTATGTTACTATCAAGTATTTTGTTACAAGCCGCCGCAGGCGCAAGTTTGGGTAAGTTGGGTGCAGCTCTTGGTGCTGCAATCGCTGTAATCGGTGCCGCATTGGGTATTGGTAAGATTGGTGCTGCTGCGATGGAAGCTATTGCCCGTCAACCGGAAGCTGCAGGCGATATCCGTATGAGTATGATTATCATTGCTGCCTTGGTAGAAGGTGTAGCCTTGTTTGCCATTGTAGTTTGTTTCCTTGCACTCTAATCGACTTAGCCTATGTCATTGTTAGTGCCCGATAGTGGTTTGCTTTTTTGGATGCTGCTTTCTTTTGGCATCGTGTTCTTTGTGCTGGCCAAGTTCGGTTTTCCAATCATTACAAAGATGGTGGAAGAACGCAAGCAGTACATCGATCACTCGCTGATTGTGGCTAAAGAAGCTAATGAACAGCTGGCCAACATCAAGGCAGAAGGCGAAAGCATCCTGGCAAAGGCCAACGAGGAACAAGTACGCATTTTAAAGGAAGCTGCCGAAGCCCGCGAACGTATTGTTCGTGAAGCAAAGGAACAAGCTCGAATCGAGGGCGACAAGATGTTGGCAGAGGTGCGACGTCAGATTCAGACAGAGAAGGAAGATGCCATTCGCGACATTCGTCGTCAAGTTGCAGTCCTTTCGGTAGATATTGCTGAGAAGGTACTTCGTAAGAATCTGAATACTGATAAGGAACAAATGCAGATGATTGACCGTATGCTCGATGAATTGACTAACGTATCTAAAAACTGATTGCTATGAATACAGGTGCCATTTCGATGCGATATGCACGTGCGCTGTTAATGTTTGCCAATGAAGCAGGTGTTGCAGCAAAGGTATATCAAGAGTCCTTGACGCTCCGCAAAAGTTTCCGCCAAGTAGCTGAATTGCGACGTGCCATGGAACTTCCTGTAATGACACGTGCCCAAAAATTTAGTGTGCTTGTGCAAGCTGCAGGGGGGGAGATCACCAAACAAATGCAGAAATTCCTCGAACTTGTGTTAGACGAAAAGCGAGAAAAATTTTTGGTAGGTATTAATCAGGCTTTTATTGACCTTTATCGCAAACAGGAGAAGATTCGTGTAGGCAAGCTCACAACTGCTGTACCTATTGCTCCTGAAGAGGTAGAACGTATCCGTCAGATGGTGGTGAAGAATGCCGGAGGTACCGCCGAGTTTACCACAAAGGTAGACCCGAGCATTGAGGGTGGTTTCATATTTGAGATCAATACCTATCGTCTTAATGCTAGTGTAGCCGATCAGATGCGTCGCATCAAGCAGCAATTTATAGAGAAGAATCGGAGAATCGTTTAATATCAGTTGACAGTTGATAATGAATAGTTGATAGACATTTTTCAATTATTCACTATCAATTATCAACTATCAATTATCAATTGAAAGAATGTCTACAGAAAATATAAGACCCAGTGAAGTTTCCGAAATCCTGCTCCAGCAGTTGAAGGAAATCGATACCTCTCTCCAGTTCGAGGAAGTGGGTACGGTATTGCAAGTAAGCGACGGGGTGGTACGCATCTACGGCTTGCTCAATGCCGAAGCCAACGAATTGTTGGAGTTTGAGAACGGAATCAAGGCCATCGTGATGAACTTGGAAGAGGACAATGTGGGTGCTGTGTTGTTAGGACCTACCGACCAAATTAAGGAAGGTATGGTGGTGAAACGTACCAAAAGAATCGCATCTATACAAGTTGGTGAGGGGATGCTAGGACGTGTCATCGATCCTACGGGCGAACCTCTCGATGGACTTGGTGTGATAGGAGGCGAACTATGCGAAATGCCCCTTGAACGCAAGGCCCCGGGCGTTATCTTCCGTCAGCCGGTGAACCAACCGTTACAGACAGGTTTGAAGTCGGTAGATGCCATGATTCCTATCGGACGTGGCCAGCGTGAGCTTATCATTGGTGACCGACAAACAGGTAAGACTGCCATTGCCATCGATACCATCATCAACCAACGTGCCAATTATGAGGCCGGCAAGCCGGTGTATTGTATCTATGTAGCCGTAGGTCAAAAAGGCTCCACAGTTGCCAATATCGTGAATATTTTGAGGGAGAAAGGCGCGATGGACTATACCATCGTGGTAGCTGCTACAGCTGCAGACCCTGCTGCCCTTCAATACTTTGCTCCATTTGCCGGAGCTGCCATCGGTGAGTATTTCCGCGATACTGGTCGCGATGCCCTTGTGGTATATGATGACCTCTCCAAGCAGGCCGTTGCCTATCGAGAAGTATCCTTGATTCTTCGCCGTCCTTCAGGTCGCGAAGCATATCCGGGCGATATCTTCTACTTGCACTCACGTTTGCTGGAACGTGCTGCCAAGATTATCAACCAGCAAGAAGTGGCCGAACAGATGAACGACCTTCCTGAAAGTCTTCGCGGACGAGTTAGAGGTGGTGGTTCGCTTACAGCTTTGCCAATCATTGAAACGCAAGCAGGTGACGTTTCTGCTTATATCCCAACGAATGTGATTTCCATTACCGACGGACAGATTTTCTTGGAAACCGACTTGTTCAACCAAGGTTTTCGTCCAGCTATCAACGTAGGTATCTCTGTATCCCGTGTAGGTGGTAGTGCACAAATCAAGAGTATGAAGAAGGTAGCAGGTACGTTGAAGATTGACCAGGCACAATACCGCGAACTCGAAGCCTTTTCGAAGTTCAGTAGCGACATGGATGCCGTGACCGCTATGGCTATCGACCGTGGTCGAAAGAACAACAAGCTTCTCATACAGCCTCAGTATAGCCCGATGCCGGTTGGCGAAATGATTGCCGTACTCTATTGTGGAGTTCATAGCTTGATGCGTGACATCGAAATCGACCAAGTACCTGAATTTCAACAAGCCTTTCTCGAAGTGCTTCGTGCCAAGCATCAGGTAGATGTAATTGATGTCCTGGCTTCGGGAGTCATCAACGACACTGTGACCGGCATCATCGAGCAAGTAGCAGCAGATACTGTAAAAGCCCTTAAAAAGTAAAGCATTATGGCATCACTGAAAGAAGTCAAAGGACGTATAGCCACCGTGAACAATACACGGAAAATCACTTCGGCGATGAAGATGGTGGCCTCTGCCAAGCTCCACAAGGCGCAGGGTGCCATCACCAACATGCTGCCTTATGAACGCAGATTACATGAGTTGCTCACCAACCTCTTAAGTGGAGGGGATGCCTTGTCATGGGGTACTCCCCGCGAAGTGAAACGTGTAGCTCTGGTGGTGTTCTCGTCCAACTCCAGCCTTTGTGGGGGCTTCAATGCCAATGTTATCAAGCACGCCACCCAATGGCTTGACGAACATCAAACTTTGGGCAAAGAAAACATCCTGATTTATCCCGTAGGCAGGAAGGTGGCCGATGCCATTGTCAAAATGGGCTATACTATCCAAGGCGACTTCCAACATATGGCCGACAAGCCTTCGTTTGCCGAAGCAGCCGAGTTGGCACAAGGATTGATGAATATGTTCGCAAATGGCGAAGTGGATAAGGTAGAATTACTTTATAACCATTTCAAGAGTACCGCTACACAAATCCTTACTCGGGAGGTTTATTTGCCGATGCAGTCCTGTCATTCAGAGGTATGTAGCGACGAAAAATCTCGGAAACATCCACAAGAAACGGACTACATTCTCGAACCATCGCGTGGAGAACTGTTAGCAACCCTCTTGCCCAAGGTACTCCGCATGAAACTATACACTGCCTTGCTCGACTCGAATGCTTCCGAACATGCGGCCCGTACTATGGCGATGCAGATTGCAACAGACAATGCCGATGACCTCCTTCAGGAACTCACCTTGATGTATAACAAGACCCGTCAGCAAGCCATCACGAACGAGTTGCTCGACATCGTGGGTGGTTCGATGGCATGATAACCTCTTAAAGCTTATTGCGAAAGCTCTATAACCTTATGTCGTATGCGTTATAGAGCTTCCGCCATAAGCTTTATAATCTTGTCGAGAATGCCTTTAATCGTGTATTCCTCATAGAATTTGCCGATTCCCCATACACTCCTGTCACCGGAGTATAATTCATTGTATTACAAGGATTAATGGGTGGCAGGACTCCTGCCACCTCCCTATTTCTCCTGCCACCAAAACCGTTTTTTAGTGTCATCCTTAGTTATGCGAAGGATCTCGATAACATCAACAGACAAATAGTTTATTCACCCAACTCTTCATCAACTTTTTTGAAAAGTTGTACAACTTTTCCTCCCATAAACTATTTGTTCAAATTGTGCTAAATGATAACACTTTTCATCTTCACGTTTTTCAAAATCGCGAAGGCGATTTTCAATTTGGTGGCAGGAGAAAACGAGGGTTGCAGGACTCCTGCCACCCTTTTACCTATGATACACTGCACATTATCCCTCGGTGACAGGAGTGCAAGGAGTTTGGGCGAATTTATAGGGAAAAGCGCTTTTTTCATCAATTTTCATCTATATAGTTCTCTTAATCCAACATAATCTATCCCATCCAATACTTCGAATCAGGTTTGATTGAACGGATATAGCGTTGTGCATTATAGAAGGCATTATGCTTGGACTGACTGGAGAATAGGTTGGTATAGAACTTGTTCATCATGACTTTGGCGATTTTATCATCTGCTGATTGTTGATTTCGTTTGTTCACTTAATGAAATTAAAAAATTGTCTTTGGGAAATAACTTGTTATCACGACTTTTTATTATTTTTGTGATTGGATTAGAAGCAAACAAAATGTATGGAAAGAACAGATTTCATAGAAAACAGAATAGATGTCATTAAAAACATATATACACTCTATTCTTATGTAAAAAGTCCCAATGCAGAAGATAGAGAATGGGCTTTGCAACGATTTAAACGAGGTAAATGCTATGTGGTTGAACCGTTTGGCAATACTTTGTTGTTTGCTCCAAGCCGTCTTGTTGGTTATAAAAACAACACGAAAGAAGAGTACACACGTGCTCATGGAGATGGTACACAAACAAATGACAAGTTCCGTGAACTTAATTTGTATAAAGAAGTGAAGGATGAATTCCTGTCAGAACAATTTGAAATCTTTATGAATACATTGGGAATAGAAAAGGAAACAGCCAAATTTTTTATCCCATATAATCTCGACATTGATGACTTGAAAATAACGCATAAATGTTATTTTATTTGTCCAACCCATCGCAAAGGACTAAAAGAAAATGCCTGGAAGAACTTCCTTTCTAAAAACATAATGGCTATAGGATGGAATCATACGGATTATACAAATTATACCATTGATGAGATAAAACAAGACTACATCAATGACCCTACTGCCATAGGTCCTTTCACCTTAATAAAACAAATTAAGGAAGGAGATATTATATGCTGCACAAATAACAATTTTGGATTATGGGGAATTGGGATTGCTCTATCTCAGTATAAATACAAGAAGCATATCCATTATGCTGGTGGGGATAAAGAAGACGATGATTCTTATTATTCACATTATATTGATGTGGCTTGGCTATGCTTCAAAGAGAATGGATATATACCTAGTTCTGATTTTAACATCCAACATTCCGAAAAACAATGGCAGCCTTACGGCACATTGAGTCGGAAAGAAGAAATTCCTTCATACATATCTAATTATTTATTGCAAAATGGGAACGAAACAATGGAAAACATCAATACATATGAAAAGTATATAAAACTGTTGGAAGCGAATAAGAATCTGATTCTAACAGGAGCACCAGGAACAGGAAAAACTTATTTAGCAAAAGCTATAGCCGAAGCAATGGGTGCTGAATATGATTTCGTTCAATTCCATCCATCTTATGATTATACAGACTTTGTAGAAGGATTGCGTCCTACACCACCGGATAAGAGTGGAAATATTGGATTTAAGCGAGTGGATGGGGTGTTCAAGAGTTTTTGTAAAAAAGCAATAAAAAACTATGAAAATTCAGAAAGCCACAAATCAGCTTCTAAAGCATTACAATCTTTTAAGGAAGAGTTAAAGACAAAGGGGTATATAGATATTCAAAGTTTTAGAAGCGACACTATAATAAAGACTTCGTTATCTTCAACGGGGTATATATCTGTACCAGAAAAGTCTGAATGGCGCGTGACGGATAAGAAAATGTTAAAGTATTTAGTAAATGGTAGTTGGCACCCCAATGATACTTATACTAAATCTATTGGCGACTATATAAAGAAACATTATTTAAATAATTCTCTTAACGATTACAATAACAT
>JAEIGA010017613.1_pt1 | contig 10884 bp, 8 predicted proteins | sample 9270691 | NCBI WGS metagenome assembly JAEIGA01 (sample SAMN17057246, study PRJNA624740) | gut metagenome | biome: biome; isolation source: fecal sample | host: Bos grunniens | place: China: Xizang | collected 2019 | reverse complement strand
TTGCTCCACCTCTCTCTGTTATGGTAAAAAATATATACTTTTTAGAACGGCAGGTCGTCCGGGTCGTTGGCGGCCTTGCCGAAGTCGGGCACCTCAACCTTAGGAGCATTGACAACAGGTGTGTCCATAGCAACCGGTGCGGCAGTGCCTCTCTCTACTCTCCATGCGCGTATGTCGTTGTACCAGCGTCCGTTGTACTCGCGGGCATTGATGTCGAAAGATACGGTCAGCTCTTCGCCGGCCTGTATGTTGAACTGTGATATCTTGTCTGCGCCGAATACGTTGAAACACATCTTTCTTGGGAACTGTTCATGTGTCTCAAGCACATATTCCTGCATTTTCCACTCGTTACCTGTTTTTGATACACCGCCTCTTTCGGGCAGCACTGCAATGATTTTTCCTGTAATTTCCATAATAAATTCAAATTCGAGGGCGAAAATAGCTCAATTCTTGCCGAAAAGCAATTTTTTCGCTCTCTTTTTCTATGTAATTCTGCAATTAGTTTCTATCTTTGTAGCTAACGCGTGTATGAGCGCGCGGCGCGCGAGCGTGTTTTGATTTTGAAATTCAACAATAAAATTTATACATTATGATTTTTACAGTATCAAGTTCTTTGCTGTCGTCTCGTTTGCAGACAATCAGCCGTGTAATCAACTCAAAAAACACTATCCCGGCTCTGGATTGCATCCTCTTCGAGCTCGAAGGCAACAAGCTTATCCTTACAGCTTCGGACCCTGACAACACTCTGAACACTTCTCTCGAAGTTGTGGATTGTTCAGAAGATTTCAGCTTTGCAGTCTCTTCAAAGATTCTGATCGATGCTCTCAAGGAGATTTCGGAGCAGCCTTTGCGCTTTGAGGTAAAGAGAGAGACCCTCGAAATAACAATCTACTATCAGAACGGTAAGTATGCTCTTGTCGGCCAGAATGCCGAAGAGTATCCTTCAGCAGCTGTTCTGGGTGAGGGCTCAGTCGCTATCAGCGTTCCTACAAAGGTCCTTTCAAGCGGAATATCATGTTCGCTGTTTGCCGCAGCCGACGATGAGGTGCGCCCTGTAATGTGCGGCGTATATTTCGACTTCACTCCGGAGAGCATTACGCTTGTTGCATCGGACGGCCATAAGCTGGTACGTTGCCGCGACTATTCTGTAACAGGTGCCGAGAAGTCGGCATTCATCCTTCCTAAGAAACCTGCGACTCTGCTCAAGAACCTTTTGGGCAAAGAGGCTCAGGAGGATGTCGCTGTTGAGTTCGACGGCCGCTTCGCAATATTCGATATGGGCGAGTACAAGCTCGTATGCCGCCTGTTCGACGGCCGCTATCCGAACTACAACTCGGTTATACCGCAGAACAATCCGCACAAGCTTACTGTTGACCGTGCAGCCTTGATAAGCACACTGCGCCGTGTAGCTATCTTCTCTTCACAGGTGAGCCTTATCAAGCTTCATATCGAGGACAACAAGGTTGTCATTTCGGCTCAGGATACCGATTTCTCAACATCTGCCGAAGAGAGCATCGCATGCAGCTACGAGGGTGCTTCAATGAACATCGGCTTCCGTGCTTCGTTCCTTATCGACATTCTCAACAACACTCCTGGACAGGATGTGGTAATTGAGCTTGCCGATCCTTCACGTGCAGGTGTAATTGTTCCGGCCGAGCAGGTTGACAAGCAGGAACTACTTATGTTGTTGATGCCGATGATGCTTACTGAATAATTATGGAACTGAATCTGAAGAAACCGATTCTGTTTTTCGACCTTGAGACAACCGGAACAGACATCTCTAAGGACCGTATCGTGGAGATATGCTATATAAAGGTTTTTCCCGACGGGCGTGAGGTTGAATTCAGCAAGCGCATTAATCCGGGCATGCATATACCCGAACAGGCGTCGGCCGTGCATGGCATATATGACGAGGACGTCAAGGAGTGTCCTCTGTTCAAGGATGTGGCGCGTGAGATAGCAAGGGAGTTTGAAGGATGCGACATTGCAGGCTTCAATTCAAACCGTTTCGACCTTCCGCTGCTTGCCGAGGAGTTCATACGTGCCGGTGTGGATATTGACCTCTCCCGCCACAATGCAATCGATGTGCAGGTACTCTATCACAAGCGCGAACCGCGCACATTGGCTGCCGCGCACAAGTTCTATTGCGGTTCGGAGTTCGACAATGCTCATAGCGCGCTTGCCGACACCCGTGCTACATACAATGTCCTCAAGGCGCAGCTCGACCATTACGACGACCTGGCCAACGACATGGAGGCTCTTGCCAAGGAGTCGTCATTCACGAACAATGTCGATTTTGCGGGACGCATAGTATATGATGCCAACGGCACCGAGGTCTTCAACTTCGGAAAGTACAAAGGCATGCCTGTATCGGCTGTCCTTGACCGTGACCCCGGATATTACGGCTGGATGATAAACGGTGATTTCCCGTTGAATACCAAGCAGGTGCTTACACGCATAAAGCTGCGTGGCATGAATAAGTAACTGAACAACAACTTGTCTTGAGAGATGTTAAGAGGAAAAAGAATAGTTTTGGGAGTGAGCGGAAGCATTGCAGCATACAAGGCTGCGCTTCTTGTAAGGCTTCTTGTAAAGGAAGGAGCTGAAGTCCAGGTGATCATGACTCCGTCGGCGAAGGAGTTCATAACTCCGCTTACGCTGTCCACATTGTCAGGCCGTCCGGTTCTTTGCGATTTCTTCCATAGCGACAGCGGTTCGTGGAACAGTCATGTCGAGCTGGGGCTGTGGGCCGATGCCATGGTGGTAGCTCCGGCTACAGCCTCTACTATAGGGAAGATGGCCGGAGGTGTTGCCGACAATCTGCTCATTACGACATATCTCTCGATGAAAGCTCCTGTCTTCGTTGCTCCGGCAATGGACCTTGACATGTATGCCCATCCCTCAACCGTGAAGAACGTGGAGGTGCTGAAGAGCTACGGCAATCATGTAATAGAGGCTGCCGAGGGCGAGCTTGCAAGCCATCTCAGCGGTAAAGGCCGTATGGAAGAACCGCAGAACATTGTACAGCGTTTAAAGGAGTTCTTTTCGGCAGGAAACGAACTTAAAGGAAAGAGAGTGCTTGTAACTGCCGGCCCTACATACGAAAAGATTGATCCGGTACGTTTCGTGGGAAACTACTCGTCGGGTAAAATGGGCTTCTCAATAGCAGAGGAGTGTGCCTCGCGCGGTGCAGATGTGGTGCTTGTTGCAGGCCCGGTGTCGTTGCAGTGCAATAACCCGGCCATAAAGCGCATCGATGTGGAGTCGGCAAGGGAGATGTACGATGCTGCTATGGCCGAGTTTCCTGCAAGTGATGTCGCAGTGCTTTCGGCTGCAGTAGCCGACTATCGTCCTGCTGTACAGGCAAGCGAGAAGATGAAGCGTGTTTCGGGTTCCATGACGCTTGAACTGGAAGCAAATCCCGACATAGCGGCCTCTCTTGGAAATATCAAGAAAGAGAACCAGCGTTTGGTCGGCTTTGCCCTTGAGACATGCAACGGCGAGGCGAATGCCGTTGCAAAGCTTGATAAGAAGAATCTTGACTTTATCGTTCTCAATTCGCTTGAGGATAAGGGTGCCGGTTTCGCACACGATACGAACAAGGTTACAATAATCTCAAGGGATGGCAAGGAAGAGTTCCCTCTCAAGAGCAAGAAGGATGTTGCAAAGGATATTGTATCAAGGATTTCAAAGTTTTTCCTGCTTTTCATAATGTTGCTTCTGCCATTGTCGGCAAGTGCAGAGGGCGAAGAACTGGATGCTACGGTTACTCTTAACGCATCAAAGGTTCAGGGTACCAATACCGAGGTCTTCAAGCAGCTTGAAGAGTCCTTGAATGAATTCATCAACAACCGTAAATGGACCTCGAACACATACGAAGAAGAGGAACGTCTGGTGTGCAATTTCAGTTTCGTGGTCAACTCGTATTCGAATGACGGCTCTTTCGACTGCTCTCTGATGGTGCAGTCTTCCCGTCCGATATACGGCTCTTCCTACAACTCTACAGCTTTCAAGTATGAGGACAAGAGCATCAAGTTCAACTACCAGCCGTTCGACCGTCTTGAGTTCGTCGAAGAGAACCTCGACAATAATCTCACAGCTGTAGTGGCTTTCTATATCTACATGATGATAGGAATGGATATGGATACGTACGGCGAGTTGGGCGGAAGCGAGTTCCTTAACAGAGCCCTTAATATTGCGAACAACGCCCAGAATCTGGGCGATGCAGGCTGGAAGGCCGGCAGCAGCAACAATAACCGCTATTCCATCATCGACGACTATATGAACGGAGCAATGGAACCAATACGCAAGATGATGTACAAGTATCACCGTCTGGGCCTTGATACGATGTTCAAGAATGCCGATGGCGGCCGCAAGGAGATAACTGCCGGAATAGCCCTAATGGGCAAGGCCTATGAAGACCGCCCGTTGGCCTACTTTACAAAACTCATTACCGAGTATAAGGTCGATGAAATAGTGAACATATACTCCAAATGCACATCCGAAGAGAAGAAGAGTGTTGTAGAGACACTGTCACGAATAAATCCTTCCCTTTCATCGCAGTGGGACAAGATAACAAAGAACAACAATTATTAGGCTATAATGCTAAAGCAGATAACAATACGTAACTTCGCACTGATAGAACATGTGGAGATTGATTTCTCGCATGGCTTCTCTGTCATTACCGGAGAGACCGGTCATGGCAAGTCGGTCTTCTTGGGTGCCATATCCATGATGCTGGGCCAGCGTTCCGATGTCAAGGCTATACGTGAAGGTGCCGACCGTTGCGTCATTGAGGGCTGTTTCGACCTTTCCGGCTTTTCGCTGGAGGGTTTCTTCGAAGATAACGACCTTGATTATGACAATGAGTGCATAGTACGCCGCGAACTCTCTTCAACAGGCCGTAGCCGTGCTTTCGTGAATGATACTCCGGTTCCGGTCTCGTTGCTCAAGGAGCTTGGAACAAAGCTTATAGACATACATTCGCAGCATCAGAACCTGCTTCTCGGCGACAAGTACTACCAGCTTGGAGTGCTTGATACATTGGCCGGTGATAAAGGACTTCTTGCTGCATATAAGGATGAATATGACGAATATGTCCGTCTTAACCGTGAACTGTGTGCCTTGAAAGAGAGTCTTGAGGATAATCGCCGTGATGAGGAATGGCTCCGTTTCCAGCTCGATGAGCTTGAGAGGGCTGCCCTCAAGGATGGTGAACTGGAAGAACTTGAGCTGGAGGTAAATGAACTGTCGCATGCCGAAGAGATACAGGCTGCCCTTTTGGGTGCATGCGCCTTGCTTGACAGTGATGAAAGGAACATGCTTGCATCGTTGCGCGATGCCTCAAATGCCTTGTCCCGTGTGTCGGCTCATTACTCTGCAGCCCAGGAACTCTCTGAGCGTCTTGAAAGCTGTTACATTGAACTGCGCGACTGTTGTGATGAGATGCAGCAGCGCGGTGAGCGTGTACAGTTCGCTCCCGACCGTCTTGAATGGGTTGAGCGTCGTATAGCTCTAATATACGACCTTCAGAAGAAGCATCGTGCAGCTTCGGTTGCTGAGTTGGTATCCCTTGAAAAGGAATTTGCAAGGCGTCTTGAGCAGATAACTGACGGTGACAGCAACATAGGGGAACTTGAGCAGAAACTATTCAAGCTGCGCGACAGGCTTGCGGCTTCGGCATCGAAGCTCACATCTTCGCGCAAGGCAAGTGCTTCCGTTCTTAAGGAGAAGATAATAGAAATACTTGTGAACCTCGGTATGCCGATGATTCGCTTTGAGATAGAGATATGTTCCGAAAACGACTTTACATCACGGGGATGCGATGTCGTGACGTTCCTCTTCTCGGCAAACAGCAGCAGTGCACCGCAACCTTTGAGCGATGTTGCGTCGGGCGGTGAAATGGCACGTGTAATGCTTGCTCTGAAGTCGCTTATAGCATCGGGAGCAAATCAGCCTACTCTCATCTTTGACGAGGTTGATACCGGCGTTTCAGGTGTCTTGGCCGAGCGTATGGGACGTCTCATGCAGCAGATGGGCGGAAATAATCGTCAGGTGCTGAGCATAACGCACCTTCCTCAGGTTGCAGCACTCGGAGCGCATCACTACAAGGTCTATAAGGAAGAGACTGCAAAAGGTACAGTAACAGAAATTATTAAACTTGGGCAACAGGAGAGAATCAAGGAGATTGCGCAGATGATGAGCGGAGAACTCCTTACTGACGCGGCAATGGAAAATGCGGCACTGTTGCTTTCGCAATCATAAGAAAAAGTTGCTATTATGGTAAACACAAATGAGATGATATTCGGCGTACGCGCCGTTCTTGAGGCCCTTGAGGCAGGAAAAGAGATAGACAAGATACTTGTAAAGCGTGACATACAGAGCGAGCTTTCACGTGAACTGTTCGCGGCTCTCCGCGGAAGGACAATTCCGGTTGTCCGTGTGCCGGTAGAGAAGCTCAACCGTATAACACGAAAGAACCATCAGGGTGTAATAGCATATATCTCTGCAGTGGAGTATGCAAGTACCGATACTCTTGTTCCCACATTGTATGAGGAGGGAAAGGTGCCGTTCCTCGTGCTGCTTGACGGCATTACCGATGTCCGCAATTTCGGCTCGATAGCCCGTACATGCGACTGCGCAGGTGTAGATGCCATAATAATACCGGCTCATAACAGCGTGACAGTGAACGCCGATGCCGTAAAGACCTCTGCCGGAGCATTGCATACGCTTCCTGTATGCCGTGAAAAGAACATAACCGAGACTCTCAAGTATCTCAAGGCTTCGGGAATAAGAGTCGTTTGTGCAACAGAGAAGGGTCGCATGAACTATACGCAGGCTGATTTCAACGAACCCATATGTGTGGTAATGGGCGCAGAGGATACCGGTATTCCGCGTGAGCATCTTGCTCTCTGTGACGACTGGGTGTCGATTCCCCAGTTCGGAAACATAGAGTCATTGAATGTGTCGGTAGCAACAGGAGTTATTCTTTATGAGGCTGTACGCCAGCGTCACCTAAACGATTGATGACATGAAGAGACATATAATAATATCCGTTTTGCTGCTCTTTGCATTATGTGCTATGGCCCAGAAGTCTTTCAAGGCTCCGAAGCCGGTCCAGAAGGCATCCCAGTGCATGGCCACAGTACTTGCCTACAAGAGTAGTGTCCTGCATGCCAACGGAACAGCGTTCTTTACTGGCGAGAACGGCAATCTTGTATCATCTGCATCCCTTTTTGCCGGTGTTGACAGTGCTGTCATAATCGATGCAGCAGGCATTGTACGTCCAGTAAAGAGCATTGTAGGCTATAATGAGATGTTCGATTGCGTGAAGGTACGTGTGGAATGGGACAAGAAGATAAAGTCCCTTCCGCTGTCCAATGGCGCGGTTTCTGCCGGAGATGAACTATATATGCTCTCCTATGGAGGCAAGAAAGGCGGTGCTGTAACACCGCTGGCAATAGCATCGGTCGATTCGGTATATTCAAATGCTTACTACACCTTTGACGTGCCTATGGAGAAAGGCTCTATCGGTCTGCCTCTTCTTGATGCCAACGGTGCAGTTGTAGCCTTCATGCAACCGGCAGCAGCAATGGATACCGTAAGGAGCTATGCAGTAGGTTCTACACTTTTTACATCATTGGATGCAACTGTCGCCACTTTCGGAAAGGGCATTTATCCGGGCATGGCAATACGTACTGCTCTGCCTCTTGAAAAGGAGAATGCTCTTCCTTGTCTCTACATGCAGAGCATGATGGGTGACAGCATATCCTATGGCACTGTAGTGAATGAGTTCATCAGTTCGTTCCCCGAAGCCTACGAAGGATACATGGCAAAGGGTGAGTATTCTGCTGTATATCTTCGTGACATGAGTGTTGCCGAAGAGGCATGGAAGGCGGCTATTGAACGTGCAGACAGTGTTTCGGAAGTCCATTTCAGCAGGGCAAAGACAATCTTTTCCATTGTCCAGAGCGGAGACTCCGTATCGCACCCGCTTCTTTCGTATGCCAATGCATTCGATGCTGTAGAAGCTGCAATAGACAACAGCCCTCAGCCCATATATGTCAACTATAAGGCCGATATGCTCTTTGCGTGCCAAAGGTATGCCGAGGCTGCAAAGTGTTATGAATCCCTCACTTCTACGAATCTCCGTTCTCCCGGCATCTTTGCAAAGGCATCCCAGTGCTACAGCTCTGTAGAAGATTATGGCAATGCGATAGCCCTGCTCGACAGTGCCGTAAACTGTTATGGTGATATAGGAAAGAACAGTTCTGCTCCATATATCCTTACACGCGCACTTGTAAAGATGTCGGCAAAAAGGTATCGTGAGGCTGTACTCGACTATAACAGCTATGAAGAGATTGTAGGCGGCGGGCTTAATGCGAGCTTCTACTATATGCGGGAACAGGCCGAGGTAAAAGGCCGAATGTTCCAGCAGGCTCTCAACGACATCGAGACTGCAATATACCTCGACCCGGAAAATCCTTCCTATTATATTGAGAAAGGTGTGCTGTGCTACAGGGTGAAGATGACCGATGAGGGTCTCAGGGCTATGGTGAAAGCAAAGGAACTTGTTCCCGAAGCTCCCGATGTATATTATCTGCTCGGTTGTCTCCATTCGCAGAAGAACAGCAAGGCGGATGCACGTGCCAACCTTGAAAAAGCCCTTTCGTTAGGCCATCCCGGTGCACAGGCAAAACTCGATGAGTTGAAATGAGCTTAATGCAAATCCGCTATGAAACTTCCGGTTCTATTATTTGCACTTCTTTTCTATCCTCTCTGTTCTTCAGCTTCGGAGAACTCTGTACCTAATGACAGCATTTCGGGCAAGGAGTACCGGGATGGTGTTGCAGCCTATAAGGAGGGCAGGTACGATGATGCCGTGAAGATGTGGAAAACGGCTGCAAAGGCCGGAAACGTGAAGGCTATGTGCAATCTGGGTACATCCTATGCAAAGGGTACCGGTGTTTCTCAGAGCCATAGCCAGGCTGTAAAGTGGTGGAGAGAAGCGGCTGAGAAAGGCAATGATGTAGCACAATGCAACTTGGGAAACAGCTATCTTAACGGCAATGGAGTCAAGGCCAGCCCAGAAACGGCACTCTATTGGTACAAGATGTCAGCGGCCCAGGGCAATCCTATGGCTATGACAAGTCTTGGTGTGTGCTTCCTGAACGGCGAAGGTGTTCTCGAAGATGCTATTTCTGCCGTTGAGTGTTTCTATGAGGCTGCAAAAAAGGGGTATGCAGTTGCTCAGTGCGAGCTTGCCGGCTGCTACTATTCAGGAACAGGAGTAGAGCAGAACATGGAAGAGGCTATATACTGGTACGAACGCTCTGCCAGGGGCGGCCACGCTATGGCACAACGTCTGCTTGCCATCTGCTATGAGAACGGCGACGGTGTAGAGAAATCATATACCGATGCTGCAAAGTGGTTTATGGCTGCAGCAAAGCAAGGCGATGCAGAATCCCAGTTTGCCATAGCCGAATACTGTTACACCGGTACTGGTATAGACAAGAATCAGAAAGAAGCTGTAGATTGGTATCTGAAAGCGGCAAGACAAGGGCATGCCGATGCGCAATATTGCCTTGCGGGCTGCTACTATTCGGGAGCGGGTACAGAAGTCAATTATAACAAGGCTTTCAAATGGTATTACGAGGCTGCAAAACAGGGCAATGACGATGCTATATGCCAGTTGGCCGGTTGTTATTACTGGGGTGACGGAGTTAAACAGGATCTGTTCAGGTCGGCACAGCTGTATCTTAAGGCTGCCAAGATGGGTAATGCCGATGCGCAGTACTATCTTGCCGAGTGCTATATGAACGGGAACGGCGTGGAATTTGATATCGTGGAGGCATGGAAGTGGTATAACGAGGCTGCGAATCAGGAGCATGCTGCAGCGCAGAATGCAATAGGTGTCATGCATTTCGAGGGCCTCCTTGTGAAAAAGGATATGGAGAAGGCTTTTGCGTCTTTCTCATCAGCTGCCGAAAAAGGAAATGATGAGGCCCAGTTCAATCTTGCAAACTGCTATTATTCGGGAAAGGGTGTCGGGCAGGATCGTCTTAAGGCTGCACGTCTCTATATACAAGCGGCAGAACAAGGGCACATGCTGGCGCAGCACAACATTGCAGTATGTTTCTATAATGGCATAGGTGTTGACAAGAGCTATGCCGATGCGGTTAAATGGTACCGCAAGGCTGCCGAACAAGGCTATCCGCAGTCGCAGCACGATCTTGGGGTATGCTACTACAATGGCGACGGAGTTGCCAAGAACCATGAAGAAGCAAAGAAGTGGTGGAAGCTTGCTGCAGAACAGGAGTATGAACCTTCAATACACGCCTTGAAGGATATGTAATCCTGTTGCGGGACGGAGACTTATCTCCTCTGCCACTTCAGGCAGAGGACTTTTTTTGTATTGCTGCCAACGCAGAACGGTGCAGCCGGGCGTTCGCCTACAAGCCATGCGATCTCTCCTTTGGCATCGGCAACAACCAGTTGCTGCTGTTTCTCAATGATGCTCTTCTTGCGGTCGGTGAGGTAGTCGCTGACAAGCTTTGTCCCGCGCATGCCGAATGGCTTGAAACGGTCGCCTTTACGCGCGTTGCGCAGTGTCAGCGGCAGCTGCAATGTATCGATGTCAAGGCAAGCAATGCACTGCTCTTTCGGTATATTGCCGTCAAAAGGCTTCTCTTCTACCGACAGCAACCCTGTCGGCGTCTCTAAGCAACCCTCTTCAGGCAGTATCTCTTCTATAATTAATCCGTTGCTGTTAGCTGTAATTATAAGCGTGTCACGGTCTTTTACAGCAAGCCATGCTCCGCTGCAGAATCTTTTTCCGCTGTCGCTGTCGAGCGATGAGGCTATATCTGCAATAATGGAACTGTT
>JAEIGA010017612.1_pt1 | contig 10885 bp, 12 predicted proteins | sample 9270691 | NCBI WGS metagenome assembly JAEIGA01 (sample SAMN17057246, study PRJNA624740) | gut metagenome | biome: biome; isolation source: fecal sample | host: Bos grunniens | place: China: Xizang | collected 2019 | reverse complement strand
ATGGTGATTTCCTCTTCAGCCGAATATAAATCCGCACCTGCGGCAAACTCTGAGCCATAGGTGGGAGTATGCGCCTTTTCGTTTAGTTTTATGAAGTTAACCTTAATCATTTTTATCACCTTTCATAAATATCGCCCGAGCCCATTCTTCTTTGCCAAACTCCGTCAAGCCATATAACTTCATTAGCTTCAAGCGATTTTTTAACATCTATAATTCTTTGGTTTGAAGAGCCCCTAAAAATTAAATCGGGACTTTTAAGCTCTTCAACAAACTTTCCGTCAACCAAAACATCAATATGCGATAGTATTTCCAAAACGGTTTTCTTTTGGCCAACCTTGCCCGCAAGCAATTGGTTATCGAATTCGAACCCCGTATAACACCAAACGGTTTTTTCGGGAAGTCTTTTTTTGATTTCCTTTAAAACGCTAAGTATTCCCTCTTGGTTTTCGGGTTCAAAGGGTTCTCCGCCAAGAAGAGAAAATCCCTCGATATGCTTTGGACTGAGAGCTGTTATTATCTCTTCTATTGTTCCCTTAGTAAAGGGCTTGCCATAAGAAAAATCCCAAGCCTCGCTATTAAAGCAGTTTTTACAGCGATGCCTGCAACCGCTCACAAAAAGCGAAACCCTAACACCTGGTCCGTTGGCAATATCAAATTTTTTGATAACTGCATAATTCATAGTTTTTTCCTTAATATAAGGGGTGGTCTAAGCCACCCCTTTAATTTTATAGATGCAATACTCTTTCTTTAATTTCTTGAGTTCTACCCTGATTCCAATACTGAGTGCCGATATAACCGCAGGTTCTGCGAGCAACATTCATTGTATCCTGGTCGGTATTTCCGCAAACGGGGCACTTCCAAACAAGTTTTCCGTGCTCATCCTCTTCAATGCCGATTTCTCCGTCATATCCGCAGTTATGGCAATAATCACTCTTGGTGTTGAGCTCGGCATACATAATATTATCATAGATAAACTGCATAACCGAGATAACAGCTTCGAGGTTGTTTTGCATATTTGGAACCTCAACATAGGAAATCGCACCGCCGGGAGAAAGCAACTGGAACTTAGCCTCAAGTGCCAACTTATCGAAAGCATCAATTTCCTCGCCAACGTGAACATGATAGCTGTTGGTGATATAGTTTCTATCGGTAACACCCTTAACAACACCAAAACGCTTTTGCAAGCATTTAGCGAATTTATAGGTTGTGCTCTCAAGTGGAGTGCCGTAAAGTGAATAATCAATATTCTCGGCAGCCTTCCATTTAGCAGTATACTCATTGAGCTTTCTCATAATCTCAAGACCAAATTCCTCACCCTCAGGTTCGGTGAGCTTCTTGCCGTTCATGCTATAAACACATTCCCAAAGACCTGCATAGCCAAGAGAAAGGGTTGAATAACCGCCGTGGAGATATTTGTCAATAGTTTCACCCTTCTTAAGTCTTAGAAGAGCGCCATACTGCCAAAGAATAGGAGCAGCATCCGAAACTGTGCCTGTTAGTCTTTCATGGCGAGCCTGAAGCGCCCTATGGCAAAGCTCCATTCTCTCATCAAAAATCTTCCAGAATTTATCCTTATCGCCACCGGCTGAAAGACCGATATCAACAAGGTTAACAGTAACAACGCCCTGATTGAAACGACCATAATATTTAGGCTTACCATTTTCATCAACATAGGGAGTTAAGAAACTACGGCAACCCATACAGGTATAGCAATGGCCTTCGCCGTTCTTATCAATCTTATTCTCGAGCATCATTTTCTCGGAGATATAATCGGGAACCATACGCTTAGCGGTGCACTTAGCAGAAAGCTGAGTTAAATACCAATACTTAGTTCCCTCACGGATATTATCCTCTTCAAGAACATAGATAAGCTTGGGGAATGCGGGAGTTACCCAAACACCCTGCTCGTTCTTAACACCCTGATAACGCTGCTTGAGAACCTCTTCAATAATCATAGCAAGGTCTTGCTTTTCCTGCTCATTCTTTGCCTCGTTAAGATACATAAAGACAGTTACAAAAGGAGCTTGACCATTAGTGGTCATAAGGGTTACAACCTGATACTGAATGGTTTGAACGCCCTTACGGATTTCATCCCTCAGTCTCTTCTCGGCAATATCCTTGATTTTTTCTTCGGTTATACCCTCAATCTCCGAAAGCTCAGCCTCAACCTGTTTAAGAAGCTTTTTACGGCTTATATCAACAAAGGGGGCTAAATGAGCAAGACTGATACTTTGACCGCCATACTGACAGGAAGCAACCTGAGCGATAATTTGAGTTGCTATATTGCAGGCGGTTGAGAATGTATGGGGTTTTTCAATATAGGTGCCGCTGATAACAGTGCCGTTTTGGAGCATATCCTCGAGGTTTACGAGGTCGCAGTTATGCATATGCTGAGCAAAATAATCAGCATCATGGAAATGGATAAGACCTCTTTCGTGAGCATCAACAATATCAGGCTCTAAAAGAATACGCTTGGTTATATCCTTACTAACCTCGCCTGCCATATAATCACGCTGAACACTGTTAACGGTTGGGTTCTTATTGGAGTTTTCCTGTTTAACCTCTTCGTTATTGCATTCAATAAGGCTCAAGATTTGCTCATCGGTAGTATTCGATTTACGCACCAATGCTCTTGTATAACGATAGGTTATGTAACGGCGTGCAACATCAAAAGCACGCTGATTCATAATTTGGTCCTCAACCATATCCTGAATTTCTTCAACGCTTAAAGAACGGTTCATATTAAGAGCAGCGCTCTCAACATCCTCAGCAATTCTTTTAATTTGAATTTCGCTCATTCTTTGGCTTGGAACAACAGTTTCATTAGCCTTAGAAACCGCAATAACGATTTTCTTAGGGTCAAACTCAACCTCTGCTCCACTTCTTTTGATAATTTTCATAACTTTACTTCCCCAAAATATTCTATTTCTATATTTTCTTTAACACAATATATTGTGTAGTGCAAGTATTATTATAACACAATAAATATAAAAATCAAGGGGATTTTGAAAAAAATTTTAATTTTGTTTTTCACCCAAAAGCCTTAAAGCCCTCGCCTATGATTTCGCCGGCATCTGCAACGATTATAAATGCTTTTTTATCTATTTTATCAAGGATAGAATAAACCGCTGAAACCTCGTGAAGCCGAACCGAGCAAAGAATCAGCGGTCTATCCTCCCCTGTATACCCGCCCTTCGCCGAAACAAGTGTTACACCTCTGGAAAGGGTTGTTGTGATTTCTTTGCAAATCTCCTTATAAAAAGGAGACACAATATATATGAGTTTTCCCCTATCTCCCCCATAAAGCATTTTATCCATTATAGTAGAGGTTGCATACAAAGAAACCGAAGAATATAATGCGCTTTGGATATTTCCGTAAACTATTGCAGCTAAGGCCACAACCGCCGCATCCATTATAAATATAACCCTGCCAACAGTGAGATGCCGAAACCTCCTGTTTATAAGCTTTGCTAAAATATCAACTCCGCCCGTGGTAGCCCCCCTTAAGAGTATTAGGCTAAGTCCTAAACCCATTAAAATTCCGCCAAATAAAGACGCTAATATCTTATCAATATAAACGGGCGGAAAAATCACATCAGTAACTGTTAAAGCAAAAGAAACAATTATGGTTGCTATTGAAGTTTTAATTATAAATATACCGCCAAATTTCAAAAAACCTATAATCAAAACGGGAATATTGAGTAAAAGAAGAATAATTCCGCTCGGCACCGAGAAAAGATAATTCAAAAGGGTTGCAATACCCGTAAAACCACCTGGGGAGATTTCATTTGGGGTTATAAACATAGTTACCGCTGAGGAATAAATAAACGCACCGACTATATACCAAACAAAATCGAAAACTGTTTTTCTAACATTTTTCAAAATCATCACCTATTAAATATATTCCCCAAGAGAATATAAAAAAACCGTTGCTGGAAAGCAACGGTTTAATTTTAGATTTTCATAATTCCGAATGCGCTAAGCACTGAGGAAATAAGAATTAACACTATACAAATCGGAGCGATATATTTAATAACAATAGTAAAGAGTGTTTTAGCCTTAAAGGGAGCGCCAATTTCAATTTCTTCAATAATTGCCTTAGGCTTAATAATGTAGCCTACAAAAATACAAGTCAGAAGTGCTACTATCGGCATAAGCACGCTGTTGCTTACAAAATCGAAGAAATCAAGCAAAGCCATACCTATAATAGTAAAACTGCTCCAAATTCCGTTACCCAAGGAAACAGGGATTCCAATCGCTAAACAAAAGCCGAAAACGATAGCGCAAACAATCTTTCTATTCCAACCAAGCTTATCTCTAACAATAGAAACAACCGTTTCCATAAGAGAAATCGAAGAGGTTAAAGCTGCAAAAAGCACAAGTAAGAAGAAGAGTGCGCCGATAATGGCACCGCCTGTCATACTTTCAAAAACCTTAGGAAGAGTTACAAACATAAGTCCAGGGCCTTGACCCAAAGCCTCTTGACTGCCGCCCGAGAAGCTAAATACAGCAGGAATAACCATAAGACCTGCCATAAAGGCAATACCTGTATCAAAAATTTCTATTTGGCGAACCGAGGACTCAAGGTTAACATCCTTTTTCATATAAGAACCATAGGTAATCATAATGCCCATCGCAAGCGACATTGAATAGAAAAGCTGACCTAAAGCTGCCAAAACAGTTGTTGCCGAGAATTTAGAAAAATTCGGAGTTATATAATAAAGCAAACCATCAATAGCTCCCGGCATAAACAAGACGTAAACCGCAATAACTAAAGTGAGAAAGGCTAAAATCGGCATCATAACCTTGCTAACCTTTTCTATTCCCTTTTCAACGCCTAAAAGAACTATAAGAGCAGTAAGTCCCATAAATATAAGGAACCAACCAACAGGCTCAAAGGGTTTAGAAATAAAGTTGCCAAAATAACTATCATTTGCAGCAGCCTTCATTCCTCCTGAAACAAAGGTTACAAGATACTTAGTAACCCAACCGCCTATTACCGAATAATAAGGCAAGATAATAGCAGGGATAATTGCAGCTAAAATACCAATAAAGCCAAATCTCTTATCAAGCTTTTTAAAAGCTCCAATAGCACTAAGACCTGTTTTTCTGCCTATTGCAATTTCGGCGCACATAAGCGCAAAGCCAAAGGTTATAGCAAGGATTATGTAAACCAACAAGAAAATACCGCCGCCATACTTAGCCGCAAGATAAGGAAATCTCCAAATATTTCCAAGACCAACAGCCGAACCTGCCGCCGCCAAAACAAAACCGATTTTACCGGTGAAACTACTTCTTTTTTCCGACATAATTTAACTCCTTAAAAAATTATACCTTATTTTAACATATATCCTTTCGGCTGGCAATCATTTTTTAAAAAACCTCCTGTTTTCAGGAGGTTTTTTTATCATCTTGGTAAAAACTTTTCAAAAATATAGCTTTTAAATTTCTTTTTATCCTTACTTAATGCCTCTTGAGTTTCAAAGGTCCAACCGATAGGATATGCACCTAACACCTTTTGAAGCCAGAACATAAAACGGTTAGCATACTTCTCATCATAAGAAACAAAATCAGGGCGGGATAGGAAATTGAAAATAAATGGACTAAAAATATGCCTCATAATACCCTTTCCTTCATAAACCGTTGCTAATTGTCCTCTAAAAATTTTTTTATTATGTCGGTTATACCAGAAAGGCACGCCGGGATAAAAGGACTGCACATAATATTCACCATCATAACCCGAAAGAATAGCATTTGCTCTTTCGCAAAGCTCGTTGCAATCCTTGCCATCGCATTTAAACTCTATAAGGAGAGCGACCCTTCCCTCAACAGCATTTAGCAATTCCTTAAGGGTTGGGATTTTCTCATTTGTAGCGCCTAGTCTATATTCCTTAAGCTCCAAAAGGGTTAAATCTCTAACCCCAATATCCTCGCCGCACATTCTTTTAAGGCTATCATCATGGAATATAACAACCTCGCCATCCTTGGTGAGTCTTATATCAATTTCTATAAGATATCCTCTTGCTGCCGCTTCTAAGAATGCAGGCATTGAATTTTCAGGAGTGTTTTCTTCTAAAGAATGCAATCCCCTATGGGCTATGAATTTACCTTTGAGATTTTTTCTATCGTTATGCCTTCTAACGCTCGGAAAAATCAAAAACAAAAATATAATAATTAATATCAATAGGATATATAGCATATTAATCCTCTACATCAAAATTTTCGAGCAACGAGCCCTTTGAAACAGGCTTTGAATCGCCATGCTTAACAAAGCACATTGTTATAAACGAGAATGCAACAAAAATTGCAGCATATGGGAACAACGCCTTATAGCTAACGTTACTGAGAAGGTAACCTGCAACAACGGGGGTTACAGTTTGAGCAGCCATAGAGAAGGTATAATAAAATCCTGTAAACTTTCCAACCTCAGCACCTGAGCACATTTCAACAACCATCGGCAAACTGTTAACATTGATAGCCGCCCAAGCGATACCAACGAGAACGAAAAGAATATAAAGTGCCACATGGAACGAATCAAAAAGAACGGTATATATAAATGCGGCAAAAAAGCAAAGAGCCAATAAGGCCGCACCAAATTTAATTGTTATGCTTCTGCCAACTTTACTTGCAATATTTCCAACAGGAATATAACTTACAATGGCACCTGCCATAGCAATAGTAAGGCAAAGACTGGCACCGCCGGGAGCCATACCCCACATGGTTGTTGCATAAACTGTAAACCAAGTTGTAATAGCATTATAACCTATATACCAAAAAGCAACTGATAATAAAAGGAAAACAAGACTTTTCTTAACCGCCTTTGGCATTTTCTTTTTATCATCCTTAACCTCGGTTGCAAGGTCTTCTTCGGGATGAGCCTTCTCGTATTCTGCCTGCTCGGTTCTAAGTTTCGGCTCATTAACGAAGAAGATAAGGATAAATAATGCAACAAGCATAATACCGCTAACAATAGCAAAAATCGGCTGATAGTTTATATGGTCCAAGCCTTCGGTTCTACCCTTAGAATAAAGAATAGAGTTTGCTATAAGATAAAGTATTCCGCCAACCGCTCCCATAAGGTTGATTATAGCGTTACCCTTACTGCGAAGAGGCTTGGGAGTTACATCAGGCATTAAGGCTACTGCAGGGCTTCTATAGGTTCCCATAGCAATTAAAAGCAGACCTAAAATTCCAATAAAGGTCAATGCCTTCCATGAAGCAGGAGCCGCAAAATAACTATTATCAAGAATCGGCAAGGCCGACATTAAAATAACCGCTAAAACTGTTCCAAGAAGGATAAAAGGCTTTCTTTTTCCTATTCTTGCATTGCAACGGTCTGAAATACCGCCAAAAAGAGGCAAAAGGAATAAAGCTAAAATATTATCAGCCGCCATAATGATACCCGAAACGGTTTCATTCATGCTGAAAGTTTTGGTTAAAATCAAGGGGATAAGACTGTCATACAACTGCCAGAATGCGCTGATGGATAAGAATGCAAAACCTATAAGTATCGTTCTTTTATAATTAAGCTTCATTTTGGTTTTCCTCCCAAATTATATTGAAAATTTCCTTTATTCTATCGGTTTCTTTCGACAAATGAAGAAACCCGAAAAGACATTCTAGTCCCGTTGCGGTATGATATTCACCGCTTGTAGCACTTTTAGGGGTTGAAGAAGTATGAAAATTTCTACCTCTTTTAAAAACAGCAATTTCCTTTTCGGTTAAATAAGGCTCTATCAGCTTATAAGCCTTTGCCTGAGAAACGGCATTAACAAGTCTAACCGATAGCTTATGCAGCTCACCTGAAGGGCGGTTAATTTCAGCAAGCTTTTCCCTCACCAAAAGTCCATAAACCGCATCCCCAACAAAGCATAAAACCGATGGGCTTAATAAATTAGGATTGTTCATAAGCCCACCCCTTACGGAACAAATTCGAACTCAATATCATAAACGCTAACAGTATCACCTGCAGCGATGCCCTTATCCTCAAGGGCATCAATGATTCCGCTCTGCCTTAAAACTCTCTCAAAATATTGGAGAGATTCATAGTCATCAGGGTCAACCCTATTCATAATATCGAGTATCCATTCGCAGTTTTCAACAAAATAAATTCCATCGCAAACACGAATTGTGAAATCTCGCTTTTTAGGAGCGGTAAAGTCCTCTAACGGCTTAGGCTCAGCCTCATAAATCTTTATGGGCGGAAGCTTTTGAAGCTCGGCCGCAACATAGTTTATAAGCTCGTCCGTTCCTTCAGCAATAGCCGCCATAACAGGAAAGAATTTATATCCCTTGCTTTCAAAATATTCAGAAATTCTTGCAACTTCCTCTTCATCGGTAAGGTCGCATTTGTTTCCAACAACAATTTGAGGTCTTTCACTAAGCTCAGGACTGAAAACCTTAAGCTCGTGGTTGATTTTATCGAAATCATCAATTGGGTCTCGGCCTTCGCTTCCCGAAATATCAATAACATGAACTAACATTCGGCAACGCTCAACGTGTCTTAAAAACTCGTGTCCCAAGCCTACACCTTCTCCTGCCCCTTCGATAAGACCGGGGATATCAGCCATAACAAAGGATGAGCCCTCGCCCATTCTAACAACACCTAAAACAGGAGTTAAGGTTGTGAAGTGATAATTGGCAATCTTAGGCTTAGCCTCGCTAACAACCGAAACCAAGGTTGATTTTCCAACATTGGGAAAGCCTATAAGACCAACATCGGCTAATAGCTTTAGTTCAAGTGTAACATCTATTTCTTCGCCGGGGTTTCCGCTTTTTGCAAAGCGTGGCACCTGTCTTGTTGCCGTTGCAAAATGCTGATTTCCCCAACCGCCGTTACCGCCTTTTGCGATAACAACAGGCTCATCATCCGAAATATCGGCGATAATGCGACCTGTTTCAGCGTCCTTAACAAGTGTTCCAACAGGAACCGAAATCACAAGGTCCTGAGCGCTCTTACCTGTGCAACGAGAAGCACCGCCGTTTTGACCCGCTTCAGCCGAATATTTTCTCTTATAACGGAAGTCGGCAAGGGTTGAAAGATTGCTGTCAGCACGGAAAACTATATTTCCGCCTCGACCGCCATCTCCACCATCGGGGCCCCCTGCCGCAACATATTTTTCTCTATGAAAGGAAACTGCGCCATCGCCGCCTTTTCCTGCTTTTAAATGAATTTTTGCTATATCAACAAACATTTATATTTCTTCCTCATCTTCAAAGAAAAATTCGCCATCAAACTGCGGCTCATTTTCCAAAAACTCGTTATATAACTTCTCAGCAGCCTCAAAATCGCTGCTATCAACATAAATCTCAACTGCCGAAAATCCGCCACCAAATACAACTCGCATAAAAGTTTCTTGGCTATCACCTGTTGAATAGGGAATTTTATTTGTTCTTAGTATATCCTCAAAAATCTCGGCGGATACAATGTCCTCTATAGAAGCCAATAAAACAGGCTCTTTTAATAAAATCTCTTCATTTGCCTCTATTTCTTCAACGGTTAAATCCGCCCCGCAAATAGGGCAAAGCTCGGCATCGTCCGAACATTCAAAATTGCAAACATGACAAAGTTTCATATTTTTTCACCTTAAAAAATAAGTGCGGGAGCTGTTCGCACCCGCACCTGAATTTCTTACTGCTCAACAGCGTAAATACTAACCTGCTTGCGGTCTCTTCCGAGACGCTCAAACTTAACCTTACCATCAATAAGAGCAAATAAAGTATCGTCTGAACCACGGCCAACATTATTACCTGCGTGGATATGAGTTCCTCTCTGGCGAACGAGAATGTTGCCTGCGAGAACGAACTGACCGTCAGCTCTCTTAACACCAAGACGCTTAGACTCACTGTCACGACCGTTCTTGGTAGAACCAACACCCTTTTTATGAGCAAATAACTGAATGTTAATCTTTAACATAATTCGCACCTCCGATAATCTTAATGTTATTACTGTATTGACCGGATAACTCCTCTAAATGAAGCTTTAAACCTTCAAGCACCTTAACCGTAGCATCAGATGGATTTGCAACAGTAAAACGCATAGCTGCATCATTAACCGTTACATCTTCCTCATCACCGATAATCTCGGAAATGGTGTTTGCTGCCATATACGCCGCACTCGAAACGGCTGCGCATACTATCTTACCGGTCTCGTCATCACTGTCAACCGAACAATGACCGCTGATTTCAAAGCCAAACAGCTTATTTTTATCAGCAAAAAATTTCACACTTGTCATACTAATTAACCAATTTCGTTAATTTGCACCTTAGTGTAAGGTTGTCTGTGGCCCATCTTACGAGCGCTGCCCTTCTTAGGCTTGTAAGTAAATACAGTGATTTTCTTACCCTTACCGTTTTTGAGAACGGTGCCCTTAACGAAAGCATCCTTTACGTAAGGCTTGCCAACCTTTAAAGTTCTGTTGTTTACAGCAACAACCTTGTCGAAGGTAACCTCTTCATCAACCTGAGCGTCAAGCTTCTCAACGTAGATTACATCGCCGTTTTGAACACGGTATTGCTTTCCGCCTGTCTCGATAATTGCATACATTTTTTTACACCTGCTTCTTTTTTCAGTCTCGCTACAGAAGGCGTGCCCCTAAATTCAAGGCGCAACTTAAAAAGCCCACAATATGCGGCTTAACCATTGTATCATAACAAACTCCCTTTGTCAAGCAAAAAATAGAGTTTTAGATAATAAAATGGAAATAAAAAAGCAACTCTTATGAGTTGCTTTAAAAACTTAGTTCTCACACCCTGAAAACTGAACAAGTATGGAAGCGAGGACACGAAAAAATAGGTCAAGCCCTCGGTCTATTAGTACTGCCTAGCACACGTATCGCTACGCTTACACCTGCAGCCTATCAACCCGGTAGTCTTCCGGGGACCT
>JAEIGA010017611.1_pt1 | contig 10886 bp, 12 predicted proteins | sample 9270691 | NCBI WGS metagenome assembly JAEIGA01 (sample SAMN17057246, study PRJNA624740) | gut metagenome | biome: biome; isolation source: fecal sample | host: Bos grunniens | place: China: Xizang | collected 2019 | reverse complement strand
TCACATCCACCAGTTCCAGAGTCGTCTCAATGGGAGCATTCTCCCGTTTTCTGCAAATAGCAGAGGCGATCTGAGGTGCATAACGCTCTTCGCCATATTCATACAGGATTCGCTTCAACTCCTCATAGGGCCAGGTATTCACCACTATGTGAGCCGTGAGGGCATCTTCATTGTTCATGCGCATATCCAGAGGCGCATCTGCCATATAGGAGAAGCCTCTTGCGCCATCATCCAGCTGGGGAGAAGATACACCCAGATCCAGCAGGATTCCGTCTACACCGGGGATCTGCAGCTGTTCCAGCACCGATGCAATTTCGCAGAAATTGGAATGCACCAGAGTCACCCGGTCTGCATAGGGAGCAAGCCGCTCTCCCGCTGCCTTCAAAGCAACCGGGTCCCGGTCAATGCCAATGAGACGACCGGTAGTCAATCTGGCAGCAATCTGGCTGGAGTGGCCTGCACCACCCAGGGTTCCGTCCACATAAATACCATCGGGCTTGATATTCAGTCCCTGAATACACTCATCCAGCAGGACAGACACATGGTAAAACTCGCTCATAAGCCGATCGCCTCCAGGGATTCCAGCAGTTTTTCGGGGGTGAGATTCTCTGCCTCAAACCGGGAAAATTCCTCTGCATCCCAAATCTCTGCCTGACCGGCGCGGCCCACGATCATCACTTCCCGATCCATTCCGCCGTATTCCAGCAAAAATGGAGTCAGGGAAAACCGGTACTGCTTATCGGGACTGCATTCCGTGGCATTCATAAAAATCAGGCTGGTGGCACCGGAGCGCTGAGCCAGACTCAAATTGTTGAAATTATCGCTAAGGGTCTGCCATTCTGCTGCAGTATAGACCGTGAGGCATCTATGACCGCAGTTCACACCCAGAGTCACATAAAATTGATCTCCAAGTTCTTCCCGCAGCTTCGCCGGGACGAACAGACGATTCTTGTCATCCAGTTTTGCAGGGTACTTTCCGATCATGCAGCCTCACCTCCATTCCATTTTGCACCACATTACTACCCTTTTACTCCACATACTGACAGTATAACGCCATGGATTTGAAAAATCAATCTTTTTTTACAAAACTGTGAATAAATCCACAGTTTTTTCTCGTTTTTAGAACATCTGTTTGTATATCATGAGAAAATCAGTTCGTTATTTTCCAAATGAATGCTGACTCTTCCCTTGGGCGAGCTATGCTGGAGCAAAAATACCGCCAACGGCCCCTCCACATGATCCTGCACAAGACGGCGCAGCTGTCGGGCGCCATCTTTACCCGGGCACTTTTTCAGCAAATACCCTTCCACAGCTTCGGGTATTTCCAGCTCTACGCCCTGGGCATGGCAGCGCTGCCGCAGCTGGATCAGATATTTGCGGGCTACCTGGGCCATAGCCTGCTGGTCCAAAGCCCGAAATGTGACCACCCGATCCAGACGGCCTAAAAATTCCGGACTGAACTGGCTGCGCAGAGCCTTTTCCTGCACTCCTGCTTTTCCCTCAGCGCAGAAGCCCAGGCCCTGGGATACAGTATGACCTCCGGTATTGCAGGTCATTACCACAACGGTATTCTTGAAATCCACCCTGCGGCCTGTGGAGTCCGTCAGCACCCCTTCTTCCATGATCTGCAATAGAATTCCCCACACATCCGGATGGGCTTTTTCCAGTTCATCCAACAACAGCAAGCAATATGGTCTCCGTCGAACAGCTTCCGTGAGCTTTCCACCTTCCTCATAACCCACATAACCGGGAGGCGCTCCCAAGAGACGGGCTACGGAATGTTTCTCCATAAATTCCGTCATATCCAACCGAAGCAGACTTTCCTGGCTTCCAAACAGTTCCTTGGCCAGGGCACGGCAAAGCTCTGTTTTCCCCACCCCGGTGGGGCCGGTAAACATCATGCAGGCCACAGGCCTTGCAGGGTCCCGCACATCGCTGTAACCTCTGCGCAAAGCCTGGGCCACCGCGGCTACTGCCTCCGGCTGTCCCGCCACCTGGGTTTCCAGGCGGTTTTCCAATTCCAGAAGCCGCCGGCGGCGATCCTCGGTAAGGCTACCCACCGGAATCCCGGTACGCAGAGAAATGATACGGGCCACATCATTGGCCTCCACACACATCTGAGCCTTTCCTGCAGCGGCACGATTCATTTTCTCCAATTTGTCCCGCAGCTTTGCGGCCAATTCGTAGTTTCCCTCCCGAACAGCCTGATGCAGTTTATCTTCCAGTTCCTTTCCTTCCGCTGTCCTTGGGCTTCCATCCAAAGCTACCCGAGCAGCCGCCTCATCCAGCAGGTCAATGGCCTTGTCCGGCAAGAACAACTCCGGCAAATACCGCCGGGATAGCTGCACCGCCGCATCCAGAGCCTCATCCCGGATCTGCAGTCTGTGATGCCGCTCCAACCCCGGCTTCAAGGCCCGCAGGATCTCCACAGCTGCCTTGGGCTCCGGCTCCTCCACATGAACCGGGCGAAAACGGCGTTCCAGAGCCGCATCCTTTTCGATACACCTGCGGTATTCCTCCCGGGTGGTTGCCCCCAGCAGCTGCAGTTCTCCCCTTCCCAGGGCTGGCTTTAGAATATTGGCAGCGTCGATGGCTCCCTCTGCCGCACCGGCCCCTACGATGGTATGCATTTCATCCACAAACAGGATCACATTCCCCTCTCTGCGGATCTCGCTGAGCAGATCCCGGAGTCTTTCCTCAAACTCACCCCGATACTTGGTGCCCGCCACCAGATTGGCCATATTCAGGCTCACCAGCCGTGTGTTGCGCAAAGGTTGAGGCACATTCCCCATGGCCATCCGCTGGGCAAGGCCCTCTGCAATAGCCGTCTTACCAACACCGGGTTCCCCCACCAGAGCCGGGTTATTCTTTTGCTTTCGGCAAAGGATACTGATGACCATATCGATCTGCTCTTCTCTGCCGATCACCGGCTCCATTGTTGCCGCTTTGATCACCAGGTCTTCACATAATTGTTCCAAAAGTTTCGTTTTAGACCACTCCTTCTTGGTTTTTCCCGGGGCACTTCGCTCCCATTGCAGCAAGTCCAGGGTTCTGTGAAACAGGATCGGGGCACTGATCCCGCACAGCTGCAGCAGTTTCGCAGAAGTACCTTCCTCCCGGCGACTTAGAGCCAGGAGTACATGAATTGGCCGGATCTGACGGCTGCCCAGATACTTTGCCTCAGCTGCCGCTCCGTGAAGCGTGCTGCGCAGATCCGGAGTAAGTCCCTGAGGCAAGGGAAGGTTCGCCGTGCCCGATCCACACAATACCATAGCAAGATCCTGTACCAGTCTCAGGCGAATGCCGGAAAGACGCAGGAGTCTGCCTGCCTCTCCCTTTTCCTCGCACATTGCCAGCAGCAGATGCTCCGTGCCCACATAACTGTGGCCCAAAGTTCTGGCTTTCTCCCCGGCGCTTTGGATGAGCCGATTGGTTTGGATATGATAACGCACCACTTTTTCCTCCTTTTCCGAAGGATTCTTGTCAGCTTCCGCAAATTTTATACCGGGAACGGAAAAAAGGAATTGCATTTTCTCAAATCCGTGTTACTATATAGATACGTTACATATTAACGTGCACTATTACTATACTAATGGGAGGTTAAATCATGGCTTACAATATTACTGACGCTTGTGTTTCCTGCGGCTCCTGCGCTGATCAGTGCCCCGTGGAAGCTATCTCCGAAGGCGACGGCAAGTTCGTTATCGATGCCGATGTCTGCGTCTCCTGCGGCGCTTGTGCTGAGCAGTGCCCCGTGGAAGCTATTGAGGAAGGCTAATTTATTGACCCTCAGTTGGCCTGCGCACCCATCGTGCGCAGGCCGATTTTATACTGTTTCCGATTCTGTTCTCCGGAACAGAAAATCGTGTGATATATTTGGAGGCCATATGGAAACTCTGCAAAATGGGGTCACCCTGGAACTTGCTCCCGGGGCATTTCCCTTAAGCACCGACTCCATGGTGCTTGGCCACTTTGCAAGGCTCCCCAGGAATGCGTCCGTACTGGATCTGGGTGCCGGCTGCGGCACCTTGGGACTGATGCTGTGTGCAAAGGATGCCCATTGCCATGTCACCGGCGCAGAACTGGATCCCCAGGCTCATGCCGCAGCTCTGGAAAACATTCAGCGAAACGGCCTGTCTTCCCGGATGGACAGCCTGTGTGCCGATATTCGCAGTTTGAATTTGGGCAATGGCCGCTTTGATGTATGTATTTCCAATCCTCCTTATTTTACCGGAGGTCCTGCCAGCAGCCGCTACAGTTTGGCCCGCCGGGAAGATTGCTGCCCGCCGGAAGATCTGCTGGCCTGTGCCGCCCATCATGTGAAATATGGCGGAGATGTCTATCTGGTGCACAAGCCGGAGCGTATGGCCCAGCTCATTGCACTGGCCGGAAAAGAGGGGCTGGAAACCAAGCGGCTTCGCCTAATCCGCCATCAGGAAGGCGGCGAGGTGACACTGGTACTGCTCCAGTTCCGAAAAGGCGGAAAACCTGGGCTTATCTGGGAAGAAGCCTGCCTGTTTGATCGTTTCCGACAACCCACAGACTATTACCGAGAAGTCTATCATTTATAATTCCAACCCTGGAGGTTTTACTATGGCCGGAATGCTCTATCTCGTTCCCACCCCAATTGGCAATTTGGGAGATATTTCCCTTCGCTGCCGTCAGACCCTGGAGCAGGCAGATTTTATTGCTGCCGAGGACACCCGGGTCACATTGAAGCTTCTGAATCATCTGGGCATCAAAAAAAGTCTTGTCAGCTACTACGAGCATAACAAAACCTTTCAGGGTGATCGTATTCTGGAGCGAATTCTTGCCGGAGAAACCTGTGCACTGGTATCCGATGCCGGTAGCCCTGCTATTTCCGATCCCGGCGAGGATCTGGTAAAGCAGTGCGCCGAGGCGGGTATCACCGTCTGTGCTATTCCCGGGCCCTGTGCCGCCATCACGGCTCTGAGCATCTCCGGTCAGTCCACCGGCCGCTTCTGCTTTGAAGGCTTTCTGTCCACCGCCAAAAAGAGCCGCCGGGAACATCTGGATTCCCTGAAGTCAGAAACCAGAACCATGATCTTCTACGAAGCTCCTCACAAGCTGGTATCCACCCTGGAGGACATGGCCCAGGCCTTCGGACCGGATCGTTCTATCAGCCTTTGCCGGGAACTGACCAAACTCCACGAGGAAGTGGTACGAACCACCCTGGGACAGGCCATCACCCACTACCAGGAAAATCCTCCCAAGGGAGAATTTGTCCTGATCCTGGCAGGCGCACAGCCTGTCCAGCCTGAGCTTCCCGATGAGCAGGATGCTGCCACCCGGGTCAAGCAGCTCATGGAGGAAGGTCTCAGCCGAAAAGATGCCATCAAGCAAACTGCCAAGGAGCTGAATATGCCCAAAAACGCAGTATACGACGCCGCCTTAGCCATCGAATAAAAAAGCACCGAATGACGCCTCTGCGTCATTCGGTGCTTTCTGTTTATGCCAATTATCTGTCAAAAATCCACAATCGCCTTTACGCAATCCTGGCAGACATTCTTACCGCAGTGGGTGAACAAGCCCTTGGAAGAACCGCAGAAAACGCAGGAAGATTCATACTTCTGCAAAACGATACGGTCCCCTTCCATGAAGATTTCCAATTCGTCCCGCTCAGCAATATCCAGCATTCGACGCAATTCGATGGGTAAAACGATTCGACCCAAATCATCAACTTTGCGAATGATACCTGTAGACTTCATGATAGCCAGCTCCTTCTAACGTTGTCAGATTTCATCGTATCGGCTGCTGGCGCCTTTACGACTTATTTCCATTATCATTATACCCCGCCCATATGCTTCTGTCAAATACTTTTTCACAAAAAATGTCGATTTTTAGAGAATCATTTCGTTCAGATTATATGGTTTCCCGCATATGATGTCTCCAAGAGGGGGGTAGTTTCATGGTCATGAGCAAGATCTGGACCGGGATGATTTTTCTTTCCATCGTATTCTCATTGTGGACAAGTCAGGGAAACCGTCTTTCCGGAGCGGTTATGGAAGGCGCTCAGGCGGGTATCCAGCTTTCCATTTCCATGGCGGGTGCCATCTGTCTTTGGTCCGGAGTGGCCCGGCTGCTGCAGGCAGGCGGCATTCATCAGCGGCTTGCACGGTGTACCCGTCCTTTGCTGGGAAAACTCTTTCCGGAGGCACAAGAAGATCCCGTGTTAGCCGGAGATATCAGTGCCAATATCTGCGCAAATCTATTGGGGCTTGGCAATGCGGCAACTCCCCTGGGGATTCGGGCCGCAAAGGGTTTATGTAAGCACGGATCAGCGTCGGCCAGCGATTCCCTTTGCCGTCTGGTGGTACTCAATACCGCCTCCATTCAGCTGATCCCCACCACCGTTGCAGCCATTCGGGCTTCTCTGGGATGTCAGCATCCCTTTGACATTCTTCCAGCGGTTTGGATCACCAGTTTTCTTTCTGCCGGTTTGGGATTGGCAGGCGCTGTGCTGCTGGGAAAGGTTTACAGCCATGACTGATTATTTGGTGCCCATCGTGATTCTAGCTGCAGCCCTGGCCTCTTTACGCAAACAAGAAAACTGCTACGACCATCTGCTGCAAGGTTGCCAGGAAGGGCTGCAGGTTCTTTTGTCCATTGTTCCCTCTCTGATCCTGTTGCTGACAGCGGTGTATATGCTCCGGGCCTCCGGAGCCATGGAAACTCTGGGCCAGCTTCTGGGGCCTGTCTTTGATCTCCTTGGAATTCCAAAGGAAACCGCCATGCTGGTGCTGATCCGCCCCATCAGCGGAAGCGCCGCCCTGGCTGTGGGTGCGGAACTCATGGCCTGCTACGGGGTAGATTCCCAAATCGGTAGAACAGTGGCCGTGATGCTGGGATCTACAGAGACAACATTTTATATTATCAGCGTCTACTTTGGTGCAGTGGGAATTAAAAAGACCCGCTACGCCATTCCTGCAGCCTTGTTTGCAGACTTTGTGGGATTTTTTACAGCAAGCCTCACTGCCCGTCTGCTTTGATGCCAAAAGCCGCCGAACTTTGGTTCGGCGGCTTTGTTTTATTGACTTTCCTGTACAGCGCTGCTTCTGCGGCGTCTTTTCCGGCGAGGGCGAATGGGTGCTTCCTCGGGATCTGCCTTCTCTGCTCTGCGGGCATATGCCTGAGCAGCTTCAGAGGTTGCCTCATAAGTCAGGCGGCTGACCCGGATGGTCTCATCCTCCTGCTGGGACAGCCGGACACGGATCAAAAACTTTCCATGTTCCGGGCAGGTGGCCAGATCCATATACCGGTGGCCCGGCTGGGCAAACCAACGGGTACCTTCCATTTGGCTCTGACAGATAGGGCAGATGTTCTCTTCTCCGGACATGGCATCCAGAGCCTGGCGCTTATCAGCGTAGTCATAGAATACTTTCCGGGCAATGCAGCCGGGAAGTTCTGCACCATGGAAGCCATTTTCATGGCTCTTCAGAGCCTGACCGTATTCCTCGATACCCTTCTTCAGATCCAGCCTTGCGCAGATCTGGGCAGTATGGTAAGCATCGCCCAGAGCATCATGGGCCGGTCTGGTGGCTTCAATATTGAATATCTCCATGGCGGATTTCAGGGATTTCTGAGCATTGGAGCCATCGGTCTGGGCGTTAAAGATCATCTGCGCATTGTACCATCTGGAAGTAAACTCTTCCTCCAGCTGGAACAGGCGCAGGTTTTCCCGCAGGATGCCGATATCATCAAAGCCCCAGGTCAGGAAGATAATATCCTCACCGCACCACTGACGGAACTGAGCCATAGCCTCCGGGAAGGGAATACCCTCTTCCTTGAGCCTGCTTTCCTTGATGCCGGTGAGCTTGCTGACACGGCGATTCAGGTGGCGATAGTATTTGGGTTTGATCAGGACCTGGAATTCGTCCTCCACGGTTTGCGTTTCTGTGACCCGCACAGCGCCGATCTGAATGATCTCGCCGCGGATAGCCACAGGCAGCACCTTTCGGGCAGAAGGAGAACCAGGCCAGGGCTGGTTCCATTCCATATCCAAGATAATATAATTCATGTCTAAAACCTCGGTATTCTTATCTGCATCTTATCATACCACACTTGTTACCCTTCTGTAAACCCAAATTTACAATATACAAGAAAATATCCCGGAGCATTGGCTCCGGGATATTCATAGCATGTTACAGGTCTTACAGCTGATCCTGAACCAGGGACAGAGCAGCCTCATCAGCAACCAGAATGAAATCAGAGTGCAGCTGCAGGATGGAGCCGGGAGCCTGGGGACGGATAGGACCGAAGAAGCAATCCTTCACAGCCTGAGCCTTGTTGGCGCCGCTGACGACCATCAGCACGCGCTTAGCCTTCATGATGGCGCCGATGCCCATGGTGTAGGCGTACTTGGGCACATCATCACGGGTAGCGAAGAAACGAGCGTTGGCATCGATGGTAGCCTTGGTCAGCTCAATCTTATTGGTGTCACGAACAAAAGCATCGCCGGGCTCGTTGAAGCCAACGTGGCCATTGGGGCCCAGACCCAGCAACTGCAGGTCCACGCCGCCCAGGGACTCAATGACTGCATCATAGCGAGCGCACTCAGCCTCTGCATCGGGATTCATGCCGTTGGGAATGTTGCAGTTTGCCTGGTCGATGTTGATATGGTCAAACAGATTGCTGCGCATGAAGTAAGCGTAGCTCTGGTCGTGATCCTTGGTCAGGCCCACATACTCGTCCAGATTGGCAGCCTTAACCTGGGAGAAGTCCAGCTCACCTGCCTGGTACTTTGCGATCAGTTCCTGGTATGCGCCAACAGGGCTGCTGCCGGTAGCCAGGCCCAGCACACAGTCAGGCTGCAGCTGCACCTGGGCAGCCATAATGTTTGCGGCCTTGCGGCTCACATCTGCATAGTCTTTTGCACGAATTAATCTCATTGCTGAAAGCTCCTTTCACAGTTAAAGCAAATTGATCCGTTATCTCAACGGAGATTTTCACCTAATTATACCACCTTTTCCCATTTCTGTACAGACCAATTTGAATTCTTTTTCAATTTTTATCTGGCATTATTTTATTTTACTTTTTTGGTACTTTATTTATAGCCAGTTTGCAGTATAATAGCAAAAAATCCATTTCCCGAAAGGATGATTCTATGAACCGGAACCAAGTCCTCACCAGAAAAATCGTGCTGACTTCCTTATTAGCCGCTCTGGTGGTTGTGGGCTCTGCTTTGCGCATTACCCTGCCTGTATCCATTGGCGGCACCACCGCTTTCCATTTGGGTAACATTATGTGTGCTCTGGCCGGTCTGCTGCTGGGTCCCTGGTGGGGTGCTCTGGCTGCCGCTATGGGATCTGTCATTTACGATATGCTCAATCCTCTGTATATCTCGGAAGCCTGGATCACCTTCCTGACCAAGGGCGCTTATGGCCTGGCAGTGGGTCTTGTGATCCTTTCCGCAAAAGGAAACTGGGGCTATCTCAGAGCGGTCATCGCCACCATCACCGGTGCGCTGACCTATGCTTGTCTGTATCTTTCCAAGGGTTTCTTCTACGATGGTCTGCTGATGAGGAAACTGGACTGGGAGCATGCCATCTGGGCTGTGGTGGATAAACTGCCTGCCACTGCCTTTAATGCTGCGATAGCCATCGCCTGTGCCCCCCTGCTGGCCATCTCCATCCGTACCGCCCTGAAGCGAAACCATCTGATATCCTGAGGAACATGCCCATGAACCACCAAAGGATCCTCACCATGCAGGATATCTCCTGCGTAGGTCAATGCTCCATGACCGTGGCCCTGCCCATCCTGACACTCTGCGGCATGGAAACCTGTATTCTCCCCTCTGCTGTATTGTCCACCCACACCGGAGGTTTTGGCAAACCCGCCATCCAGAGCCTTACGGAATTCATCCCCAATGCCACAAGCCATTGGAACGCCCAGGGCATTTCCTTCCAGGCTTTCTATACCGGATACTTGGGCAGTGTTGCCCTGATCGATCAGGCCATGGGGATCGGCAGATCTATTGTCTCTGCCGGAGGAAAGCTGATCGCAGATCCTGCCATGGCCGATCATGGAAAACTCTATTCCGGATTTGATGATAGCTACGTTCAGGCCATGACAAAACTTTGCAGTATGGCCGATGTGATCCTGCCCAATCTGACAGAAGCCTGTCTGCTCACCAATACGGCCTATTCTGACCATTATGATGAGCACTTCATCCAGCAGCTGCTGGAGAAACTGCATCAGCTCGGAGCTAAGAGCATCGTCCTCACCGGCATTGGCTATACCCCGGGTTACACCGGTGTTGTGGTATCCCAGGATGGGCAGATCTCCCACTATGAACACCCTCTGCTTTCCAGGTGCTTCCACGGCACGGGAGATATCTTTGCCGCCGCTTTTACCGGCTGCTACTTATCCGGCCGTTCCATGGAAGAATCTGCCGCCATTGCCGCAGACTTTGCTCTGGAATGTATCCGGGTCACTGAAGACGATGCCGGCCACTGGTATGGCACCAAGCTGCACTGTGCTCTGCCCCTGCTGGCCAAACGGCTCTACGGCTAAGGATTTTACTGATTTTTTCAAAATATTCACAATTTCACCTCCAGATATGGTATAATAAACCGGTAATCGGATCCCATATCTGGAGGTGTACTTATGTCTTTCCTTGCCACGATGTTCAAGCTGACCGCTTCCCGCAACGACCGTCGTCGGGATGCCGCCATTGCCCTGCCTCAGGGCGTCAAAGAATACCGGGATATTTCCTACGGCCCCTATGACCGTTGGAATCTGCTGGATGTCTACTGCCCGGAGGGAACCCAGGAGCCCCTGCCTACCATCGTCAGTGTACACGGCGGCGGCTATGTCTATGGCAATAAGGAAATATACCGCCGCTACGGCATGGATATGGCTCGCCG
>JAEIGA010017610.1_pt1 | contig 10886 bp, 12 predicted proteins | sample 9270691 | NCBI WGS metagenome assembly JAEIGA01 (sample SAMN17057246, study PRJNA624740) | gut metagenome | biome: biome; isolation source: fecal sample | host: Bos grunniens | place: China: Xizang | collected 2019 | reverse complement strand
CTATCGGCAGTGACTTGAAATATGAAGATGTTCGCTTTAATAAAGACTATTTCTCCAATCTGGCGCTACGCGGACTTTATTCAAGCTTTAATTCCGCTGCAAAACGAAAGGATACTAAAACGCCTGAGCTTACCAATATCGGTAGTTTTGAAAAATGCTGGAAACTAAAAGACGGAAAATGGTGGATTTATAAATCTGCTAACCAAAAAGAGCAGTTCTCCGAGCTTTTTGTATATGAGTTGGGTAAGGCACTCAAGATGAATATGGCTCATTACGAGAAAGGTGATAAATGCGTTAAGTCGCTTGACTTCACCGATTCGGCAAAGGTTATATTTGAACCGGCTTCATCCTTTATGGGTGATGAGGAAGATTATATTAAGGTTGTTGAAAAACTTAATGAACTTTGTCCTAAAGTAATTCCCGATTATATTAAGATGATTTTCCTTGATACAATAACCGCCAACCCCGATAGACACACAGGAAACTTCGGTTTAATGCGCGATGTGAAAACTGGTGCGCTTTTGGGTCTATCACCAAACTTTGATAACAATATGGCACTAATCGCCCGCGGTTATCCAACAAGCAAATCGGCAAACGACTTACTAATCACACTCTTTAATGACCTAAAGGAAAAATATCCTGAATATAAGGAATACTTGCCAAAAGTAACAGAGCAGATGATTAAGAATGTTATCAGCAAACTTAATATGAAGGTTAAATCCCAGGTAATTGTTGATTTTGTAATTAAACGTTATCAATCAATTAAATAGTTTATAAATAGCAACCCCGCCAACGATATGAAAATATTTTAGGCGGGGTTATTATTTATAGTGAAACAGAGACCCAATATAAATGTTTTTGATGAAGTCGTAAACAAATTTTAGTGATTTGGGCAAAATTCTATGCTGTTTTCAAGTTAAATTATTGACATAGTGTAACAAATGTTATATAATTGCTGTATAATACATGACTTTGGAGGTTACTATGTTTTCTGAGCAAGTTAAGTATGTTAGAAAGATTTTGAATATAAGTCAAAATAAATTAGCACAGACACTAGGTGTTAGTTATGCTACTATAAATAGGTGGGAGAACTCTAAAAATGCACCGAGTCAACTAGCACAAAATTCTTTTTACGATTTTTGTGAAAATAATTTTATTAATTTGGATGAATTGAAAAAGCTCTGACATCTATCCGAATTATATTATCATATTGTAAATTATAGGAGGAAATTATGGCTAGAGCGGATTTGTTGTGTGAATTAATAAAAGCAGGGTTAATGCGTGATGATGTTTCCTTTCGTAAAGCTGCAGAAGCCATTAGTGCCGAGGAACGTTCTAAACAGCATGAAATCCTTGCAAATAAAATCACTGAACTTTTAAATAACAATCATTATCGAGTTGATAAGTGTCCTAAAAATGCACCTCAAATCATTACAAATAATAATATACAAAATCAACTTTTTTTTGAAAAAATACCAACTAAACGTTTAGACCAACTTATGTTACCGGAAAATGTCTATCAATCATGTCGTGCATTAATTGAAGAGCAAACACGAACAGATTTATTGCGTTCATATGGGTTAGAACCGCGTAACAAATTGTTATTGATAGGGCCTCCTGGTAACGGAAAAACATCCGTAGCAGAAGGAATTGCAGAGGCATTAATGGTGCCTTTGCTTACAGTTAAATATGAAAGCATTATCGGCGCATATTTAGGTGAAACCGCTTCTAGATTATCAAAACTCTTTGAATATGCTAAAACACGGCAATGTGTTTTATTCTTTGATGAATTTGATACAATTGGCAAAGAACGTGGAGACCAACACGAAACTGGTGAAATAAAGAGGGTAGTAAGTTCTTTATTATTGCAAATTGATGCACTACCAAGCTATGTTATAACAATTGCGGCCACAAACCATGATTCGTTATTAGATAAAGCGGTATGGCGTAGATTTCAAATGAAATTAGAGTTACCTAAGCCTACAAGAAGCAACCTAGAGCATTGGTTTTCATTTTTTGAGAAAAAAATGAATTTTAGTTTTGGGTTAGAACCTAGCACATTGGCGAAAAAATTATATGGAAAAAGTTATGCAGAGGCAGAAGAATTTGCCTTGTCAGTATACAGACAATATGTGCTTAGATTACCTACTGGAAAAGCAAAGACTATAACAAATGAACAATTAAAATTGTTTGGTTATCAAACAGAAGAAAAGTAAGGAGGTAAAAATTCATGCCAGATAGTGCTTTGATTTTGTTTGCACAGCCTGCTGAAGCAGCTAAAGCCCGCAAATTTGGAGGTTCAGGAAAAATTCACTATCCGTCATATGATAGACAAATGGCAAGAATTGCTCCGAAGTTTAATTTGTTGCAACAAACTCTAACACGAGGAAATGTGCAAATTACAGATAATGCCACAGCGGTTGATCCTGAATACACACTTGTTTTTGAGACAATTGGCGAACCAAATAATTTTTACAAAGCAGTTAATAAATTGAAGGAGCAATACCCTAATATTGAGTGGGTTTTAGAACTTTCGGGTCAATGTCCTAACACAGAAGATTTTTATGTTATTGACGATAATGATGTACGTAACGATGAAAAACAATTGAATACAAAAGTTTTTTGTATCATAACAAATCAACGTGCATTAGCTGAAATAGTATCCCTTTGGAATCATTATAATGAAGATGCTAATTACAAATTCGAACGAGGGTTTACAGGATTTAGAAATCTATTTCAAACTCTAAACGATGTCCATCAGTGGGGGATACAGGAACGTATAGCTGATACTGGTGTCCTTGAAGCTTGGCAAGAAGATTTGCAAGAGAATGGTCGTGATTCGGTCAGAGCACAAATTGAGTTGTTCTATCGAACCTCGGAAACAAAAAGAATTTCTGCTGAACGTAAAGTAACTGACATTGTAAGAGAAAATGGCGGTAGCATTATTAGTTCGTCAATAATACCTGAAATTCAATACCACGGCGTACTTGTAGAAATACCAAGAGCATACGCACAACGCATTATTAACAGAGAAGAAGTAAATCTAGTTATGGCAGATGAAATTATGTTTTTTAAGGCTGCCAGTCAATCGGTTCATATTGGTATAGCCGATGCGAATGAACCGATTGATTCAATAGATACACCAGAACGAATTTTCAACGAGCCAATAGTTGCTTTATTTGATGGAATGCCGCAGGAAAATCACCCATTATTACAGCAATTGATTACTGTTGATGACCCCGATTCATTGGGTGTGGCTTATCCGGTCGACGAAAGAATACATGGTACCTCTATGTCATCATTAATTTTGCGTGGGGAAAATATGGAAAGTATTTCTACGGATGTTTACAAATTATATATTCGTCCTATTATGAAGTCACGCAGAGGGTTCGATGGGAAAGTAGATGAGTACATACCGGACGATTTTTTGCTAGTTGATAAGGTTCATGAATGTGTTAGGCGTTTGTTTGAGCCTGCTGCTGGTAGTGTAGCACCGACTGTAAGAATAATAAATTTATCTATTGGTGTTAATTATCGAGAATATTTTACACTTATCAGTCCGTTAGCAAGATTACTTGATTGGTTAAGTTATAAGTATCGCGTGCTATTTGTTGTGAGTGCCGGTAACCATCCAAATGACATTAACTTAGGAATGGATTTCAACGATTATAAATCGCTTTCGGATTCAGAAAAAAATCAACTCATTGTAAAGTATTTATCGAATAATATTCGAAACTTGAGGATATTATCCCCTGGTGAGAGTATGAATTCGTTAACAGTGGGTTCAGTGTTTGCAGATAATAATCCTGCACAACCTGTAGGAAATATGACAGAACTTTGTTCATCCTTTTTACCAGCGGTTTATGGTTCTTTTGGTAGAGGTATTAATAGTGCGATAAAACCAGATATACTATATAATGGCGGGAATAATCATATAAGAGAGTGTGTGCAGAATCGCAATTTTGCTCAATGGAGGCCCAGTATTACCAGAGCACCTGGAATTAAATCCGCATATCCTTCCTCAGAAAGACAAGGGTCTGCTATAGTTGGTTATTCTACCGGAACAAGCAATTCCACTGCTTTAATAACGAATAAAGCTGTTGAGTGTTATACCGTATTAGACCATTTGTTTGTAACAGAAAAAGGTATTAATTTGCCTCATTCTCATGCTGCAGTTTTAATAAAAGCAATGATTGCACATGGAGCATCTTGGGGAGAGTTAAAATCTTTATTTAAAGATGGTTTGGGGTTATCTGGAAATCAGGCAAATAATGATATACTCAAATATTTAGGGTATGGTCCTACAAATATTGAAAAAGTCAAGGACTATACAAAAAATAAAATATGCTTGGTGGGCTACGGAGATATTCAGCAAGATAAGGCTTTTGAATATGTAATCCCTTTACCGTTTGATTTTCATGCTGAAAAATATAAGAGGAGATTAACAGTTACGTTAGCGTATTTTTCTCCTATTCATCCTTCTTCCATTAAATATAGAGAAAAACAGGTTTGGTTTGATTTATTGGATGAGAAGAAAGTAGTAGGTGCTCGTGCTGAATATGATTATCACGCTGTACAACGTGGAACTTTACAGCATGAAGTTTTAGAAACAGAAAAAACTGTTGTTTGGGATGAAAATGATTCTATTGTCATAAAGGTTAGTTGCAGAGGTGACGCTTCAGAAAAAGAAACCGAATCTACTATCCCGTATGCTATATTTGCAACATTTGAGATAGCCCCAGAACATGATATTGATGTTTATCAAAAAATATCCGATAGAGTTCGTATTGCGGATGCAATTATGCCTAATGCTGAATAGTGTTTATGATATTTTTGCCATGTTAAACTCAAACAGCATACGTACTCTTTGCTCAAAATGCATTGGGAATAATTATAAAAGGAGTAGTTAAGTGTTTGCCGGATTCAACTTACAAATCAACGAACAGGATATTATGGCACCATATTTTGAAAAAGAGGGTGCTATAATATACTATAAACAAAAGAATCAAATAAAAAAAGATTTAGAAGATTATATGGTTAATGGAAATGAAATAAGTGTACCTATGCTTGAGAAAGATTGGTTTCCTTCATTAAATGTGGATGTTTTTATTTCTCATTCTCATAAAGATGAATCTTTAGCAATAGCCTTTGCGGGATTTCTAAATAAAATATTTGGATTAAATTGTTTTATTGATTCATGTGTATGGGGTTGTGCAGATGATTTGTTAAAGAGTATAGACAGAAAATTTTGCGTTTCAAAAAGGAATGATGATGGAACAATAAAAACATATGATTATGAAATGAGAAACAAATCTACAGCAAATGTGCATATTATATTGAATTCAGCATTACAAAAAATGATAGATAAGACAGAGTGTTTAATGTTTCTTAACACTCCCAATGCATTGCTGATGGATGATTTAAAAAATGATATTAATGCGGCAACCTCATCTCCTTGGATTTATAGCGAATTGCTTTTCTCACGGTTAGCAGAAAAGAAAAAATTAAGTGAATATCGAAACTCAGTTTTACTGGAATATGCCCAACATAGTGATTCATTAGACTTTCGTTATGATGTTTCGCTTGATCATCTTATTGATTTAGATAGAGCTGATATTTTACATATGTGGACACGATGTAAAAATGTAAACTCTACTAATCTTGATGACAGGTATAAAGTTCTTGATTATTTATATAAATATAAAGGTATTTTATTAAACGATTGAGATTAATTTTAATTTTTTTAAATTTAATAATTTACATTAAAAAATGCCGAAATTATTTTCGGCATTTTTATATTTTATCAAACCAATCTTTTAAAGGTGTTATATAACAACCAGTTCCATCATCATAATAAGTACGCACATAATAACCTTTTTCAATAGTACGACCAGTATTATATTTTTCTGTCCCATTGTAATATACGATATGAGGATAAATTGACATATACTCAGAACCCTTATATGAAGTGTCATCTGCTCCAGATGGTTTCATTAGAAACAATGCGATATGCTCTTTATATTTATGAGCATCGCCGAAACCTAGTTCCCAGTTACACCATTTTGATTCAATAGCACCGTTAGTTGCTAGCATGATGAATTTGTCACATTTTGTTATACGATTTTTAATATTTGTAGCTGTTTTTTTAGAAGTCTTTTTTGGCATGTTGGGATCCTGGCTATCAATATATACTTTTACATTATAGTAATACTCTAAGAACCCCAAAAAACCTTTTAGATCATCAAGATCATCGTGTTTGTGAGAGATAAATACTGTTGTTTTTCTTGAAGCGAATTCCGAATGTGAGAGTATTGGTGCTGTTGATTCGTTTAAGTTTCTTACAGAATAAGCCGAGAAATATCCTTGTTCAAAAATATCCTTCATCTACTCACCATCATATTATATCCGTGATTTTTAATAAAACAACTGTTATAAGTACAGCTATCATTAAAGGATAAAACAAGTATATGCTAGGAGATTTAAGACAATCCCAAGTGCGCGCTTTTGCACTAATAATTTCTAATGGGTCGTTTGTAAGTTTCATTGAAAAATCAATTGGATGTTGCTCATTACGAACTTGTTCAAAAAGAAAGCGAAATTTTCTTTCTAATTTAAGATAATAAATATCCATTATGGCAAAAGCTAAAACTGGTAAAAAGGATAATGCCAAAATCCAAATATTAGTTGTTTCATAAGAAATAACAGATATTCCAGCTACGATAGTTGCTGCAAAACCTTTAAAAATAGCTGAAATGGTTGACATTCGACATATTGGTTCCTGTAGCATTTGTAGATATTGACACTTTTCTTGTTCGTGAATTTTATTATCTTCTGACATTCTCTAGGCTCCTTTTAATAATTTCTTTTTTTAACATGATAACATATTAGTTATTTATTTTCAATAATGTATATGTTTAACTTATAAATTAATCTTACAAAAGTATAAATCCAACAAGGAATTATCTTTTCTTGAAACTCGTATTTTTTGTTCACTATATTATCTCAAAACAAAATTAACCCGAATATTTTGTAATGATGTTGTATAAAGGATATATAAGCAACAATCCGCACTCTTAACGGGTGCGGATTGTTGCTTATTTTTGTTCTTTTGTCAAACGGCGAATATGACCGATAATCAGCATCATATCGTCATCGTTAAGTTTTCTGAGTTCATCAATCGCGCTTTGAAGTAAAGCAGGGTTTTCGATGGAATCATCAAAGAATTGACTGGGAGTGATACCAAAGTAATTACATATCTCAAGAAATTCCGCCATAGGAGGCAATGATTTACCTGATGATATGTTATAAATATAACTCCTGCTATGACCAAGGTCATAACTCATTTGATATTCTGAAACACCCTTCTTGAGTCGCAATTCTGTAATTCTATTTCTAATAAAAGTTCCGTCCATATTTTTACACCTCTCTATATTTATATTTTAGTCTATTGAGAGGGTAAGCTATTCCAAAAATATATGTTTAATTCTCTTGTTTAATAGTAATTAATATGTTATAATCGAATGTGATATGTTTTTAGGTTGTTGTTACCACAAAAACACTAAAATTATTAACGTTAAAACATAAATACTTGGAGTTTGATATAACGTGTTGGAGATTTTTACTGTTGCTTTTTTCGGTCACAGATATGTAGACAATCCATTCAAGGTGGAAGAATTGCTTGAGGAATATATAAGGAAACTTATTAACGAAAAAGAATATGTAGATTTTATTGTTGGACGTAACGGTGAGTTTGATCAATGTGTTTCATCAACCGTGCTCCGTGTGCGAAAAAATTATAGGGATGATAACAGCTCACTTGTTTTGATGCTGCCGTACCCAACCGCCGAATACACTAGCAACAAAAATTATTTTGAGGATTATTATAGTGAAATTGAAATTTCGTATGCGGCTTCAAAAGCACACCCGAAATCTGCTATACAAATCCGTAATCGTGAAATGGTGGATAGGGCAGATTTGGTTATTTGCTATATTGAGCATAATGCGGGCGGTGCCTATAAAACCGTAAAATATGCTTCCGAGCAGAATAAACCCATAATCAATCTTGCCGATTATGTTAACGATTGAAAAGGAGAAGAAAAATGAAAGTGTTTAAATTTATAGTAGTATGTATCTTGACTTTAATTACAATTCAAACAGCATATTTTGCTTTATTATATAAAGTCCAGATAGCAACCGGGACTTTTCTTATATGTTTAGGTATAACCTTGTTTGTCGCTTGTGATGGTGGATTAGTGCGAAATAAGAAAACGAAGTAAGAATAAACCGATTATTAATTTGTATAATATCGAAATGTCATAAATGAATATTTAATAACCAAATCAACATAACTTTAGTAACGCACCTCATTTTTTACACTTACGTGTAAAAACTACCAATGAGGTGTGTGTATGAAAGATGTTTTTAAATATGTAGGTCTATTCTTTGTGGGCTTATTTGTTGCGATTATTATATACCCGTTTTTACATGAATTAGGACATTCTATGATGGCAATTTTGCTCGGTGCAAAAGTGATAGATTTTAATCTGTTTCCTTTACCATATGTAACCTGCGAAGTGTCTAATTTGAATACAACAAGTATGATTTTGATTGGACTTGCCGGGATGTTTGTTCCTGCGCTAATATCAATAATTGTTCGCCCTGAGTTTTTTTGGTTATGGTATTGTAATTTAGTAATGAAATTTATATGCCTACTGTCTTTTTTGATATCGTTCATAGCAATCGTATTATATCTTTTCGGCGTTGCAATTAAAAATGAGGATATAGTTCAAGTTATCAATATTTGGAATAATGGTGTTTTTATTCTTATTATAACAATGGTTTTATCAATGATAGGTATTATTCGTTCGATAATGATACAGAAACCTTTGATAAAAATTATGGATTATTTCAAAGTGTAAATATAAAACAAAAACCCACTTTCTTTTGACGAGAAAGCAGGTACATATTTTGCGTAGAACTATTGGTTCTATACAAAAAGGAACAGAAACCCTTTAACAATAGGGCCTCTGTTCCTTTTTTGACCATATTTCTGACCATTTTAAGCCGAACCGTACAATAAATTGATTTGCTGCTTCATAGCATCAATTGACGGATGAACATAAACATTTAAAGATATATTAGCGGTTGCATGTCCCAATAGTTGACTTAATGTTTTAGCGTCCATTCCCGACTCTGCACAACGAGTTGCAAAAGTGTGCCTGAGTGTATGAAAGTTAACAATAGGCAAATTATAGCTTTTCAGCATATTTCTATATTGATAATCAAATGTTCTCGTTCCAACAAAATTTGCATTATTAGAAACAACAAACATAGAACTCCTCTTTTTATAAGCTGTGACCAAAACTCTCCTTAAAGTATCAGATATTGGTAAATCTCTTTGAGAGGATAAAGTTTTTGGTGAATCAAGTATTAGTTTTGTTTTCTGTTCTGAACTCTCATCGCCGACGCGTGAAATTGTGTGTCTAATATGGATAATATTGTTTTGAAAATCTACATCATCCCATTTTAAAGCACAAACCTCTCCAATACGCATACCGGTGTTTAGAGCCATTAATGTCCCTATAGATACTCCACTTTGTTCACACAATAAAATCCTTAACAATCTTTTCTCTGTGTCTTTACTTAAAACTGAGGGTTCATTCTTACAAATTGTAGGTTTATGAATAGGTGTTTTTAAAGGTGCACACCATCCTTCGGCAACGGCGAATTTAATGGTTGCTTCGATAATTATGGCCATCGTTTTGACATAAGATGCCGATAATCCATCATTAGACTTTATGCCTCCACTTTTAATTTTTTCATCTAAAAAAGTGTTTATATACATAGAATTAATTTGTGATATCTTTAATCCGCCAAGCGAAGGGATAATATGTGTATCTATCATATTTTGGTATTTTGTCTGAGTAGCGCCTTTTAATCTGATTCGGTTAGATTCCATCCAAAGTGAGAGTGCATCAGAGAACTTTAAGTTACTTGTAGTTACTTTTGTTGATAATGGTTGAGTTTTTATTTTTTCTAGTTTGTGTTTGCATTCTGAATACGTACTTCCATATACCGAACTATATTTTACGGTCCCATCATTTTTGTATCCGTTTTTATATCGACCTTCCCAACGACCGTCTTTTCTTTTGTGTATGTTATCGCCTCTTCTTGGCATAGAATTAACCCCTTTCTATTGAGCATTATGATACTGACCAAACATTTGACCATAAATAATTATAAGTCTTTATTTTACGAATCAAAAAAATCGAAAAATTGCCCTCTTTCAATTGACAAATAGTTAGTCAAATGCTATAATATAGTATCTAAAATGCTCGAATAGTGTCTTATTATGTCTTTTGAGTGGTTTTTAGAACCAATAGTTCTACGCAACAAATACTAAAACTAATATAAGGTTGGAGTAGTCATGGATAGAAATTCATTGAAAAACGAGTTGCAAAATACATTACAGAGCAAACTGTCAGAATTAAGAAATGAACTTGGATTATCTCAGGAAGCGTTTGCTGAACTGATTGGGAAGTCGCGGCAAGCAGTATCCCTTTTTGAACGAGGGGAATTATCAATAACATGGGAAACTTGCTTAGGCATTATTGCTGTGGCAGTTAATAGGGATCCGAATGTTCTAATGAAACTTTATGGAGATGACTTTAGAATCAAATTTCAAAAAGTTTTAAAGAAATAGATGACTGGCAAAAGGAGTGAAGCGTGAAATGAAGTTAAAGGCAAAAGCAAAAGATTGCCGATTGAATATACGGGTTAAAACTTCTCGTAATGAGGTTCTTGATACTAAAGAATTAGACAGGTTTTCTCGCGTATTTTTACGTGGTTTTCTTCGTCCTAAAATAGATGGCAAGAAAGTGGAATAT
>JAEIGA010017609.1_pt1 | contig 10886 bp, 19 predicted proteins | sample 9270691 | NCBI WGS metagenome assembly JAEIGA01 (sample SAMN17057246, study PRJNA624740) | gut metagenome | biome: biome; isolation source: fecal sample | host: Bos grunniens | place: China: Xizang | collected 2019 | reverse complement strand
GGTAAAACTTGCCGATACTCCGATAGGATCAGGTCACTCCAACGCACTTTCAGGAATTGTGGTTGCGATGAATATTACCGCAACTGTAAAATGGTGGGAACAATTCCAGAGATATCACTTCAAGCAAATTGTTTCATCTGCTTCAACAATGCACCGACTGCGTGCAATGATGCAAAACGGCACAATAAAATTCAACAAAAACACCAATAAGGCTGTTATCTCGAAGTTTATGGCTTTGTTGAATGATGAAACCGTTACTGATGAGCAACTGGCTTACTCCTGCCCGATGGGATTGGAACTGACCGCAAGAGTCACCACAAACTATCTTCAGCTGAAAACAATAAAGAGTCAAAGAAAGAATCATCTATTGCAAGAATGGCATCATTTTATTGATTTCATTGATTCACTTCCGTTTGCAAAAGAGTTTATCGGATAAGGGAAAAATAATGTTCCATTATAAAAAATTAAGATGCCAGTATAGAAGGAATAAAAAATGAATAGTTATGAATTTGATTATGCTTTTGACGCACAAGAGCTTGAAGCTAAATGCCAGAAGCGGAAGTGGTCGTTAATCTGCATTCTCGCATTCGCTAAATTCCTCAATGCTATCAAGGTCGTTAATCCAAGCGCTCCGCTGTGCAAAAGAAAACTTTCTTACCGCGGACACGGCGCACACTGGGGAAACGGACGTACAAAACGAAACAAATATACAAGATGGAGTAGATGCAATGGTTAATCACAATCATATTCAGGGTTTCATTGAATTTATCCTTAGACAAAGACGCGCAGGTAGTACAAAGCTTGCGCTTCGGGCACTTGAAACAAGCGGGAAGGGCATAATCATTGTTCCAGATCGCTCAATAAAGCAAATGGTTATTCAGATGAGTCGTAAAAAGATTGCTGCGAAAACCATTCAGGAAATTGCGGAAAACAGCGGCACTATAACACTCACTACTCCTTACATTCTGGACAATAGCACCGTGGAGCTTCTTGCAGATATGGCTTCAAGATACTATGTATCTGCCGAAGAAAACAAAAGACTTCGACAAGAAAAGGAAGATCTCAAGGAAGAGCTTGCGCGAGCTATTAAAAATGTCAACAACCTGCACTCTACTGTTGAGCCTTACTTGCCATTTATCACTTTTTTGAATAAAATTTTTCACAGAAAGATAAAGTAAAATGGAAATAAAAGATGCCGCTTTGCTGCTGCGTCGGTTTCAGGACTGGCGCAGGGGAAATGATGTGAGAACGAGGCAAGGCGCAAAAATTAACAGTCAGGAGCTCGGGATTGCTATTGATGAAATCCTTGCATATTTCGGGTATCCTGAACCTTTGATGAACTGCGAAGATTGCAAATACAACGGAGAATCCAAAGGATTCGTCGGATGTATCAGAGAAGGCAGTTTTGATAATCAGGAATGCAAATTTGAGGACGTAAAACACAATGTGTGAAGTAAAATTCAAAGAGGTTTATGATCCAATTTTTAAGCAAAGATTTATTCTGTACTGGAATTGTGATTTTGAAACCTTTCATAAAGAAGTTACGGGCGAAAACACCACGCTTAACCCCAGAACAATAAATGGCTACACTATCAATACTGACGAAGCAGAAATCTGCATCTGGGTGCACAATCCGCATGATATTCCAACTTTAACGCACGAGTTGTGCCATGCGATGCAGTTTGCGCTGTATGCCAGATGCTTTGTCGATCACAGAGAAGCAGAACTCCCGGCATACTACATGGAGTTTTTGATGACAGAATTTACCAACATAGGAGAAACTTGCTCATGCCAACATTAACAATCATCAGAGGACTGCCAGGAAGCGGCAAAAGCACCCTTGCTCGGAAGATTGCTGCAGAAACCGGAGCAATCCACATTGAGCCGGATATCTTTTGTATTCAGGATGGAGAGTACAAATACAATCCGGAGAAATACGAAAAAGCATTTGATAACGCAAGAGCAATAATTAGCCGTTTGGCTTACAACATGGAGTGCGACATTCTCTTCGCAGATGTACTGCCGCAGACGGCTCAAGTTGCTTCTTTTCGGTATCTGATACCGTCCAATTACAAAATTGTGGTTCAGGATCTTCATATCAGCAAAGAAGAATCCTTAAAACGCAACAAGCACAATGTCAGCTCAGAGGATATCGAAAATATGGCGGCTGCATGGCAAAATTACTATTCCGAACCATTAGATATTTAACCAAGCACAAGGAAAACTGAATTATGAGCGAAAGATGGAAACCGGAAAATGGCGAACGGTACTTTTGTGTAGACTTCGGCTATTTTGGCATAGTCTGTAACCATTGCTGGGGTATACTGCCTATATGCGATTCAAAGTTTTATGAAGTCGGTAATGTATTCAAGACCAAGGAGGATGCTGAAGCCGCCGCTGAAAAGGTCAATGCTCTGCTGTTGAGCTTGCACGAGGAGCAAACGGTTACAGATTGTAACCAGTTGCCTAAACTGACAGTAGAGGTCTTTGACCGCCCTGATTGCCCGGAGTGGGCGCAGTATGCCGCGGTGGATGTTCAAGGCCTGGCTTATTGGTATCAATATTCCCCCGTTGCGGATGAAAGAGTCGGTGGATGGAAAAAACGGGGAACTAACAGACGACTCATAGATGGATTTTTTGATAGATCCGACTGGCAGAATAGCCTGATTGAACGCCCCACGAAAGATGCATTTGACAAATTGCTGAAAAACTGTGCAGAGCAACAGGTAAATAAAATTTTGCAAAAAGCCAGAGAACGCAGATTGTCAGAGCAATATCACAATGGTCCGGAGAAAGAAAACACCCTGCCGGACTGGTGCAAGGTCGGGGAATTTGGATATGACCGCAATGAAAAAGTTTACTTCAAGATTAAAAGGATAAATAACAAAAGCATTACTCTGCAATATCCCTATAATGAAGATGTTGAAAGTAATCCTTGCATAGACTTCTTTACGGAACAGAATCCTGCGCAAGCCCGCCTCCGTCAGTACACTGCTGATGAGATGCGACAACTGGTCGGGAAAGTGATTGAAGATAGAGATAGCAACCTTTTTTTGGCAACATCTTATCTTCCCCACCGTGGCGGTCTGCTGTTGGGCGGCTATTACTACAATGCTGGAGAACTCCTTGATAGTGGCTTAACTGTTGACGGTAAAACCTGCGGCGTTCTGGAACACCTTGAAAATGGGGAGTGGGTAGAATAATCAAACACAAAAAGGAGAAGCAAGATGATTTACTTAAACGACACAATAATCGAAACTGGCAGGTTCCCGAATGGAGAAACCTGGGTCAATGTGCGGGATGTGGAATTTCCTTACAAAGCACACAATCAAATCAAGGTTATGTTTGAAAGCAACGATGATTTGATCAATTTGATGTTTTTAAAACGCCATCTGGATGAACAGGGATATAATGCCCGATTGGTCATTGAGTATTTTCCTTACAGCCGTATGGACCGGAGAAATGAGCACTATGCTTTTTCGCTGAAGTATATTGCGGAGTTTATTAACTCTCTGAATTTTGATGCGGTAAAAATTTCAGAACCTCATTCAGATGTTACCCCGGCGCTGCTTGACCGGGTAAGCATCCGTCAATATGTGGTAGGACAATTGGAATATCTGTACGCCACGACTGATATTGATTTGCTTTTTTACCCGGATGCCGGATCTGTCAAGCGGTACACCAGTTTGGTGGGTGAAAAATATTGCTATGCCAACAAAGAAAGGGATTTTAAGACAGGAAAAATTATAAAATATGAGATCGTTGCGCCAAACGATGTTACTCCAAAGCACATACTGGTCGTTGATGATCTTTGCAGTCGCGGAGGAACCTTCATGGAAGCCGGAAGGCAACTGAAAAAACACTTCGGCGACACGGTAAAAGTATCGCTGCTGGTCGCACACGTGGAAGATAATATCTTTTCAGGTGACTTGCTTTCCGAAAACAGCCCGATCGATCATATTTACTGCTCCGGCAGCATGGTGCGCACACAGAAATCAAAAAAAATAACCGTTTTTAATTAAGGAGAAAAACAAATGTTCACAGTAAATCCGATGATTTTGAATGACTTTTACAAACAGAGCCACGCCGATATGTATGCCCCTGGCACCGAGCATGTCTATTCGACATGGACCTGGAGAGCCAGCCGAATGGAAAACATTGATTCTGTTGTCTGTTTTGGTATTCAGGGGTTTATCAAAGAGTTTTTGATCGATTACTTTAACCGACATTTTTTTGATAAGCGTAAATCCAAGGTATTGGATGAATATGCCCGCACATTGAAATATACTGTCGGAGAATCAAAAGCAAACATCGACCGAGCAGCGGAACTGTGGGAGATGGGCTATCTTCCGTTGATAATCACAGCTGTTCCTGAAGGTACTGTTTTGCCTATCAGGACTCCGATGATGGCGTTTTGGAATACAGATGAGCGTTTTTACTGGCTGACCAACTACATAGAAACATTACTTTCCGCGGAAATATGGCAGCCGATGACTGCCGCAACTCTGGCACACGGTTATCGCACATTGCTGAATAAATGGGCGATGAAAACAGTCGGAAATACGGACGCTGTGCAATGGCAAGGGCACGATTTCAGTTTTAGGGGCATGGCTGGGTGGAATGCTGCCGCCAAAGCAGGTGCTGGACATTTGTTGAGCTTTACAGGCACCGACTCGATTCCCGCAATAGCGTACCTTGAAAAGTATTATAACGCTGATATTGAAAAAGAACTTGTGGGAGCCAGCATCCCGGCAAGTGAGCATTCAGTTGCCGAAAGCTACGGTGATGTGAATGAGGCGGAATACTTCCGACACATCATTGAAGATGTTCATCCGTCAGGACTGGTAAGTATCGTGAGCGACACATGGGATTTTTGGAAGGTCATTACCGAGACAGTACCGTCAATGAAAAAACTGATTATGTCCCGCGACGGCAAGCTGGTAATACGCCCAGACAGCGGCGATCCGGTTAAAATCATTTGCGGCGATCCTGATGCGGCGGAAGAATGCGTGAAAAAAGGTGCTGTGGAATGTCTCTGGGATACTTTCGGCGGAACAAACACAGCCAATGGCTACAAACAGCTGGATTCTCACATTGGTTTGATATACGGTGATGCGATAACATGGACTCGTGCAAAGGAAATCTGCGAAAAACTGGCAGAAAAAGGTTTTGCATCCACCAATGTAGTTTTTGGCATCGGCAGTTACACCTACCAGTACAATACCAGAGATACTTTCGGCGGAGCGGTCAAATCCTCAATGGCTGTCATCAACGGCAAAGAAATTCCCATGTTCAAAAATCCAAAGACTGACAATGGTATAAAAAAATCTCAAAAAGGATGCAGCGTTGTTTTCCCTGATGGCTCATACAAGGATGGATTCACCATTTACGAAGCTTGCGAGCATAAGCAGAATATTCTTCGCCCAATTTTTGCAAACGGCAGATTGCTCGAAGATGTCTCCCTCTCGGAAATTAGAGAAAGATTGAGAAGAGAAAATGGGATGGAACAATGACACCAAAGCAACGCAATATGGCAAAAGCAAGAGTAATCTACGCCATAATGAAAAGCAAAGGTACTCTCCCTTCTCAGCAACAGTCTTTCAAAAATCATCCGACACCATCAAAGGCAATCAGACTCTTTTGTCTCGATTGTCAAGGCGGATCCCGAAAAGCCGTAAGAGAATGCAATGAACTCAAATGCTATCTCTATCAGTTCCGAACCAAAAAGAAAAAAATAAATACCCGCCCACAGTAAAATAACAGCAAGGGGGCAAAGGGGGCTATGGATAACTCAAAAGCAGTTTCTATAGTCCTCTTTTTTGATAAATCGTCAGAAACAGCCCTACAAGCAGGGGATAAGGTCTCAGACGGGTTCCTATACCCAAATCGTGTTTGGTGGGGTTAGAAAAAAAGAAAGTCAATCAAATTGCATTGAGTAATAATGAAAATAGGAAAGAGAAAACAATGCGTTTGCAGATTATGGGGTTTTTATGCGGTTTATTAATCAGGTTAGGGGTGAATGGGGGGATACGTGTATATGTTTCGCGGCGGGGGGTATCTGGGGTGATACGGGGTTAAATGGATCGGGTTTTTATTGTGAATACTATAATAGAGAATTTATCACCCTGAAAAAATAGATTGTTTGTAATTATTTAGGTTACTATTTTTGCCTTTTGACCAGATCTTGATTTTACATAGTAAAATTGCAGCAGGTTATAAATAGTCTCTTTTTTTCTCTTCGGTCCCGTTCTGGATTGCTTTTTTGCTTTTTTTCTTTCCGTGGTAAACTCTGGTTTTTCAATATGGCCCGCTGGGAAGCAATTTTCCCGCGGGGCTTTCTCTGCATGCAAAGATATATTTTCTCAACTCTGAATACGGATCTTTTTTTTGTTTTTGAATTGTTGTAATTTTTTCTCTTTTTTATCTGGTATTTTTGTATTTAGAATATCTTTTTTATTTTTTTCTCAACAAGAAGAATTGGTAAACTCTTTTTATATGACGGGGGATTTTTTCGGGTGGATCTTGTTTTTTTGTTTTTAATCTGGTGTTTTTTTGGTGGTGGAAGGTGGTTATTATATGAGTTTACCGAAAAAATATAACTGAATACGGTTTTTTAACGATTGTAAAATATGAGTATATTTTACTTTTTTCTTGTCGGTAAACTCTATTTATAGGCGGGTGTTTTTTGAAGGTGATCCAGGAAAAAATATTTTTTGTAGTGATCTGATTTTTTCCGGTGGATTCTGGCGGCGCTTTTCTGGATGATTTTTTTGAAGATCGGCAGCAAGTTTTTTTCCAGTTTGTTTTTTCTTTTTTTTTTGGTGAAAAATGCAGTTTGCAAATTGTTTGTTATCTGGCCCGTAATCCTGGTATATTTGCGCTGCTGGCGGGTGCTGGTATCGATCAGTAATAAAAGCGGGTATCAGGTGGTTAAAATCTGTTGTTTGATGGCGGATATCTGGAGCTTAGTTAAACGGATTTTTGATAGCTTAAAAAAGTTGTAAAATATTTGCAATAAATTAATAAAATCGCTTGAAAAATACACTAATAAGTGATATATTATACTATTGACAATCAAAGAGGATAAAACATTTTGATCAAAACAAATGGAGGTAAAAAATGTTTGATTCAGTCAAAAATTACGTCGGCGGATTGTTAAATCCTGTGTATGAATATCAAATCTCTATCGGTTTGAATGACAAGGACGAACACAGGCAGCTTATCAGTGAAGATCTGGCGCGTGCCTTCATTGGCAGCAAGTTTGCTGAGGGATGCACGATTTACCGCGCGAATGGCTTTTATTGTGGCGAAAGTGAAAAATCTTTGATTGTCTTTGTTTACGCTGCAAAATCTAAAAAAGATAAAATTTTGCAAGCGGCGGAAGATATCCGCTATATCATGAATCAGGAAAAAGTTATTGTTAATATTTCAAAAGCTAAAAATACTTTTTGGATCGGGTAATAAAAATGCCTTAACTTTGTAGCAGCAAAGTTAAGGCGGACCGAAAAAAATATCAACGAAAGCTTTCCCGGTGACGCATAATATATCACCGGGACTATAAAAAGTCAAATAGGAGGTATAAAAAATGCAAACAAAAATCAAAATCACCGAAAAAAACCTTGCAAAGATCGCCGCTTTTCTGGATTCTGTCCAGGGATCGCGGGCCGCGGATCGTCTGGATTTTGTCGATCGTTTTTCAAACGGTGAACAGATTTTTCACCGGGTAAAAACTGCATAAATAAAGGAGGTTTGTATCATGAAAAATTTGTTTTATCTGTTCGGTGTTGTTGTTTTTTCCGCGTTTGCTGCCGTTGTGCTTTTGACGATCGCGCCCGCCGTGATCGGGATCATTGCCGGGGCGCTGCTGCCGATGATTGGCATTTGCGCTTTGCTTTTTCCATTGGACTGGGAAAAAGCAAAAAACGGGGATTTATAAGCGGTTGCGAAAAAAGTTTTACACATTCAAACGGAGGATTTATACAAATGAAAACAAGTGATGTTATACGCTGGCAGCAGCCAAACCGATTTTGCCCGCAAGGAATTAAAGTGTATATTGGCGGAATTGAGCTAAAAAACATTGATGATACAATGATCCGGCAGGATCTTTTTTGCGGCAATTTGAAGCGGGCCGAAGAAGAAATAAAAAGAGTGTGGCGTAAAAATCTGAAAAAGAAAAAACCTTCTTATTATTATTTTAAAAGTGAATGCGGCAAATTTTACGTTACGGTCCGCCAGGGGTATTTTGCTATGTATCCCGGATGTACTTTGCAGGAACGTTTTGCACGATATAAGGAACTGAAAAAGATTTTTCAGGGCGAAAACTGGCGTTATAGTTACGGCGGCGCGGCGGTCCTGGGCGCAAATTTCAAGGTTGAAAAAACAAAAGATTTTTCATTCAGAATTAACAAGCGGGTACACATTGCATAAATAAAGGAACTGTAAAAAATGAAAATTGAGTTTATTAATAGGTATTTTTGCAAAAATATTAAAGTTTGTAAAAAATGCGGGGAAATTATCAAAGAAAAATCACCATATTATATTATCGGTGATAATTACGACGATTGCGGGGACTTTTGCCCCGATTGTGCGGCGGTGATTCTGGCAAATTGGGCGGAAAAGAAAAGCAACGGCGAAGTATATTTTTTCAGTATTTAACATGGAGTTTTTGTAAAATGGATTTTGGAGTTATCAAAGAGCAGCGGCAGCAGGCGGAAAATAACCGTAAAAAAACGGTTTTTGATCTGCAAATCGGGGATTTGAAGGACCAGAAAACCAGAAAGTGCAAAAGCGCGAAAATGCAAAAACTTGTTGCTTGCGCATGAAAAAATATACATCCGAACTATCTAAAAAAAGAGGTTAATTAAATGGAAAAGATTTGTAAAAATTGCCGGTTCTGCGGCACTTATGCGCCGTGGATCGGGTATTGTCGCAGTGCTGGGACAAGGGTTGAATATAACGAGCGCGGATGCGGAAATTTTCGCCCAGCGGATGCGAAAAAGATTCAGCAGGTTGAGGATTTTCTCAAAAAACATGACGCAAAAATCAAAGAAATTGACGAAAAAGTTAAAAAGATGGTGCGTGACAACAATAACGATGCTGCTGATCTTTCAAAAATTACAGTACGGAGGTTTAAGAAATGACGCTTAAAGAATTTGCTGAAGTTGCGTGTATTGCGCAAACTGTTGTTATCAAGGAGCCCACGGGCGGAAATTGGATGCTTAATCTTCTTCGCTGTATTCCTGGATCGAGTTTGAAACATTCAGACCTCAAGTCTTTGCATAATCGGGAAATCAAGATTATCTGCGACCATTACGACGATCAGGGACGCAATGAAAATTATCTTGAAATCATTTTGGAACGGGCTTGCGAGAATTAAAACAGACATGCGAAAGGAATATTGAAGCAATGAAAAATAAACATGATTTATTGTTGAAAAAAATTTGGGACAATCAAAAGAAAACATTTCACAAATTAAGTTATATGGATGAGCTCAGATTTTATCGCCTTTGCGCAAGGTTGGAAAAACATGCCGATTTGAATGATCGGTATGAAAATGTTATTTTGATTTGTTCATTCATGGAAAGTCTGGGATTTACTGTTTTCAAAAAAATTAAAACAGGATTCAAAAAGCTGCACTTTGAATATCACAAATATACAGAGCATGACAAAACTGAACAAATACGCCTCAATAAAATCTGGGACCGGAAAAATGTTATATTTTGGAGCTTTGTCAAGTTATCCCTCAATGAAGAAAATTTCCGTTTGCTGAACAATGCTTGCGAGTGCGAAGCATGGGAATATATTGAAAAGTAAAAGAGAAGGCTGAAAAAATGAATAGAGACAGATTCAGGTTCAGGGTATGGGATGATACGCATGAAGAATATTTACCCCTCTGTGATTGTAAACTTGAGGCGAGGAGCGGTAAACTTACCAAACAGTCGCTGTTTCAAGAAAACCGATACATCATCGAGCAATGCACTGGATTGAAAGACAAAAACGGCAAGCTGATTTACGAGGGGGATGTGGTCAAAACAAAATATTTTGGGAAGGATATAGATCATCGCATCAATGTCAATGACTACGATACCTTTGTGGTAACAGTCCTCGAGGGTGGTTTTTATGTTGAGAATGATTTAAGGCGTTTCCCCATGTCATGCAGACCTAAACTTGAAATCATCGGCAATATTCATCACTTTGAGTTGAAAGGGTGAAAATGTATTATTACCAAAAATGCGAAAAATGCGGTTGCATTTATGAGGCGACAATGCCAGTCTTTCCATATGCGTTTTGTATCGAACCAGGATGCGGCGGCAAAGTGCCGTTTGATGAATTTAAGCAAATTGAACTGGAATTGGAGTTTAAGAAAAAACGATTTACGGCAAACTTTGATCTTTTGAGTTTCGGGACAATGGGGGTAAAGCATGAGCATTTTTTTGATTACAATGCAATGCCTATCGCGTTAGGGGTACGGGAGCAGATAGCTCTGATTCCTGGCAACTATGATTCTCCGAGCGTATGGCGTTTGTATGTCATAGACGACATTGCTCCAGATGTCAGATTCTCTCTTTTGTCTTGGGTTAATAAAGAAGTTCAAAAGGGGTTGCATATTTACCGTATCGAAAATTGCACCAGGGAACATTTGGCAAGTTTGCAAATTTTGTAAAACAGCGGTATATTATAATAAAATTATAATAAGGAAAAATTATCATGAAAAAAAATAATGTTGATTTTCAACTTTTGACACCCGAAGAGTTTCAGAAAAAACTTGATAACGGCTTTTTCGTTGTCGCAACTGCCTCCAATACTCTATCACGATTGCGGGCGATGGCGATTCTGCAGCGGACAATCACGAAAAACTATGGCAAGGACGCGCCAGAAATAGCTTT
>JAEIGA010017608.1_pt1 | contig 10886 bp, 10 predicted proteins | sample 9270691 | NCBI WGS metagenome assembly JAEIGA01 (sample SAMN17057246, study PRJNA624740) | gut metagenome | biome: biome; isolation source: fecal sample | host: Bos grunniens | place: China: Xizang | collected 2019 | reverse complement strand
GATGAAGTAGATTTAAAAAACTTCTTAAATTTAGTAACAACTAATTTAGCTCCATCTAACCCTATAGAAAACAATATATTAAGTCCATTCTTAAATACAAAACTATTTAGTAAAGATGATCCTGGTCAAACTTGGTATGGTAGTGATTTAGTTCCTACTAGATTACAAGATAAACCAATAGCAGAACAATATGATGAAACAACTGATGAATTAAGTAAATGGTTAGGTGAAAAGCTTAATTTAAGTCCTATTAAAATTAATAACTTAATAGATCAAAATACCGGGGTTATAGGTGATTTACTATTACCTATGATGACAGCAGAAGCTAAAACTAAAAATTCTAATCCTATTATGGCTGGTATAGAAGATAAATTTACAGCAGATGTAGTATTTGATAATAAATATTCAACTGATTTCTATTCAGTTAAAGAAGAACTTGCTAAAGCATCTAATGGTTATGAAGCAACTGATGAAGATATATTAAAAACTAAATATATGAACTCTGTACAATCTGAAATGAATGATATATATGCAGAAATTAGAGATGTACAAAACAGTAGTTTAGATAAAGAAACTAAATATGCTAAAGTGCGTGATTTAAGGAAACAACTTAATGATATAGCAGAAACATCTTTGAATAGTTATGAAGATATAAATGTAGGTTCTAATTATGCGAAAGTAGGAGAAATAGAGTTTAAAAAGAATACATCAGGAGAATGGGAAAAAATAAATGCTAAACAACTAGAAAAACAAGAAGCAGTAACTAACGCATTGGGTGTAAGTGCTGATGATTATTGGAACAACAAAGAAGAATATGATTATGCTTATGAAAATCCTAGCAAATACGCAACAGCAACAGCAATAACTGATTATAAGACATATAAAACATATATGGACGAAATAAATGATTTCAAAGCAGATAAAGACAGCAATGGTAAATCAATAGATGGAAGTAGAAAACAAAAGGTATTTGATTATGTTAATAATTTAGATTTAGACTTTGAACAAAAAGTAATGTTAGCTAAATTAGAATATCCTAGCTACGATGAATACAATTATGAAATAGTTGATTACTTAAATAACAGAAATGATATTAATTATGATGGAATGGTATCTATTTTAACTGAATTAGGATTTAAAGTAGATGCTAATGGTAATGTTTCATGGGATTAGAGTTTACAATATTTAACTATTTTGATATAATATTACGTAGAGGAAGTACCCAAATTGCTTCCTCTAACACTTATTTGGGAGGTGTATATGGAAATTTGGAAAGATATAAAAGGTTACGAAGGTTTATATCAAATAAGCAATTTAGGCAGAGTTAAAAGGATTGAAAATGAAAGATGTGATGGGCATCATATTTTAAAAGAAAAAATACTAAAAAACGAAACGAAAAAAACGAAATATGTTTATATACATTTATGCAAAGACGGCAAAGTTAAAGGTTTTAGAGTACATAGACTTGTAGCAGAAACATTTATAGACAATCCTAATAATTTACCACAAGTCAATCATATTAATTGTGATAAAGCTGATAATAGAATAGATAATTTAGAATGGTGTACAGCAAGCAAAAACCAAAAACATTGTGTAGAAAATGGATTAAGAATTATGAAAAAAGGCAAAGAATGTACAAGTTCGAAACCTGTTATTCAATATGACCTTCAAGGCAATTTAATAAAAGAATATGAGTGCATTAAACAAGCGAGTGATGAATTACGCATACATACATCTGATATAAGCAGAGTGTGTAAAGGAATGTATAAACAAACTCACAAATATATATTCAAATATAAAGACATCGTGTAATGTCTTTTTTTGTTGAAAGGAGTTGATACAATGACGAGTATAAAAGGCGATAGAGGTAGAGTAAGGACTGCTACGGATCTAGAAATTAAATATGACCTTTCCTCTCTTGTTGGTCTTAAAAAAGCTGTAGAGATGCAAGAAGAAGGCATAAATAAAACTAATGCAGAGCTAGAACAATTTATGGCTACTACATTAGAAGATATGGAAAACATACACTCACAATTAGACGGACAAATACACACTTACTATTATAGTGGAGTGCCTACTATGGGTACTCCTCCTACTAGTGAGTGGATAGAAGCAGAATATGGTTCTCATATAGGGGATTTATATTATGACAAAGAAACAGGTAAAGCCTATAGGTTTGTATTTGATAATGAAACTAATGAATATGAATGGGTGGAAATAGTAGATAGTGAATTAGCAGAAGTATTAGCAATAGCTAACGCAGCCAAAGATACAGCAGATAGTAAAAGAAGGGTATTTGTTACTAGACCTAATCCTCCTTATGATAATGGCGACTTGTGGCTTAACAACGAAGAAATATATGTATGTCAGGTAGCTAAAGGTGAAGGTGAAACTTATGCAGAAAAAGACTTCATCATAGCAACAAAATATACTGATGATACACTAGCTACACAAGTAGGCGAAGAATTAACAGTAGTTAAAGGACAAGTAACAACAATAGAAGAAAACCAAAACGGAATAAGTGTAACGATTACCGAAACCACAAATTTAGTTAATGAATTAACAGGCGAAGTAGCAGATGAAATAGATGAAAGAAAAGCTATGTTAAGGCTACAAAGTGAAAACGGTATGCCTGTAGTAGAATTAGGAGCTAGTGATAGCCCAGTTAAAACAAAATATAAAAACGATGGTATGTATATCGAAGATAACGGAGTAACAACAGGATACTTTAAAAATGGTAAAGCATACAATCACGATATGAAAGTCATTGAAACTTTTGAAATAGGAGATGATTTTTCTTTTATATTAGAAGATGATGGCTCTTTAAGTTTAGTATAGGAGGTGTATAAATGGCTAAATCAATACCTACAGTAACAGGTGATAAAACATTAGGTGGAACAATAACAATTAACACCAATAGAGATAATTCTAATTACACTCATACTTTAAGATACACTTGGGGTAGTCAAAGAGAAGATGTATTTATAGCAGAAAACATAACAGATAGCTATAAATGGACAATCCCTAAAGAGTTGGCAAATTATATTATTACTGCAACTGCTGGAACAATGGTATTAAGGTTATTTACTTTCAATGGTAGTGAATATATAGGATCAAGTTCAATAAGCTTTACAGTTACAATGCCAAATACAGCAGAATTTAATCCTAAAATTAATGATATTACTTTAGAAGAAATAGGAACACCAACAAATGGGTTATGGGTACAAAAACAATCTAAAGTAAAAGGAACATTGGTTATAACAAACGCTTACGGAACATCTGCTTTAAATTATAAAGTAAATGCAAATGGAGCAGTATATACAACTAGAATATTTGAAACTGATGTATTAATTAATAACGGTAGTATGGATATAGTTGCTGTTTATACTGATAAAAGAGGTAGAAAAGCAACATTTACAAAAACAATAACTGTACAAGCGTATGATTATCCTCATATAGAAAGTGCAAGTGTTACTAGGGTTAATGCTACAAGTGCAAAATTAAATATTGTAGGCTCAATAAGTGGTGTAAATAACACTAATACGAAGTCATTCTATTATAAGTATAAATTAAAAACTGCTACTAACTATGGAAGTGCAATAGCAATTTCTAATGATGCTTATACAATAAATACAACAATTACAGTTAGTGGATTACAAGATGCAGAGTATGACTTTTTGGTAGGGATACAAGATGCTTATACAAAAGCAGAGAAAAAGGAAATACATTTGCCTAGTTCATATAGGTTATTCAATGTAAGTAAAGATAAAAAGAAATTCGCTTTCTTCGGTAAAGCGGTAAAAGAAGGATTACAAGTATTCGGAAAAATCTTTGATAGGTTCGGCACTGAAATCTCTAATGGGTTAGCTGCTTACGGTGGTTCAAGCCCAATAAATGCAAATACAACAATAGAAGAATTGGTGCTGACTAACTCAAATACACCAGATACTGCTTTATGGTATGTAAGAACGATGTTTTATTCAACTAAAAGTACAACAGCTAATAGAACACAAATAGCCTATCCTTACGAAATAAATAAAATCCCTTGCTATAGATATTACAGTAACGGTACTTGGAGTAGTTGGACAGGAATAGGTGGAGAAGCTAGTGGTAATGGAATAATAAAAATAGGCAACGATATATGTATACAACATGGTAGTTTCACAGCAAGAGTAGATACAGGAAATACAGCAAAAAATATTACATTCAATTTCAACACTCCTTTTAATACATGTTATGAGATGATACCTATTTTAGAAACATCAGCAGTAACGGGTTGTCAAGTTGCTAGAGGAGCTATAACAGCTTCTACAGGTTCTATTTGGTTCAACAGGACAAACACATCGGCAACTACCGTTAAATGGGTTGCGATTGGAAAGTTAAGGTGATTAAATGAGATATAAGATAAATAACGAAGGTTATATAATTGAGGTGTTTTTTAACTGTTATATAGGTGATTGTAACGAATATACAGGTACAATACCAGATGGCTATGAAACGTTGCTAGAATGGTCTGAAAAAGCCAATATACAAGCATATAAAATAGTTGATGGTAATTTAGTCTATGATGAAAATAGAGATAAAGAATTACAAGCTGTTTTTGAATTAGAAACAAACAATAATAGCTATGCAACTAAAAAATATGTTAATGATAAATTAAATCAATCAACTACTATATTTGATGATAATTTAAGTGTACAAACAAATGAATTATATATAACTAATTCAAATGAAAGTGAAATACCAGAAATAATTATTGAAGGTAAAGGAGATCTAAAAACAAATACTGATGGTTATATTGAAGATAGTAGAGCCTTGCCTGCAAATAAATTCATTGTAGAAGGTAAGAGCGAACAAGAAACAGAAAAAAATGTGTTTGATGGAACATTAACTCAAACAACTTATACTGGTACTGGTGCTGTTGTTGTAAATAAAGCAACTTATTTTAATTTATTAAAAGGACATACATACACTTTTAAAATAAAATTTACAAGTAGCAATGTTGTTACAACAGGTGCAAATAGAATATTAGCTATAAGAGGTTATACAACTTCAAATACTTATGTTGGAGCAGGAATTATCATAAATTCCGATAATTTAGCAAGTGGTGAAGGAACAATAACATTTACACCAACAGAAGATTACAATAGATTTTTATTTGTAAATTATGCTGATTTTACAAGTGGTACGATAGAAATTACATCATTAGAAATTATAACAAATACCCCAACTATTGATTATCCGAGTGAAATAGAAACAGTTAGTGGATATTTAACAACAAAAATTAGTCAAGATGATAAAGAAAAAATAATTACTTATGATTTACAAGATAATGAATTAGTATCAATAGGAGATATTAAAGATGAATTAGATGAAGTGAGTGGAGTAATAACTAAAAGAATTGGTAAGATTGTTTTAGATGGTGGCGAGAGTTGGAGTGGTGGAGCATATTCAACAAATTCTACAAAGTATAGATATTTTTATACAACTCTAACTAATCAACCAAATTCGTTCTATTCACTTTGTGATAGATTAACACCTTTCACAAAACATAATTTAGGTAGTGGTACTATTGAAGCAAATGTTATTGGACTTTCAAAAACAGCTACAAACAATTTGAGAATAATACTTGATGAAACATTATTAGAAGATGCTTCAACTACTTCATTAGCAATAAAAAGTTTAAAAAAATGGTTATCAGAAAATCCAACGACATTATATTATGAATTATCTACACTTGAAACAATACAACTAGAACCAACTAATATAGAATTATTTGATGGTGTAAATAACATAAATGTAGAAAGCAACATAGAACCAAATATAAATGTTACTTATACATCTCAAAAAACATCATTTACAGACGATTTAAGGCTATTTATAACAAACGACAACATTTTACCTATTGAAAGCACTAATCAATCTGTAAATGGCTTAAAAACGACAATAAATGAAGATAAAACAATTAGTATAAACGGAACAGCAACAGAAAATGCAGAAATAGTACTAAATGGAGCAATGGATAATATTGTTCCTATTTTTATGCTTTCAAAAGCTAATGACTTTATTGCTAGTGGTTTAAATGAAAAAATTACTTTAAATTTATATAGCAATAATGGAACTGATAGAGAGCTTGTATATAGTGGTACAGGTGGAAATATAGAACTTGATGAAGATAAATGTATTACTTATTCAACATTAGGTGTAGCAAGTGGTACTAAATTAAATTTAACGATAAAACCAATGATAGCAACTAAAGAAATTGATTATATAGAAGGTAAGAAAAATGAACCAATAGAAATATCTATTACGGAATTAAATCAAAATGAATATTTAAAAATAGATAGAAGCTATGTTTATTTATGCGGTGTAGAATTAAAAATGATTGGTGCTTTAAAAACATTTAAACCTAATACATTAATACAATTCAATCACGATAGGTTAGATCTAACAACAAAATATTTCACAGAAGATTATCTAAATGAAAGAATATCTAAAATTGAAGTAGAACAAGGTAAAATCAATTTAGAAGTTAGTAAAAAAGCTAATGTTACTTATGTAGATGAAGCTAAAAACGATGCGATAAGTAGTGCAAATACAAACACTGATAATAAATTGAAAAGTTATTCAACTACAACAGAAGTAAATAACCAAATAAATGAATTAGATGAAGAAATAAAAGCATCTCTTGAATTAAAAATTGATAAAAACGATAATGACCAAATTGTAACAATGATTAATGCTAGCGCTGATGAAGTTAATATAGATGGTAAAAAAATAGCACTTGCTAATTTTAAAATAACTGATGAAAAATTAATGAGTGATATAATACCAGAACATGATTTTGTAGAAGCAGATTTAATAAAATTGCAAAATTATTTAATAAATCCTACTGCAAACCCATTAACTGATGAAGAAAAACTAAAATATGATGCTAACAAAGATGGCAAATTAGATATTCTTGATATGTTGGTAATACAAAAAGCAATTATGTCTGGAATTTCAAAATCTAATCCAGGAAAATTTGAAATAGATACAGAACCAAATAGAACGGAAATAATAAAATTTTATAATAGCAACAATGAATTGTTATATTATATTGGCTATCTGATAAGTAAATTCAATTCTATAAATTGTGAATATCTTAGTACTACTCATTTGAGTGCTGGTAATATGCAAAGTGGTACTTGCACATTAAACTCTACCAATATAATATGGATAGAATTTGGTACAACTTTTGAAGAACCACCAAATGTAGTAGTAACTCCTTATACAACAACAACAGGAATAATAGCACCAAAAGTAACCGAAATAACTACTACAGGATTTAGAGCAACAATAGGTGGTACAGGTTTTTCAAATATAAATTGTTGCTGGATTGCGATAGGATAAAAAGATAGAGAATAGTTAGGAAGGTGGAAAAAGTGGAAAATATAACAATAGGACAAACAGTGGATTTTACAATATTAGTAGGTTCTTTAATTGGTGCTGTTTCTGTAATTCTAGTAACAGTAAGTAAACTTATAGATAAACAATTTGAAAAACGTTGTGAAAGTATGTTTTGCGAAATGAAAACCATCAAAAAAGATTTAAAAACAATGGACATTGGGCAATGCAAAAACTTCCTTGTTAGATTTTTAAAAGATATAGAGCAAGGAAATGAAGTAGATGAAGTAGAAGTACAAAGAGCCTGTGAAACATACGATCATTATAAAGATGATTTAGGACAAAACTCTTATATTCATGACAAATGGGAAAAACTAATGAAATAACAGAAGTCATCTTATTAGGTGGCTTCTTTTATTTGAAAAAAAGGAGGTGGAATTATGAATAATAAAACTTATGATACTTTAAAATACATAGCACAAATAGCTTTACCAGCAGTAGGTACTCTATATTTTGCATTAGCAGGTATATGGGGTTTTCCTTATGGTGAAGAAATTGTAGGTACTATTACAGCAATAGATACATTTTTAGGTGTAATACTTGGTATTTCAAGTGCTAATTATAATAAAAAAGGAGAATAGTTATGAAAACAACACAAAAGAAAAAACAATTAAAACATTTATATTGTTATAAGACTAAATTTACTACATTCAAACAAGCAACAAAGAATTTTCAAAAAGAATACGGTTTAGTAGTTGATGGAATATTTGGAAAAGCAACAGAAGAAAAATCTATTTTAGTATGGAAAGACATACAAACAAAATTAACTAACAAAGGTTATTCATGTGGTGTTATTGATGGTTTAGTAGGAAATAAAACTGTTAATGCTATTAAAAAATTTCAAAAAGATAATGGTTTAGTAGCTGACGGTATTATAGGCGATAAAACAATGGCTAAATTAAATGAAACTTCTATTTATATGAATGATAACGATTGGAAAAACTCTAAATACTTTAAAAAAGAAGAGTTTAAATGTAATTGTAACGGAAAATATTGTGATGGTTATGGTGATGGTGTATCAAAACAATTAGTAGAAGATATGAATAATATCAGATCTCATTTTGAAAAACCAATTACTATAACATCAGGTGTTAGATGCCAAAAATACAATGACAGCTTAAAAGGAAGTTCTAAAACATCAAAACATATTAAAGGTAAAGCGTGTGATTTCTGGTTTAGTGGTATGAATAAACAAGAAGTAATTAAATATTGTAAAACATTATCTAGTTATGGTTATGCTTATACAAATGAAGATAATATGAAAAATGCAGTACACTATAATACTAATGAATAAAGGTAGGGCTTCGGCTCTACTCTTTTTTTGTGTCCTTTTGAAGCGTTTTACTTGATAAGTTTCGTAATTGAATATATACTAACATTATCACATTGAAAAAGGGGTTTTAAAAATGAAATTAAACAATCAAAATTATATGGCTTATGGGTATGGATCTGCTACTATTGAAACATTATTAAGGTTTTATAATGATTATGGTATTGCCTGCGAATGCTGTGGAGATGACAAGGGTTATGTAATACGAGCAGAAGAATTAAAAAAAGCCTAAGAGCTGGAACTCGAAGGCAAAGGGGATAAATAATGTTATTTTATATAGATATAATACTAAATTTATTGGATAAATACAATCTTACAAGAGAAGAACACCAACAACTAGATATATACGATGTATTGAGCGATATAGATGACTTAGAGAACGATCAGGAAATAAAAAATGCAATAAAAGAACTAGAAATGAGAGTGTAGCTTCGGCTATGCTCTTTTTTTGTTGTACTAAACGACACGAGCCAACAGGCTCGGGGTAAAAGGTACAACACGAGCCTGTATAACGGAATTAAATAAAATCTACTCTATGAATCTCTTTAGAGTTTTCTTTCATTCTAATTTTAGCTATAAAACTTCTCCAAAACATGATTTTTTCATCTCTATTTAACTTACTATAGATTTTTTCAATATCACTATTTAATAGATCCTTTAAATAATTTAGGTTCGTAGGTTTATCTACAGTTTTAGATTTTGCTTTATTTATCTTATCTTCTACTTCTTTATAATCTCTATCGTATTCTTCTTCTGTAAGCCTATTTTTACGATACATATTATTTATTCGTGCAAGTTCCTTTTCTAGTTTCTTAATGTCTATTGTAGGACTTTTTGTATTCGGTTTTTTTACATTAAAAGAAACAATGTATTTTTTTAATTTTGGTTTAATATCTTCTAATAACCATTTTTCTAGTTTTTCCTCTGATACATTTAAACTATCACAATCATTATAAATATATTTTCCATTACAACGATAATAGACTTTAGTATATTTACCGTTATCCCTAAAGGTTGTTTGACCGCATAAAGCTCTACCACATTTGCAACATTTAATAAGACCTGAAAATAGATAATCTCTTTTCGTGCTGGTAGAACGATAATTAGTTTTTAATATATCTTGTATCTTTAACCATCTTTCTTTTGATAAATGAGGTTTATTATAAATATATTTTTCGTTATCTCTATATGCACCATAATACATAGTTTTAGAAAACATATCTTTTATCATTTTATAAGTTATATCAACATCATATTTTTCATTTATCATTAAAAAAGCTTTACGTTTAGATGCTGTTAGTTCAAAAAAATTAAACATATCTTCTACGATGTGTCTTAATTCTTCATCAACTACTACTCTTTTTACACCTTCTATTTTTTCTACTTTAATGCCATAAGGTAAACTTTGTGTGCCTACGATTGCTTCACCATTTTTAATTTTATTATCAAAAACATAAGTAATACGCTCACTACCTTTATCTGCTTCATCTTGAGCTAACATTAAATATAAATTAAGTTTTAACCTACCATCACGAGTAGTAGTATCATATTCTTCTTCAGAACATTCCCAATTTATTTTATTATCATCTAGTATTTCTTGTATTTTATAATATTCTTGGATATTCCTAAACCATCTATCAATACATTTAAAAATTATCATTTCAAATTTCTTTTGTTTAGCATCTTCGATTAATCTCATAAGTTCTTTTCTGGTTCTGGATTTTTTACGAGCTGATTTAGCTTCATCTATATACCATTCAACTATATAATAACCATTTTCATCAGCATACGTTTGTAAGCCTTCTTTTTGAGCAGAAACAGAAAAACCATGCTTTTTTTGTTCGTCATGTGATACACGAACGTAACCAGCAGTACGTATAAGTTTTGCATTAAACGGAGCCAATTAAATCATTCCTTACTTTTCAAATAAATACGCATTAATTCAGTATATAGTTCATCTTTCTTTTCAGTTGGTAGATCACTTTCAAATAATAACTTTGCTCTTTCTAATAAAGATACAGTTTCTTCAGCAGTAGGTGATATTCCAAAGTATTGCATATCAACTTTAAAATACTCACATAGCTTATTTAATTGTTCTAATGATAAAGAT
>JAEIGA010017607.1_pt1 | contig 10887 bp, 10 predicted proteins | sample 9270691 | NCBI WGS metagenome assembly JAEIGA01 (sample SAMN17057246, study PRJNA624740) | gut metagenome | biome: biome; isolation source: fecal sample | host: Bos grunniens | place: China: Xizang | collected 2019 | reverse complement strand
TGTTGACGGGAATATCAACAGAAAACACGTTACCGTAACCTCACCGATACGCTCCATTATCAACAGGACCTTATTCTCATTTTTAGAATATTTCTCATAATCTTTAGGCTGTCCTTTTTTCGCCCAGATTAAATTGGGAATAAACAGCATGAGAACGAAGATCAAGCCGGTAATGGAAAAGCCAAACTTATACGGGTTTACTTTGCCAAACACGATCGTACTGGTATTAACGCTGCTGATAATGTCACCATAGTGAGCCTTTAATTGGGCATACATAACATCAGGCTCATAGACACTCGTGTGATAACTGCCGTAAACACCCATAATGTTGCCGCCCACAGCGTCATATTCCTCAATAAAACGCTCAGTCATGTATTTCTCTCTTGAGGGAGATTTACCGTCGAAATCAACATCTTCAGCATAGTATTGCTGGCCCGCAATCATGCATTCAATTGTTTTCCGATATTCAGGAGTTTCCTTCATGTCGTTTTCTTCAAGATATGCCAGATATCTTAATCCGGTTGTTCCGTTCTGGTGACCTACATCAGTACCATAGAAAACAGTCTCAGGGCAATTGGTTTTTACATCCAGGAAAAACTGATAATTAAATTCATTGCCGGCCAGAGTTCCCTCCAGGTCTTCAAATATCTGGTCGAGAATCTCGTTGTTATCTTCCTTCATCCACATATTCAGATATTGGGTGGTGTAATACGGATACTCCAGAAAAAGGTTTCTGTATCCTTCATCGTAGTATTCTTTCCACTGATCGTATTCAACATCATAATAAGACTTAAATCCGTGGGATTCACCGTAAAGCCGTATCTTAGTATCTTCCGTAGGATAAACATCTCTTTTGTAATCATGATACGAGAGAATTGCAGAAGCAACTACAACAGCAATAACAATAGTAAAAGCAATAATTGTTTTTATCTTCGCTTTCATCAGGTCCTCATCAAAGTTTTTTCATCATCCAATAGGAATCACCATATGTGCCGTCTGCAAATTTATCACTGTCAGGATATGTTCCGTACTTAACAAAGCCCATACTCTCGTAAAGGGCAATGGCATTTGCGTTTGAACTGTTAACCTCAAGTTCTGCCTGCTCATAACCCAGATCTTTGGCTGCTCTCAGAACGGTATCCATCATTTGTCTTCCAATACCCAGTCCGCAATATTCCTGATATAACGCGATTGCGACACTGCATCTGTGACGGTATCTTCTTAAGTCTCCAAAACTCATGAGCGAGCAGTTACCGACATGTTTGCCCTCAACCAGTGCAACGAGGAGCAACTCGTCTTCAGAATCAATTTTGTTCTGAAGTATTTTCTGTTCCTGCTCAAGAGTGAGATTGATCTCATCGGGATCTCTGATCACATAGGGAGTCTCACCGCAAATGGTCTTCAGATATTTAATCATTTCAGCGGAATCAGAAACTTCCGCATTACGGAGTTCTACATCACGACCGAATTTATCTTTTATAAACACAGGTCCGTATCTCATACGACCAAACCTCCGTTACCACACCCAAAGGAGACACGCTATAGAGATAATTATACTATTATTAACGAAGCGTTTCGATAATTACGGCTACTCCGTCTTCTTCATTTGAAGGAGCAATTCTATCTGCTGCCGCTTTGATTCTCTCGATGGCATTACCCATAGCAACACCGAGTCCGCAATTGCTTATGCTGTCGAAGTCATCATTATCATCACCAAAGTAAACAGCCTCATCACTGCTGATTCCTTCAGTCTTTAAGACCAGCTGGACGCCTTTCCATTTCGTAGCGTTCCTGCTCATGATCTGATAGAGCCAGCCTTCTGCTACCGAATAATATAAAGAATCACCAAGACCACTAGAATGGATAACGTCATTAACAACTTTTTCTATTTCTTCCTTGCTGCTAAATCGCTCCCTGTCTTCCTTTATTGTCGGCAGATTGTGATCTCTTCCGCAGATAAGGACCTTATACACATCTACACGATCAAGAAGTGCAATAAGATCATCAACCTTAGGTGTATTCCATTCGGGAATCTCTACATTTCCGAATATTCCCTCACTGGTTTCCAAAGTGATGATCAGCTCTTTTTCCAGCAGTTCTTTAACGATCCTGACAGCATCTTCTTTTTCAAATCCGTTGTTTATAACTTTGTCATGGAGTTTAATTCGCGCTCCATTTAGAGTAATGAGGGCATCTGCCTCTTTGATCTCTTCATAGAAAGAAATTGCAACCTCCGGTCTGGCGGTTGCAACTACCCATAATATTCCATTGTCTTTCAGACTCATAAGAGCCTTTCCCGTTCTCGCTGAAATCGTCTTGTCGTTCTTAAAAACCGTTCCGTCCAGATCTGTAAATACTATCGAACACTTTTTCATTTTCACCTGCCACGCACATTTAAACATCTGCCCTTATTCATTGATAATTCCATGTTGGAATAATTACTATACTTTAACGCAACCAGCTCTGTAAGAAAACAACAAACGGAGAATTATTCATGACATTTTCGCATAAAAAAGTCTGCCCCATTTGGGACAGACCTTCTAATTTGGCAGAGATTACAGCTTGGCGTTAGCTGCAATCTTATAAATCTCGGCAACATCTGTTGAAGAGAGTTTTACAAATCCGCCGGTTTGACCGTCGCCGAGCCCAAATTTCTCAACTAATACCGGAATATCCTCAACCTTCGCGCCGAGCTCAGTGAAGTTAATAGGCATGCCTATATCGTGCAAGAATCTTCTGAATGCCTTGATTCCTGCTACAGCAGTGCTCTCCGGGTCATCGTAATTCATATTGCAACCGAATACTCTTACCGCCATCTGGCAGAAGCGCATTACATCATGCTTGTAAACAAATTCCATCCATGCCGGCATGATAACTGCAAGACCTGCACCATGAGCGCAGTCATACAGTGCTGAGAGCTCATGCTCGATTCCATGACTGTTCCAGTCCTGATCTCTGCCTACACCTACAACATTTGTGTGTGCAACTGTACCTGCCCACATAATGTTTGCTCTGGCCTCATAGTTCGCAGGATCAGCAATAACTCTGGGCGTCTCTCTTACCATTGTTGCCAGGACAGCTTCACACAGTCTGTCTGTGATCTCTACTTCCTTCGTATTTGTGAAGTATCTCTCGAAAACATGGGCCATGATATCAGTAGCACCACAAGCTGTCTGATAAGCAGGTAGTGTCATTGTAAGCTCAGGATTCATTACTGAGAATCTCGGGCGGATAGCAGGAGAACTGGCGCCTCTTTTGAGCATACCGTCTTCCTTGGTAATAACCGAGTCTCCTGAACCTTCACTGCCTGCTGCAGCAATTGTCAGAACAGTTCCGACAGGAAGTGCCTTTGCAGCACTCTTACCACTGTAGAAATCCCAGAAATCGCCTTCATAAGGAACGCCCATTGCAATTGCCTTTGCTGAATCGATTACAGAACCGCCGCCTACTGCGAGAATGAAATCGATATTTTCAGTTCTTGCGAGATCGATTCCCTTATAAACCAATGTGTCACGGGGATTAGGCTGGACTCCTCCGAGCTCAACATAAGGTACGCCTTCTTTATCAAGAGATGCGATTACTCTGTCGAGCAAACCTGACTTCTTGGCGGACTGTCCGCCATAGTGAATGAGGACCTTGGTTCCGCCGTATTTCTTTACATAAGCACCTGCCTCATTCTCTCTGCCCTTACCAAAAACAAATTCTGTGGGACTGTAAAAATTGAAATTTTCCATATAGCTCTCCTCTTCTTTAAAAGCCTACTGTGCCCGTAAATACGGGAATTTCTTTTTCTGCTTTAACTACTGCTTCTTCAAGTGTAAGTCCGTAGAAATCTGCTGCTGCAAATCTTCTTCCGGAAATCTTATTCTCAATAAATGCACCAACTACAACACCCGGCAAAGATGATTCAGGAGCATTGGGGGCAGAAGGTCCGCCAAGATCTGTTCTGCACCAGCCGGGATCCGCAAGATTGATGCAAATATCCGTTCCATTGTATTTGGATGCCAGATCCATAGTTACCTTATCAAGAGCTGCCTTGCTGGCACTGTATCCTGCCTGCTCAGGTTCCAAATTGATTCCGCTCGTGGTATTCACGATTCTTCCGAAACCCTTCGCCTGCATCCTGGGAAGATAGTGGTAAACGATCATCATCGGAGCGATCGCATTGATCTTAAAACTCTCTTCGTAATCGCTCGCAGGTGTATCCAGATAATCTGTTCTGTACGCAATCTGAATACCCGCATTGTTGAGAATGATGTCTATATCAATTTCCAACGCATCAATCTCAGATAACATTTTGCTGACCTGATTCAGATCGGAAAACTCTGCTTCAACAATATGTGCCTCAACGCCGAGAGCTCTGACTTCATCTAAGACCTTCTGCAAATGTTCTGCCTTACGAGCGTGCAAAACCAGGTTACAACCCTGCTGTGCCATAAAGACAGCTGCACCATATCCGATGCCTCTGGCAGCTCCGGTTACTAATGCCCAGCGTCCTTTAACATTTAACATACAAAATCCTCTTTTGCTTTTTCCAATGCTTCTATTATTCTGTCACACCATTCGTCGAATTTCTTATCTTCTTTTTGGAATTCAGGGTGAGCCAAAACATTTTTAACCGTCATCTTAATTCCTTCTTCTGCTGTTATCTCAGCCTTGAAATCAGGAACAAGAGATTTAACTTTGCTGTTATCGAATTCTACTGAGTTGGATTTATCTCCGATGAGACTACCTAAGAAATCGTAATTGCTCATATCAACGAGGGTCTGGGATGAAACATAGTAAGGTTTGAGTTCAACGCCAAGTGCATCAGCAATCGCGTTATAGATCTGATTCCATGTAACTGCTTCATCAGTTGTGATGTGGAATGTCTCACCGATAGCCTTGGGATTTCCGATAAGTCCAACATACGCCTTGGCAAAATCACTGTTATGCGTAATCGTCCAGAGTGATGTTCCGTCACCGTGGATAATGACTCTCTTGCCTTCCATAATTCTCTTAACTACCTGCCAGCTGCCGTTGTCACCATGAACTCCGAGCGGAACACTCCTCTCATCGTAGGTGTGGCTCGGGCGGACAATAGTTACCGGGAAACCATCATTTCTGTATTTTTCCATGAGGAATTCCTCACAGGCCTTCTTATCCCTGGAGTACTGCCAATAGGGATTCTCCAGAGGAGTCTGCTCTGTGATCTTATATCCTTTGGGAGGCTTTTGATAAGCAGAAGCTGAACTGATATAGATAAACTGCTTTGTCTTTCCGTTAAACAGCCTGAAATCCCTTTCGAGCTGGGAAGGAACAAAACCGATGAATTCGCCGACGCAATCAAATGTCATGCCTTCGAGCTTTTTAGCAGTCTCTTCTTCGTTACTGATATCTGCCTCAATAATCTTAACGTTCTCAGGCAGATCTGAATTGCGGTTTCCTCTGTTAAGGAGAGTAAGGTCATGGCCTTGTTTGGCAAGAAGCCTGGTGATCGCCATGCTTATCGTTCCTGTTCCGCCGACAAATAGAATTTTCATATAATTTGAGCCTCCCTTTCGCAGAATGATAAAAGGTCTGTTAATCGCTATTCGCAAATTAACATGACCATATAATTAATTCAATCACATAATTGAGGTTTTAGAGATTTATTCTATTTTTATGTTATGCGGTTATATTCTGTTTTCTGAATTGTTTAGGAGTGATGCCCCTGTGCTTTTTGAATATACGGATGAAGTGGCTCGTGTCGGCAAATCCGGTCTTCTCACTGATAAATGCGAGATCGTTATCAGTAAACAGAAGATACTCTTCAGCCTTGAAAATACGCATCTTCTCAATATATTCCTTACAGGTCATTCCATAGAGGTCATGGAACTTGGTTGCAAAGCCCGAATAGCTCATATTACATTTCTCGGCTATACCGGTTACGCGGATGTTCTCTTCAAGGTGCTCATCGATATATTCGGCGATATTTTCTATTCCATAGTGATCAGAAGGGTTTATCGGACAATTGTTAATATCAAGTCCTTCACTGATCCAATACCTGACAATTGCGAAAAACAGTCTGTAGACATAAGACCTGAGCACAGTATCTCTGCCGTACTGGTATTCATCAAATTCATTGACGCACGCATCAAAAATCTCTTTGCAGTGGAAACTCTCCGTTTCTTTACGGCCAAAGTGCATTTTCATATTCTCTGACCTGGCATAACTCAGGATATTTGCCACAGACGGAGTATAGGTTAATTTATCCTGGAATCTTGCAGTATCAAACTTAATTCCGGCAAAAGTCTTTAATCCCTTACCTGCGTGAGTGATCGAATGAACGGATGAGGGCGGAAGAATTATCAGTTCGCCTTCCTTTACAATATGAGTCCTGTCATCGCAGGTAACCTGGCCGCTTCCTTCGGTGACATAAAGAAATTCAGCAAAATAGTGCCAATGCTGCTTTACAGGGAAAGACATTGAGCCGGTATCGAAGATAAAAGCATCTATCGGAGCATTTAAACTGTTCTGTTTCTCAAATAATGAATGCATGCCTCAGGATCCCCTGTTTACCATTCTCTCGCCACAAAACTAATTATATCAAATGATAACCGGCTGTTTGTGGTATACTTTTATAATATTTATAAATATTGGCCATATTGGCACCCTAAGGATATTAGATGGATAACAAAGCAAAAGCAAAGAAGATTCTTACACCTGAGACCATCGGTGTAGTAATAATACTGGCAATAATAGTAGTTCTGTTCATTTACTTCTTCAAAGACATAATGCAGCCTCTGTTTGCTATGCAGCTCGATAACGATATCGATGGAGCTAGTGAACTCTTGAGGAGTAAGGGTGTCTTCGGCGGAATCAGCGTAATTCTCATTGAAGCACTTCAGATGATCGTTATTGTCATTTCGGCAGAATTCATCCAGATTGCCAGCGGACTCAGTTATCCGATCTACCTGTCGGTACCTTTGTGCGATATCGGAATCTGTCTTGGAGCAACGATCATTTTCCTCATGGTGCGAGTATTTAAGTATAAGAGCTCCACCTATGAGAAGAACCGTGCCATGATCGATAAGATAACTTCAAAATCCAAGGACAGAAATATCGTTTTGCTCCTCTACCTTCTCTTCTTCATGCCTTTTATCCCCTTCGGTGCCATCTGCTACTACGGCAGCAGCACGAATATCTCATACGGCAAATATATGTTAACGGTCGCAACCAGTGCCGTTCCCTCCATACTCGTATCCGTTGCTATCGGCAGAGCCGGAATGCTGTTTTTTACGAGCCAGATTCCCTTGTGGCTCCTGGTTGTTATCGTAATCGTCTTATCGATCCTGCTCTTCCTTTTAATCTACTGGTTCATGCAGAAGTTCGTTTTAAAAGAAACCGATATGACACCGGATTCTTTATTCTTCGACCTCTTCCTGACCGGCACTAAGATTTTGCAGTTTGGCAAGAAAAAGCCCGTCATCAATGACGAGTTGATCAGCAAGGCAGATCTGCCTTATCTGGTTCTCTATAATCACGAGAGTTATAAGGATTTCTACTATCTGTATAACATCTCACATCCCCAGACACCTACTTGTGTTTTAGATGTTAAGCACTTCTCAAATCCGTTCCAGAAACTGTTCTTCAAACACTGCGGTTTCATTCCCAAAAAGAGTTTTACCGATGACCCTGAGTGTTTATCTTCCATAGAGAAATTCCTGAAGGACGGATACCCGGTAATGTACTATCCTGAGGGACGTCTGTCTCCCGATGGCCGCACAAATCCCATAATTGAGAAGAATGGCGAATATTTCAAGAAACTTGGCGTTGATATCGTCCTTGTCAAACTCGAAGGCGGTTACTATGCTAAGCCTAAGTGGCGCGGAAGATCTTTCTCTTCAAGTGTTAACGTTACTGTAACACGAGTTTTGAAGAGCGCTGAATTAGCCGATATGTCGCCTGAAGAGATCGACCGTATAATCAGCGAAGAACTCTACAACGATGAATCCGTAATAAACAAGCCTAAGTACCGTCAGCCCGATAAGGCCAGCGGTCTCGAGAGCATTTTGTACCGTTGTGCTGACTGTGGTGCCCTCTACAAGACAAAGGGCAGAGGAAATGCGCTGAAATGCAATGCATGCGGTGCAGTCCACACCTTTGATAACACATATCATTTCACAGGTTCAATCAAGTCTATTCCTGAATACTACGACAGAATCCGCAATATGGAAGAAAAAGAACTGGACAGCCTCAACATGACCGCTCCTGTTACTATGAAGGTATTTAACGGGAAAGGAAAAGTCTGCAAAAAAGAAGTTGGAACAGCCACTTTGGACAAAGAGCACTTCAACTTCAAATCTGCTTCGTCCGAATTCTCAATACCTACAAAGGATTTGGCAGCCATTAAGTTTACCTGCAAAAACAGGTTCGAACTCTATCACGAAGGTAAGCGTTGCTGCTTCTATCCGAAAGAAAACAAAACTCAAGTTGCACGTTGGGCACTAATAATCGATATCCTGACAAACAAGAGATAAGAAAAATCCGGCAGATCAAATGCCGGATTTTATTTTGCTTACATCCATTACGTTCTTTCGAGTTGGATCAGGTAACGTCTTAAGCTTTTTAAATGTCTTAAACAGGATAACTCCGTCACCGGGATTAATTGCCTGAAAAACCTCTTTGGAGACCTGATAGCTCATCAAAGTCTGCTCAGAATCTTCAAGGTAAATGTCGAACACGTACTGATAGGTGCGGTTTCTGTTATCCTTGGCCTCACCTATTCTGTCTGCTGTCAGGACAACACCCCTGCGGAATCCTTTGAACGGACCGAGCACGTCAAAAGCATAATAAGAGATTGCTAACAGAGCTACTAATGCCAGCGAAGTTGTAAACACATCTGCAAAGACTGATGGCGACCTGAATACCAGACTCCAGATAAAAAAGCACAAAGCCGCAACGAAACAAATCCCCAAAACCACGATCATAACAAGATTGGTCTTGATATGTGTTTTGCGAACCCTGGAAATCAAATCCTTGTCTTTATCTTCTATTTTGTTGAGAACTACACTAGAGGGTGAAACGTTCATTTTCACATAATCTTGGTAGTGTAACATTGTTAAATCACCTTATAATCAGAGAATTCAGGTTACGACTCTGTTCTTTCCGTTGTTCTTACCATAATACAGTTTTTCATCTGCTGCAATAATCCATTTATCCACAGAACCAAAACCTTCTCTCGATGAAACGCCGGCAGTAACGGTAACTTTTATCTTCTGATCCTCAAATTCGACCGGGGTATTCTCAATTTCATCTCTGAGTTTCTCGATAAGTTCCGAACCAGTTAATGACAGTATAAGGAACTCCTCGCCTCCCCATCTGGCAACCGTGCTGTCAGAACAAACAGTTTCCATAACTGAAGCTACTTTCTTAAGAACCACATCACCGGCACTGTGACCATAAGTGTCGTTTATGCGCTTGAAATTATCAATGTCGATCATGGTAATGTAATAGAGCTGACCATCAGCAAACGCATCTTTGATCTTATCCATCGTGTAATTGCGGTTATAGAGTTTTGTGAGATGATCCTTGTTGGCACGCTCGGTTAAGAGCTTATCTGACTTAATAGTCATGTCGATCATTATGTACGAGTAGAAAGTAACAAATCCCAATACTATAACGGAATTAACCAGCCAGAACAGCATGGAAATCTTACCATCAACACTGTAAATAGGGCTGAAGTAAGAACTGTACCCGGTAGAGAGAAGATAGCAAATGATAACCAGACCACTGTAAACAAGAGCAGGAACTCTCTTCCTGCCCAACTTATATGCCATGTATTCAGTATAGAAAATGATTGGAATCATGGACATACAGTAAAGGTGAAAACCAAATTCGTATCCCAGACATACCGTCGCCAGACTCATATACAGAGTAAGCCACCCGTAAACCATTCTGAGATAAACATCCAGTCTGTCATTCTGGATCAGGAAAAAGCCCAATATATAAACCAATGCCGTGGGAATACTGAACCAAACCATGAACGTTGCCTTGCTTATAGCGAAAAAGCCCATAAGACCAAACACCATAACCAGTATTATGGTATTTATCAGTCTTGTGAGTTTTTTCAGGTCTGGCATCACCATAGGCAGCAGCTCCGATCGTTTTCAATCATTATAGCATCCGCCTGATTATGGTTCTTTTAACTAAATAAAAACAAAGATTAACGAAACACTTACTTTTCTGTATGCCTCAAAGACACATCCTTGATGCTGTCCACGATTATCAGAGCTTCATCCCTGGTAACTTCATCATTTCCCTCGAAGAGCCAGATTGGTCCTCTTTTGCGCGGATACATTATTCCTTTTGCGATTACCTGTATAACATGGGGAGTACAGATTCTGCAGTCAAACAGATCTCTTATCACTCTACAGGAAGGGAGATCTGATACCTCATCCGGCTCATCCAACACCTTCTGAAGATATCTGTGAGTTATCCTTGCGCAATTCTTACGAAGGAGCTGCTCTTCATTCCCTCCGAAATCTTCGCCTTCAGTCCATGAGGATTCTTCAGATAACAATTTTATAAACTCATCAACAGTAATCATATCAGGCTCTCTCCAAAATAAGTGTTATGTTTCCGTATGGTTCAATGATAACAGGATTGCTGATCAAATTGCACGAAACTTCCGCTGAATCTCCTGTCCAGACGTTGGTCTCGCGAAGTTTCTGAGCGCCTCTTAATTCTTCCGGGAACTTATCTCCCAACTTATCTGCAATGAGATCCATATCTATACTGATGTCTTCTTCGGCAATCTCATCTGCAAGATTATATATTGCAACTGCAAGTCTCCCGCCTGACAAAGGCTTAGCCAGAATATCAACACGGTTGTTGTCTCTTATGTATTCTTTTGAAGGGTCATCA
>JAEIGA010017606.1_pt1 | contig 10887 bp, 8 predicted proteins | sample 9270691 | NCBI WGS metagenome assembly JAEIGA01 (sample SAMN17057246, study PRJNA624740) | gut metagenome | biome: biome; isolation source: fecal sample | host: Bos grunniens | place: China: Xizang | collected 2019 | reverse complement strand
GACTTTGCCTCATAAAACGCCCTTATCAATGGGGCATAGAAAGGCATTTTATAAACTTCTTGCAAAGTTACATAAAATTACTGAATTACGGGAGCGCGTCGCTCGTATTTACCCAAAAAACTTTAACTTTGCCTTGCAAAATCACTCATCTGTTTTACTATGCAGAATAATACCAACCATAATAAAGAATTACTGCGCAATGCTGGACTCGTATTAGAGGGCGGTGGTATGCGCGGTGTTTTCACAGCGGGCGTATTAGACTATATGCTTGACGCGAAGATTTACCTGCCTTATGGGGTGGGTGTTTCGGCAGGTGCGTGCCACGGTCTCTCTTATATGAGCCGCCAACGCGAACGTGCCCGAAAATCTACGCTCGACATCATGTACGCCCGCTCGTACGTGGGTCTCAAATACTGGCGCAAGCAGCGTAGCATTCTTGACATGGATTTCCTTTACAACACGCTGCCGCGCGAAATCTACCCTTACGATTACGACACCTATTTTGCAAATCCTGCCACCTACGAGATTGTAACGACCAACTGCTTGACGGGCGAACCCAACTACTTCACGGATAAGGAGAGCGAAGACCGCATTCTCACCCTTGCCCGCGCTACGAGCAGTCTGCCTTACATCAGTCCGATGGTGGAGGTTGACGGTGTGCCCATGCTCGACGGTGGTATTTCCGACAGTATCCCCTTGCAACGCGCCATAGATTGCGGGCACGACTTCAACGTAGTCGTGCTTACGCGCAACGCTGGTTTCCGCTTCAACTCAGGTTTCTACCGTCGCACCGCCTTTGTCTATCGCAAATACCCCAACTTGCGTAAAACCCTCGCTCGTCGCAACGAAATGTATAATGCGCAGATGGAGCTGGTTGAGAAGTTAGAACGCGAAGGCAAGATTCTCGTCATCCGCCCCGAGCGCCCATTGGAAGTAGGTCGTCTTTGTAAGGACCCCGAAAAGATGCGCCGCCTTTATGATGAAGGATATGAGGTGGCGAAGCGCACGTTTGAGCGTTTTTTAGGTTGATGGTACACTGCGACGCTGTCGCAGCGAAGAGGACAAACACCTTTTTCATTGCCCACTTTCATCCCCTTTCTCCATCCTCATTTCTTCTCTCTCCTTTCCCCCAGATGGTTCTCCACATCTTCAACCCCTCCCACGACGAGGCCCTTGGTTTTGGTTCTCCATATTACGTTCCCACGAAAGCAGCGATGTTGCTTGCGCGGGAACGTTGCACGTTGCCAGAATTGTGGGCGAAGCCTGGGGATGCGATACTTTTAACGGACGACAGGGAGCGTCCTGTTGCTAACGATACGGACAAGCCCTTCCTTTATATATATAAGCGCGAACTCACGCCAAAGTTCATCCGTCAAATTACGCGCATTGAACCCTGGGGGTGGAATGCTTACCTGCGCCACACCCTGCGCCGTCTCGGCATTCCCGACACGCTTTTACCCACCGATGAAGAACTGGACCACCGCCGCCGTTTGAGCAGTCGAGAAACCGCCATCACCCTACTCCATCGCCTAACCGTGGAAGATGAAACACTTGCAGGGCGCGCCACCTGGTGCTCCACGATTGAAGACGCCTGGGAAGCGGTCCGCACATACGGCAGAGCGATGGCAAAATCCCCTTGGTCGAGCAGCGGAAGAGGCGTATTTCGCGTAGAAGCGGAAGACAATGTGATTCCAGCAGATGCCCGTATGCGCAACATTATCAAGCAGTACGGCGGCATTGCCATAGAAGAATATTGCGAACGCATCCAAGACTTCGCCCTTGAGTTTTACGCTCAACAAGACGGAACCATTACTTATGCTGGACTCTCTGTGTTCAACACTTCAGTGGGTGGCAATTACTTAGGGAATATAACAGGCACACAAGCGGAATTGCGAGCCCTCATCAACCGCCTTATCCCCTGGAATCACGTTGAAGCGTGCATTGAGCGCCTCATCCACCACCTTCAACTGCTCATCAATGGCAATTACATCGGTCCGCTGGGAGTTGACCTTATGGTAGTAAAACAAGAAGACACCCTTAAGCTCCATCCTTGCGTTGAAATCAACCTGCGCAACACGATGGGGCATGTAGCATTATTACTAAATGATAAAAGGTGAGACACAGCTGTTGCGTCTCACCTTTTGTTATTTTGAAGTTCTCACATTTACTTGGTTCCCGTAGAACGTCGAAATTCGCTGGGCGACTTTCCGAAATGCGCACGCACATATTTTCCAAAGAAACTGGCGTTGGGGAACTGCAACTGATAAACAATTTCCTTGATAGACAAGTCTGTATGTAATAGGTAGTGACGAATGTCGTTTTCTATGAATTCTGTAATCCATTGTAAGGCGGTTCGCCCCGACACTTTCTTACATACTTCCGAAAGATGCTTCGCTGTCACACAGAGTTCTGAAGAATAGTGGTCAATGAATCGTGGACGTGGATGCGTAGTTTCCAGCAAATTGATAAAACGTAGGAACAGTTTTTCACTCTGCCCCACCTCAAATTGCTTCGCTGCGAGTTCCTCAAACATGTGCGCTCCAATGATTTCACAAAGCATACCTTTCACCAATAAGTGCACCACCTCTTTACGATATGCATGCTCGGTATCCTCTATTTTAAGCCTTAACAATTCACCATAAAGCTTGAATACTGCCAATTCCTTTTCTGAAAGTCTAAGAATATGGAATGAACGGTCAAGATTTAGTAAGGCTCCAACTATCAACTGAGTATTGGGTATAAAATCCATGAGCATACGGCGCGACACTACAATAAAACTACCGCGCAACCCATTATCCACCTCCATCTCACGACGGAATGTAGAATTGGGCTTACAGACTATAATGTCTCCAGCCTTCACCTTCGTCTGCACACCGTTGATTTCAAATTCTCCCTCCCCCTCTCGGATAAAAAGGAAGATTGCATCCATCATAAGTGCGAACTCGCCATTGCCAGCAAGAATTCCATTCTTTACCTTTTCTGCCTCGCTCACAATGATGAAGTCCTCGCATGCATACGTGTACTGATTAGACAAAGCCAACATATCTTTTATTGTAATTTCATCTATCATGTCTTCGACTACATTTTGGTTTGTGAGTGCAAAGATAAAAACTTTATCCCATACATTCAGTTTTTAGAAACATAACAATTATGTTCTTTTTTACGGATTCCTTTCTCAGTACTCAAAGGTCACATAATTTGAGTTCCACCACTAAAGGCAGGTGGTCGCTTACACCTCCGTGATAATGCGTCCCAAGATACATTCGCTTCGGTCGGAAGCGAGGGGTAATAGCGTCCGATTCTTGTTCTAAAAGCAAGGGCAATGTTAAAATCTGAGTGTTTTTCGACACACATTTCAAAGGAGACTCAGGGTGAAATAAAGAAGCCGACACGATTAGATGGTCAATGCGTTCCCACTTCCCTTGATAGTAATAAGTGCCATCCACTTGAGGTAAGTCGGTTGCCATAGGCGGCAAGTCATAAAGCGGCTGTTGCGCTTTAGAAAACGTTTGTTTCGGCACATCGTCCATTTCAGGACTAACGACTCGCAACGTCTGCCGCAAAGCCTTGTCGTACACCTCATCATTTAGATCACCCATGATTACGATTAAGGCATTGGGACGTTGTCGCTGGATGCTATCCACTTTATGCCGCACAACCTGAGCCGCACTACAGCGTTGCTTTTCCGTCATGAGTTTTCCTCCCCTCCTACTGGGGAAATGGGCAACAAATAGGGTGAGGGTATCAAGCGTTGGGAGCAATCCTTCAACATAAAGCACATCACGCGTGGGGCGTTGCCCTTCACATTGTGGCACACGTAAGTCTTCACGATGAATAGGTCGGAATCTTCCAGGTTGATACAGCAATGCCACATCTATACCACGCACATCAGGTCCATCCGTAACGATATAATCATACCCTAATCGCGCTAAGGAGGTGCGTTGAGTAAGATGTTTCAACACCGTGTCGTTTTCCACTTCCACCAACCCCACTAACTCCACAGGGACGTCGCCTCCTGCAGCAGCAATAACGCGCGCCAAGCGCCCTTGTTTCGCCCAATAGCGTTCAGACGTCCATTGGCGACTGCTATTCGGGAGAAAATCACTATCATCACGCAGGGGATTGGGGATTGTGTCAAAAAGATTCTCCACATTATACTCCATAATGCGGAAGCGCTCCTGAGCGGCAACCGTGATAGTGGTTACAACACTCAGGAGCGCCACTATAATGATTATATTGCGCACACTATTCATGATGGTAAGGTTCACCCTTAATAATGGTCATCGCACGGTAATACTGCTCTACGAAGAAAAGGCGCACCATCTGGTGAGAGAAGGTCATGCGTGAGAGCGACACTTTCTCGCGTGCCAGGGCATAAATGTCAGGCGAGAATCCGTAGGGACCACCAACGATAAACACCAACCGGCGCGACACCGTCTGTTGTTTCTGTTCCAAATAACGGGCAAAATCTACACTACGAAACTCCTTGCCTCCTTCATCCAAGAGCACGATATAGTCCCCCTCCTTCAGGCTCTTCTTCAAGAGTTCTGCCTCACGCTCTTTCTGTTGTTCGGGCGTGAGTGCCTTTGTATTTTTAAGTTCAGGAATCACCTCAAGGTCAAAAGGTTGATAATGCTTTACGCGTTGCACATACTCATCAATGAGTGCCACGAGATACTTATCAATTGTTTTACCTATAACGAGGAAAAGAGTTTTCATAAATAGAGGATTATAGAATTAGACGGCGCCGTAACAAAAACAAATTAGGAGATAAATTAAATTAACTTGGAGATAATTCAAAATAACTCGAAGATAGTTTTTGGAATCTTGGACCTTTTTGCTGCTTTGTCTGATATCAGTCCCACAACCTTAGACCTTAAAAGCAAAAAGAGGGGTTCAATCGTCTGTAGAATGCCAAAAATGCCAACTGGCTTCAGCTTGCAAATGCAACATTTCGAGTCCGTTTTTTACCACAGCCCCTTGCGCACTTGCCTTCTTCATAAACGCCGTTTCAAGTGGGTTGTAAACAAGGTCGTAACAGAGGTGAAGCGGCGTAAGCAGGTGATAAGGTAAATTCGGAGCCTCATCCACACGTGGGAACATCCCTACGGGCGAACAATTCACAATTACGTGATGCGCAGAAAGCACCTCTGGCGTCAATTCTTCGTAAATGAGCGCGTCTGTACGCTTCGTGCGGCTTACATAAGTGGTGGCGATTCCGAGTTTCTTTAAGCCAAAGACCACCGCCTTAGACGCACCGCCACTTCCAAGCACCAACGCACGGCGGTGGTGCGACTTTAGCAACGGAGTGATGGAGTTTACAAAACCTATCACATCGGAATTAAATCCTTTCGTGTGCACCCCTCCATCTTTATCGCGCAATATGCGCACTACATTGACGGCACCAATCTCTTGAGCCTCATCACTGAGCTCATCAAGCAGAGGGATTACCGCTTGTTTGTGTGGAATTGTTACGTTCACACCGCGCAAATTTGGACGTTCGGCAATGAGCGATGCAAACTGCGCAATGTCGGGGATCTCAAAGTTTGTATATGTCGCCGCAATCCCCTCACGAGCGAATTTTTCAGCAAAGTAACCTGCCGAAAAGCTATGTCCAAGGGGATAACCCACTAATCCGTATGCGTCCATAGTTTGTAGTAGAAGAGTTGACACGTTGACAAGGAACGAGTAGACGAGAAGGTTGCTGAGATAAACGAAAGTTCCTCCGCATGGTAGACTTTCTCAGTGCTCCTTTCTCATTTTTCATTTTCCTATTCCGACTTTGCAGCCGTGTAAAGTGTGCTAAGTCCAAAAGTGAAGCGCTTAAATTCCACATCTTGAAACCCAGCTTTCTTTAAGATTTCTTGCATCACTTCTCCTTGGGGGAAGGCTTCCATAGTCGCAGGGAGGTAGGAATATGCTTGCTTATCTTTTGATATAAGTTTGCCAACAAATGGCATCCACACGCGAGAATAGAAGCGGAAGAGTTGCTTCATCGGAAATTGCTGGGGTGTCGTCAGTTCTATGATGACCAATCGACCTCCAGGACGCAGGATGCGAAGCATTTCACGGAGTCCACGATCAAGGTCTTGAAAGTTGCGCACCCCATAGGCGACTGTAACGGCGTCAAAACTATTATCTGGAAAACTCAATGCCATACAATCCTCCTTTTGGAAGGTAAGCACCGTTCTGTACTCACTACGAAGTGCTTTTTGACGGGCAACACTGAGCATCCCTTCCGAAAGGTCTGCTCCAACAAGTGACTCGGGACGGAGCATCTTGGCTGCCAACAATGCAAAATCACCTGTGCCCGTTGCCACGTCGAGCATACGTTGCGGAGCATAGGGTTTTAATGACGCTATTGCCGCCTTGCGCCAATGCTTGTCTATTCCGAGAGAAAGAGCATGGTTCAAAAGGTCATAACTATGGGCAATATTGTCAAACATCTGCTCTACCTGCTTGCCTTTCTCCCCTTCCTGACTATAAGGTTTTATTGTTTCTTGTTTGTAAGCCATAATGATAATAAGCCGTAAGGAGCGCCCCAACCCCGTTCGCGGTTCCGTTGTTAGCCATGCGCGCCCATACTTGATTATACTGCAAAATTACGTATTTTGCAGTATTCACAAAGTGCCAGAATAGGGTTTTTAATGCCAAAGTTTCCGATTTTTGACGCGAGCTAAGCCTCTACGTTAAAAAACATGAAGCAAAAAGGCGCACATCCCCGATATTTTACTTAATTTAGTCCCGAATTTATACACTTAAACACATCTATATTATGGTATCAAACTTATTTTGGCTCATCCCAGCAGCGTCGTTGCTGGCGTTGTGCTTCGCGTGGTTCTTCTACGCACAAATGAAAAAAACTTCTGAAGGTACGGAACGCATGGCATACATTGCCGCAGCTGTACGTTCGGGAGCAATGTCTTATTTGAAGCAACAGTATAAGGTCGTAGGCGTAGTGTTCATCTGCCTCGCCTTGTTGTTTGCCATTATGGCGTATGGTTTTAACCTTCAAAACGCTTGGGTGCCCGTAGCCTTCTTGACGGGTGGTTTCTTCTCAGGTTTGGCTGGTTTCTTGGGCATGAAGACGGCAACTGCTGCCTCTGCGCGTACCGCTAATGCCGCTCGCGAATCGCTCAATGGCGGATTGCGCATAGCTTTCCGCAGTGGTGCGGTGATGGGTCTCGTTGTTGTAGGTCTTGGTTTGTTGGACATTTCTTTCTGGTACTTGCTCCTTGATGCCTTTGTGCCCGAAGGTGCTACGCCCACGGCGAAATTGTGCATGATTACCACAACGATGCTCACCTTTGGTATGGGTGCGTCCACTCAGGCGCTCTTTGCGCGTGTCGGTGGGGGTATTTATACTAAGGCAGCCGACGTTGGTGCCGACCTCGTGGGTAAGGTGGAAGCGAATATCCCTGAAGATGACCCCCGCAACCCTGCAACGATTGCCGATAACGTAGGTGATAACGTGGGTGACGTAGCGGGTATGGGCGCTGACCTTTATGAAAGTTATTGCGGTTCGATCTTGGCAACGGCTGCGCTCGGTGCGGCGGCATATATGGCAAGTGGTAATGTAGAAATGCAATACAAGGCGGTGATTGCGCCGATGTTGATTGCGGCGGTGGGTATTGTGCTCTCGTTGGTAGGTATCTTTGCCGTGCGCACGCATGAAGGTGCGAAGATGAAGGACCTCCTTCGCGCTTTGGCGGTAGGTACAAACTTGAGCTCGGCACTCATTGTGATTGCTTCGTTCGGTGTGCTTTATTTACTCGGTTTGGAAAACTGGTGGCAGATGGGTTGCACCGTAGCAGTTGGTCTTGCCGTAGGTATTACGATTGGTCAGGCAACGGAATATTACACTTCACAATCCTACAAACCCACACAGCGCATCTCAGAAAACGGTTTGACAGGTTCGGCTACCGTAATCATCTCGGGTATTGGCGTAGGTATGCTCTCAACAGCCATTCCCGTGATTGCCGTAGTGATTGGTATCATCGCTTCTTACCTTCTCGCAACAGGAGGTGACATGAGCAACATCTCCATGGGACTTTACGGTATCGGTACTGCCGCTGTGGGTATGCTTTCTACCTTGGGTATCACCCTTGCTACCGACGCCTACGGACCTATTGCCGACAACGCTGGTGGTAATGCCGAAATGAGCGGACTTGGCGCTGAAGTGCGCAAGCGTACTGACGCCCTCGACTCACTCGGTAACACTACAGCTGCCACAGGTAAGGGCTTTGCGATTGGTTCTGCCGCTTTGACAGGTCTTGCCCTCTTAGCCTCATATATTGAAGAAGTGCGCATCGGGCTTGAACGCATCGGCACAACAACTTTGAACATTGACGGAAGAATTGTAGAACTTCAGCAGGCAACCTTTGCCGACTTCATGCGCTATTATGAGGTAACGTTGATGAACCCCAAGGTGTTGGCAGGTATGTTTATCGGTGCGATGATGTCCTTCCTCTTCTGCGGTCTCACAATGAACGCAGTAGGTCGCGCGGCTGCCAAGATGGTGGAAGAAGTACGCCGTCAGTTCCGCACAATTAAGGGTATTCTCACGGGCGAAGCCGAACCCGACTACGAACGTTGCGTAATGATTTCTACACGTGCGGCGCAACAGGAAATGATTGTGCCTTCGCTCATCGCTATTGCCATCCCCATCTTGACGGGCGTCATCTTCGGCGTATCAGGTGTGCTCGGTTTGCTCATCGGTAGCTTGAGTTCTGGTTTTGTACTCGCCGTATTCATGGCAAATGCCGGTGGCGCGTGGGATAATGCCAAGAAGTATATCGAAGAAGGCAACTTCGGTGGAAAGGGTAGTGATGCCCACAAGGCCACTATCGTTGGCGACACCGTAGGTGACCCCTTCAAGGATACATCTGGTCCTTCGCTCAACATCTTGATTAAGTTGATGAGCATGGTAAGCATCGTGATGGCAGGTCTTACGGTAGCTTGGAGTTTGCTCTAAGCGTACCTATTCGTAAGTAGGCAGATATACGGGATACATCCCTGATATTAGGAGATTGTTTCAAACAATAGAATTTATCATTGGGAGATAGGAAAAACTAAGTGCCGAATATTCTGAACTAATCGGCAATTAATTAAAATTATTCGGCACTTAGTTTTTCTACTATCCATGAATCTTTTTACCAAGTCAAACACCCCTACTCTTTTGACGCATACAACTCATATTTTTAATATTATGAAAATTAAACTTATCCTTGCCGCCCTATGTTGCGGCGCTTTCGTCTCATGCACGCAGCGCGAACAGGCGAATTACCAGGTAATTCCACTTCCGCAGGAGATTAACCTCACTGAAGGTAAGTCCTTTGTGCTTGATAAGAACGTCAAAATCGTCTTCCCTGAGGACAACGCTCTTATGCAGCGCAATGCCGAATTCTTAGCTGACTATATCAAGGAGGCTACAGGCATTGAGCTCACTACGACAACAGATGAAACGGCAACACCAGCCATCCGCTTGGCACTTGGTGTAGAGAATGAAAACAAAGAAGCCTATCTTATGACTATTGAAGCGGGACAAGTAGGCATCACGGGCGCTTCTGAAGCAGGTGTATTCTACGGAATCCAAACACTCCGCAAGTCGCTCCCCAAGGCTACGGCAAGTGCTGTTGAACTTCCTGCGGCTAACATCTACGACTACCCACGCTTCTCTTACCGTGGCGCACACTTTGATGTGTCACGCCACTTCTTCCCCGTGGATTCAGTAAAGCGCTTCATCGACATGCTTGCGCTTCACAACATCAACCGCTTCCACTGGCACCTTACCGACGACCAGGGCTGGCGTATTGAGATTAAGAAGTATCCCGAACTCACCACGGTGGCTGCTTACCGCCCTGAAACGGTAATTGGGCGCAACAGCGGAGAGTACGACGGCACTCCCCACGACGGACATTACACTCAGGACGAAGCGCGTGAGATTGTAGCTTACGCAGCTGAGCGTCACATCACCGTTATTCCCGAAATCGACCTCCCAGGTCACATGCAGGCAGCGCTTACCGCTTATCCCCACCTCGGATGTACGGGTGGTCCGTATGAAGTGTGGAAGATGTGGGGCGTGTCTGAGAATGTACTTTGCGCAGGTAACGATGAAACCCTCCGCTTTATCGAGGATGTGTTCACGGAAATCATTGACATTTTCCCCTCTGAGTACATCCACGTCGGAGGTGACGAATGCCCAAAAGTTCGTTGGGCTTCATGTCCCAAGTGTCAGAAGCGCATCAAGCAACTCGGCATCAAGGGTGACGCAAAGCATACAAAGGAAGAATACCTCCAAAGTTTCGTAATCAACCATGCCGAAAAGTTCCTCAACAGCAAGGGACGCCAGATTATTGGTTGGGATGAAATTCTTGAAGGTGGTTTGGCACCCAATGCTACGGTGCATGCATGGCGCGGATTCGGCGAAGCCATTGAAGCAGCTCGCCAGGGGCACGACGTAATTATGTCGCCCACGACATTTATGTACTTCGACTACTACCAAACTAAGGATACCGAAGGCGAACCTCTCGCTATCGGTGGTTATCTCCCCTTGGAAAAGGTATATGAACTCGAACCCGTTCCTGAAGTGTTGACAGCCGAAGAAGCAAAGCACATTATCGGTGCACAGGCTAACCTTTGGACAGAATACATCCCCACTTACAGCCACGTGGAATACATGGAACTTCCCCGTATGGCGGCACTTGCTGAAGTGCAGTGGACAATGCCTGAATTGAAGAACTACGACAACTTCCTCCAGCGCATTCCCCAGATGGTGAAGACTTACGATATGAAGGGATATAACTATGCGACACACGTGTTTGACGTGACTGCTGCATTTAATCCTGACACCGTGAAGAATGCCTTGATGATTACGCTCAAGACGAT
>JAEIGA010017605.1_pt1 | contig 10887 bp, 9 predicted proteins | sample 9270691 | NCBI WGS metagenome assembly JAEIGA01 (sample SAMN17057246, study PRJNA624740) | gut metagenome | biome: biome; isolation source: fecal sample | host: Bos grunniens | place: China: Xizang | collected 2019 | reverse complement strand
TGGATATTCTATCCTATAGGCCAAATCTTAATAATCGCTTGTCGATAATTTTAGGTGGCGGAAGACTTCTTCTGCCACCTTTATTTATTCATTTCTTTTATCATTAAATCAGCAAATATACCATATCCAAGTTTTGGATTTGAAACAAGTACATTAGTAATTGCACCAACAAATTTCCCATTTTGTAAAATTGGTGCTCCCGATAATCCTCTTATAATTCCTCCTGTTTTATCTATAAGATCACTATCAGTTATTCTTAAAAGCATACTTTTATTATTAAAATCATTTTCAAAATAAACTTTTTCTATTTCAATATCATATTCTTGAACTTTATTATCATTATTCACTGCACACAATATAGTTGCTTTCCCCTCTTTAATTTCATCTCTTAATGCAACTTTATATTTTTTAGAACTTTCAATATTTAAACTTGTTAAATCTGTTAATTTACCATATACTCCAAAATCTGTATTTTTATAAACTTCCCCCACTGTCTTTTGTTTTAAAATAGTACCTCTAATTTCTCCTGGCTTTCCATCTTCTCCTTTTTTTATTGATACAAGTTTAGATGTAACAAGTTCTCCAGAATCTATATATATCAAACTATTAGTATCACTATCAGTTATTCCATGACCAAGAAGCGCAAATCTTTGTGTTTCTGGTTCATAAAAAGTCATCGTACCAACTCCTGTAGCAGCATCTTTTACCCAAAGTCCTAATTTATATTCATTTTCTGATACTTGTACTGGAGTAATATTAGAAACAACTATAGTTTTACCTTTTCTTAATAATTTAATTTCAACATTTCGTCCTTGAGTTTTATTAACAACATCTTTTAAATTATTAATATCTTCAATAGCACAACCATCAATTTCAAAAATCATATCTCCTTCTTTTATATCAGAATCTTCATACGGTTTAACTAAATTATTCTGATTATTTTCTACTTCACTCATACCAACAACCAATACCCCATTAGTATATAGCTTTAATCCAACCACTTTTCCAACAGGCACTACTTCCACATTTTCTAATGTAGTAACATTTATATTTTTTAAATCAATTACTCCAAACAATTTAATATCAAGCGTACTAATAGTATTTTCTTGTCTATCTAAACTAAAAGTTTTTATACTTTCCTGACTTTCTATTCCTGGCAAAAGTTTAAAAGAAATATCTCCTTTTTCAAATACAATAACGTTTTCTGGTAGTAAACTAATATTTGCAACATACATATATATAATTAATAAAAAAATAATGGTTAATACAGTCTTAATTTTCATAAAACTATATTAACCATTTATTTTCTTTTTATGTATTATCTATTTATAAATTACTCTTATAGATTCTATATAAGATTTTAAAATCTCATTTTTAGCATTTCTATATTCTTCTGGTGATGCATATGTCGTCGTAGATTCAGCCTCACCTTTTTTTACAGTTGTTGAATTTTCTTGTTGAACTTCAAAATATAACGAACCTTTAGATACAGTCGAAGATGAACTTATATCTGGTTTAACTTCAATTGTCATAGTTTGATTTTCACTTGAATTTGATGAAATTGAATAAACCGCATCATTTAAATAATCATTACCAACTTTTACTTTATACGATAAAATATTTTCATTTTTATCTGTTGTCTTAACTGATCCAAAGACAACTTCTAATGCTTTTATTTCCTTTAAATTCTTTTTACTTGCTCCACTACTTATTATTTCGAAACCTTGTGAATTGATAACAGCATTCATTTTATAAATATTGTTTCTTTCTTTACCAATTGCAATATAATAAGCTTCTGTGAATTTATAATCATATGTATTATTTATAGTTGAAATATAATTTGGATCATCTGGATCAAATAAACTCATTTTCTCATTATTATAATCATTTATACAATCATAACAAGCTAAATTCATATGATCATAAGTATATGTATAAAATCTATTTTTATCATATTGTTTATCATATTTAACTTCTTTTGAAGAGAAAGACATTAAATCTCCTCTTGGACCACTAATATATTCTTTAAAATATTTAGTACAATCTATTCTATGATATTGTGATGTCTCATCATTAAATAAAGCTTTTTCAATATAATAAATATGTTCTGGTCTTACAACAATTTCATTATTTGTACTAGATACAACCTTGTAATTATTGTATGTTTTTAATCCACAAGAAATACCTTGCATGAATGATACAATAGAAACGTTATTCAATATTTGTTCCCATTCATCATTTTGCATAATAGGCATTTGATAATCATATCCAGATATATATGCTGAAGCATTATAAGTTGACATCGCTAAATTCAAATTATATTGTATTGAATTTCTTATTACATTATGTTTATGAGTATAAAATGCTGAAGATTTATGAATCTCAGTAGCACCAGCAATTGTTACATCTTCTTGCTCAGTTTTATTTCCAGTTTCGTCTAAACCTCTTAAATCAAAGATATTAACATCCTCTGAAAATTGATAAATTACATCATCTTTAGCAAAATCATTATTTGCTACTTTATATTCTTGTCCAGAAATCTCTACAATAGAAGTTTCTTTTAAATTACTAAATTCATCATCTAACCAAGCTGAAAAAATACTACCTTTTGTATAATATACTATTGCAGAAACTTTATCTAATTCATATTGTTTAACATTAATAGCTTTAGTTAAATCAGTAATAGCTGCATCCCTTCTTTGGAAAGCACCATCATAATCAGAATTACTTGCAGGCATTCCATGATTGTTAACATCTTGTCTTTGATATACTTTAGTCAAAAGATCTTTAATGCTTTGCATAGTATCTAAGTCAGAAATGTTTCTCAAATCTCTAATATCATTTTTATACATTTCTATTTCTTGTTTTAATACTTCTACATTAACTTTATTAGCAGTAATTTTTGTTACACCATTTACAGAATCATTAATTTCTACTGTTACATCATAATTTCCAGTTTCAATTTCTTTTTGAGCTTGTTCTTGATTAAATTTCAATATATCTACATTTGAACCATCTGCTCTTTTTACCTTAACATTAACAATGTTATGTGGTAATAAATAACCAGATTTTGAATAATAAATATCACCTTTTGTACCTTCTACAATAAGAAAATTATCCAATGTATAATTAACTGTTATATCAATATCATCTTGTTGATATCTTGCAGAATAAGGCATATAGTTTTTAACTATATTTTTTGTTGTCATTTTTGCATTATCTAAGTTTGTTGTATAAACATTATCTGTATCTGTATGATACAATAATTGACCATAATCTAAAATATTATGAATCTCTCCCGCTCCTAAATAATTATTTTTACTAGCTGCTGGATCATCATATACTGAAGATTGTGTCCATTCTTTTGATTTTGTATATAGTTCTGAATTATAAGCATATCCACCACTAACTTTAGTTACACCTAAATCACCTACAGCTACAGCATTTCCATCAGGATCTGTTAATACTGTTGGAACTCTAGTAGGAGCACAAATATAATAACCATCATACATCGTAAATAGAACCGCTGGAATATATGGTTCTACCATTGATTTACTGGCATTTGACATTCCCAAATTAGTAGCTAATGTAGTAATAAATACATTGCTTGATGCTTCAACAATTGTGCGCAAAGAATCAGATACAGTTGACAAATCTTCATTCGCTGTATTTATTTCAAACGCAGACATTGCGTCATATGTAGAATCTAATAATTTAGAATCGTAGCTTTTTTGTAAACTTAATGTATCTACTTCTAATTGTATATAATAACTCATTACTAAAATAATAGGCAATACAATTAAAGCAAATATTATTCCTACACCTTGTAATTTCATTAAATACTTCCTTTATAATTAGTATGAACCATTAGCTGTACATACACCTGAATGTTGTGCAGCAATTGAATAAACATCACTACCAGCAATAGAATAGAATACTCCTCTTATTGTTTGTGACATTGTTTTATTTGTGTTTTTTACACTAGCAGAGAATATATCTCCTTCTTTCATTGTGTAAATTCCATTTTTCTCTAATGACTCAACTATTTGTGAAGTATATACTGAGTAATAAACGTTTTCACCAATTACAGTACCTTCAGTCCAAGCTGATTTTTTACCAACGTTTTCATCAAGTACTTTTACTTCCATTTCAACGTCATAAGAATTACCTGTAGCATATATTGTGCTTACAAGTTCTGAATAATCATCCATTGTTATTTTTCCTACAGCTCTAGCATTATCAACAAATTCAGTTGTTGCTGTAGCAACTGATAATTGAGATATATCATCTCCTCTTTCTGACATTGATAATAATGGGAAAATAAACATTAATATAGCTGCTAATAATATTGCAACTATTGTTATTAAAGTATCACTCATTATATAATCCTCCTTTTAATTTATGTTGGGTTTGATACTAATCTATAAATAATTACTATTTTATCCTTTTCACTAGCACCTGTAACTAACTCATCTCCATCATCAGTTACAAAAGTTTCTCCTGAATAAGAATAATTTATAAATTGTTCTTTAAACATCTTCTTTTGCATTCTTGCTTTATAAAATAGATTATCTTTGTAATTAATAAAAATATTATTTATATAACCAGCTTCACCATTTACAAAATAATCTACTCTTGTTTTAACATTTTCTGTGCTACCTAACCATGGTGCTCCAAATAAATAATAATCCTCAGCCTTTTTATTATACAATTGAGCTAATGAGTAATTTTTCTTGTGTTTTGGAGTTTCCATATTAACAGTTGTAGCATTTGTATCTCCAACCGCCGCACGTACATCACCTTCAAGTTTAACGTCAAATACTTGAATTAACTTATTGTTAGCATCATAGATTTTAACACAAAAATTTTCTCTATAATATCTATATAAAGTTGGAATTATTGTTTCTGCACTAACATATCTTTCTGTACCTTTTAATATAGTTTGATCATCTTCTATTGAAGTAAAAGGATTATTACAAGCAGTACAATATTTTTCATCTAATGAATTACTTTCATCACAAGCAGAACAAAATTTAACTAATTCAACATTATCATAATATTTTGTTGAATCAGAATAAAATGCTAATGTATCCGCAGTTTCTGAAACTCTAGAAAAAAGTAACATAGAAATACTTAAAGCAAAAACTAAAATAATAACTGCAAATGCCATATTTATTGCATGTGTTGCATTTTCATCCATATTAGATTCCTTTCCTTATATATTATTTTCAATCCAAAGCGACAAAAGTCACTTTGGATTGATTTATAGTTTATTTAATTATAAACAATATTAAGAAGCTGCGTGCATTAATGCTAAGTTAGCTCCATCTCCTTGTTTTGTAGCATCATAAGATACTATAATAGCATCGATTAAACCGTTATCTTGGTTTGTAATTGATACCCAATATTGATGTTTTGGTTCAACTCTATTTCTGATTTCATTTAATGTTGTAATATATGGTCCAGGTACTGAAGCAGCTGGTACAGCAGCCTCTTTGTTAGCTGGATCTTTTGTGTTATTTACTTTATCAAAACGTACACCTGGTATTTTTGTTGGTTCATCTCTATATGTATTAGCATTAGCGATTAATGTACCAATCATAGCTTTGATATTTGATCCTGTTTGTTTTCCTTCAAAACTCATGAATTCGTTGTTGAAAGCTTGAACTTCTTGTGTTGACATAGATTGCATTGAGTTGTTGATTGTTGATTGAGCGCTATTGTATATAAACATACCAATAGCAATAATTAAAATTGAAATTAAAATTGCACCTGCTATTAAAAGTGCTTTAGAAGCATTCTCCATAACTTCTTTCCTCCTTGTTTTTCTTTTGATTTTTTATATTTTAATAACTATAGATAGTTTAATTATTCTATAGTAACATTAAAAACAACTTTAGTATTCTTTAGCTTCAAATGTAAGTGAAGCTATTCTTCCAGTTTTTTCATGGTATTTTACATCTGTACATTCAAATTCTGCTGTTCCGAAAGTTTCAATAAATTTGTCCATTCCAAGACCATATAAACTTTCCATTCTATAAGTAGTTTCTGTAGTCTTCATAGTAACATATATTTCAACACTTTCTTCATCATCTAAAATATAAAAACCTTTTTCATCTATTGGAATCTCTAAACCTTGATTATGACTTACAGCCTTATTTATCACAGTTGCAACTTCTAATCCATTTAATGATTCTTTATTAAAATTTTCATACTTTAGATTAAAGTTTTTTATGTTTATATTGCCTATTTCTTTTTCTTTAAAATCCATAAAACTTATAGAAATTATTATTATTGAAATTGAAATAATTAATATAACAAACTTCTTCATAAAATTACATCCTCATTATACCATTTCAAATTTTTTTTTACAATAATTTATATTACAAATTTTAATTGTATTCAGTTTTCCATTTATATGGTTCTTCCATATCTGTATTCCATGAAAACTTCATATATTTTACTTTACCTGAAGCTTCATGATATTCAATTTTATCGCATTTAAAATAATATCTATAAACAGTTGTCATTTCTGTAACATTTGCTTCACTCGTATAATTTCCAAAATAATCAAAATATTTTTTTGTATATTTTACTGGACCATAATAAGTTTTATCTAAATGATCACCATTAGGCATAGTTTTTTCAAGCATACTATATATAGATACAACTTTATTTGTATTATCTAAAATTTTGTTTTTTGTTAAATCCTTAGCTTCTATAGCAGTATCTGGAATCTTATAAACAGAATTTCCAGGTACATATATTTCAATCTTAACTACAGAAGTTGGATCATAATCAGACATTTCATTAACACTATAAGCATTATTTGCAACAGTAATTAAATCAAAAATCGTATTATCCATAACATTATAATTTTCAAAGCTAGCATTATAAGCTCTTAACTGTGCAGTCCTTTGAGTTTGATCATAATTTTCATTAACACCAGCTCCTGCTTTAAAAACACGTACAAACACAGTGATTAACAATAATCCTAATAATACTGATGCAGCCATAATAAGTGCCTTAGAAGCATTCTCCATAAATATTACCTCTTATTTTATAATTCAGAAAAGTAAATTTTACTTACCCTTCCGTTATCACCATTATATTCTAAATAATCACATTGAAATCTTTTGGTTTTAAAATTATATAAAGCTGTAGTCCATACAACAGTATTCCAAACATCTTTATTATTTTTTTTACCCAAATTCATTTTTGTAATTTGCATTGTATTTGAATATTTTAACAAATACTCTAATGGACCATCTGCTTTTGAATAATCAGTTTTTAAAGCATAATAAGATTTAGTTGTACCATTTGGAAGCGTAATAGAAGTTCCACCATTAGCCACCATATACTTACTTGCATCACCTGTTAAAACATTAGTTGTTAGAGCAGCAGCCATTAAATCATCTGTTGTTTTATATTTTGTATATTGATATTGGCCATCTTCTTCAATTATACCAACTGATTTTAATGTTTCTTTTTTATCAGATGTAGTACCAGTTGGATAATTGAATACTTGAATTAATTTTTTTGTATTTAAAGAATCATATGCATATACTTCTATAGTTTCTTCAAGAGGTTTCTTAATATTAACGAAAACTTGTATTTTGAACTGATCTCCATACGCTCCTCCTGATAAAAATCTTCTACCTTCAGCATATTTTTCGTTATTACTTTTTGCTTTATTTAAACAAGAAATTACATCAACACCATACATTCCTGATTTTTGAAAAACTTCATATTCTTTATTGAATGCTGTTAATTGTTCTTGTGTCATTATTTGATCTTGTGTCTCTGGCATAACACTAATATTACTAAAGAAATATGCAATTGCAGCCAATAAAATTACTCCTAATAGAACTCCTGCGGCCATTTCTAGTGCTCTTGCTGCATTTTCCATACTTACTCCTTTCTTCTATGCCATTGAAGACATTTGTGAGAATGCGCTTGTCATACTTGTCATACCAATTAAACATAATGGAATAATCAAGTAACCAACGAATAGTACAACCATCGGTCCAAAACCAATAATCTTTCCAATTCTAGATTTTCTATCTATCATTCTTTCGTTTGATTCTTTTCTTTTTTCTTGGTGATAAGCTCTTTCTGTATCTAGCTCATCAAAAGCTTCTCTAATTGGGATTTGTTCAACTGCAGCTTGTAGAGATTCAACAATTCTTATCAATTGCTCAAATGATATATCATTTTTTAATTCCTCTAAAGCTTCCCAAGGACCAGCTTCATAGTTGTTAACGCACTTACTAATTGGTTCTTTAAAGATATTAGCATATCTTTCTAACCATTCAAGAATCATTTCTACGTTAACCCTCTCAATTTTCATAAGCATTAATATAATAGTTTGGAATTGCATTACCTCATTTTCCATATCCATCTTTCTCATAATTTTTTGGAAAATTAGCAATCCTGTTGGTAAATAATATCCAACAATCATTATTACACAGGCAATTAATACTTCAAACCACTTAATATAAGATGATTGAACAATTTGAAGTTTATCCCAAATTCTATTAACTACTGTTTCAATTTCAGAATCATTAATATTTTTATATTGTTCTGATTCTAAAATATCTTCTTGTAATTCTTCTATTGTTATATCGTAATTTTTCTCATATTTATATAAGAAATAATTATCTTTTTCTGTTGTTTCCATCGCTTTAGCTTCTTGTTTTTCGTTCATAGAACCAAGTAAGTTATAATCAGCGGTTGGTTCTGTAAACTGATAATTTATAGCCATTTGATGTGAAGCATATAATATAGCAAATCCAACAACAAAACCTAATAGAGCAGCTCCCATTCTATTTATGTAATACCACTCAAGTTTTAATTTTGATGCAGAATCTTTTAATAATTGAATTGTTTTTCTATATTCTTTTGTTCCTTGTTTTGGTATGAATATATCAACTATTTTTTTACCATATTTATTTTTATAAATTTTTGATTGCCAAGGATTTTCGATATTAACTGTAGTATTAACACTACCATTATCTTTTAATTTTCTTGTTAATAAATAACATAAAAATGTCATAATAATTAACGCTACTTGGCATAAAAATCCTGATGTACCATTATAAAATGATCTTGTAAATGAGAACTGACTAATAGCCCAACTTTTTACAACATCCAAGAATAAAATTGGAATTGCAGAAATCATTGATAGTGATTGGAACACATAATCAAGTTTATCTCTTTTTAATATTTCAAGTTGCATCTCTTGAGTAATATTATTTAAGTTCTTTAAATAAAGTGATGCACCATCTTTATCTTTTCTATCACCAAACTCTTTTGTTAAATATGATACTCCGGCAAACTCTTTTAAGTAACTGTTTGGAGCAATATCATAATATTTTTCAAGTTCAGTTTCTGGATCATCAGAAATTAAGATTTCATAAATCTTTTCAGCTTGTCTTGAAACATCTTTCTCATCATCTTGTGCTACTTCATAAATAGCTTCTTCAACCATGTTGTATTCGTGATAAGCATGTCTGATTTCAGAGAAGAAATCTAATTGTTCTCTAAGAATCTTATTATCTACTTTATCAACCATACCTTCAAGTAGAGTTTCAAGAAAGAAAATTTCAAAAAGTAATAATGAAGCCATTAATAAATAGTTATTAATAGTAATATAAATTACACCACCTGTTAATGGAATAATTATCATTAATGCTTTAAAAACAATTTGTGCAACTTGCTTTCTTGTTATAAACTCATCCTCTAAGTTTAATATTTCAAGTCTTCTTCTTAATTTTAATGCATATCTTTTAATAAATGGAAGTCTTACAACTCTAACATAGAATTTTTGATAAAAAACATCCATGCTAAATGAAGATTTCTTTGTACCCTCAACTAACTGAGCTACATACTTGGTGTTCTTGCCATTCATCTTTTGACTCATCATGTAATAAATAACGACAATAACACCAAATAAAGCACCAACGCCACCAATTAGGTACACTAATATCTGATTTGACATCTAAAAGTCCTCCTTTTAGGCTTTTCTAATTGTTTTATTATTTTTTAACATCATTTCCTGTTGATGGTTTTTTTACTTGTGCTGTACTAGCACTTTGTGTTTTTTGAGCAGCAGTTGCTGTTGCTTGAGGAGCAACTTTTTTAACAGGTTGTTGTCCTTCTGCTACTGGAGCTTTTTTTACTGGCTCAGCAATTTTTACTTCTTTCTTTTCTTCTTCTTTTTTCTCTTGTTGAGATACTTCTTTTCCATTTTCATCATAAACTGGAAGAACTGGTGGTTTTATACCCCAATTTCTTTCTAAGAATGCATCGAATGCAACTACGTCTGCATCATTCATATTTTCTCTCATACCTCTAATATTTTCTTCAGAGATAGGATTTGTAAGAATATATGAATCATCAGCAAATTCTAATACGTTATGATATTTATATAATTCTCTGTTTGTTTGTTTTGTAAAATATACTGTACAGTTATCGAAAAATTTATCAAATTTTCCTTCTAATGTTTTTTCTTTTCTATGATCAAATGTATATTCATTTCTTTCTTCTACAGGCACACACTCTGTTACTCTTTCGATATAACGTCTACCTCTAAAGTCTTTAACTAAGTGAATGTTAAAGTTAAGAACTTGAACTACCTGTTCAGCAGCTGTTTGCTCATCCTTGAAAACACCAGTTCTAAGCATTGAGTTACGAAGTGCTGTAACTAAGTTAGGGAATGTTTTAGCGTGGTGAGTAAACAATGTAAATTTAGAAGCAACTTGGGCAGATTGGATCATCCAAGATGCAACGGGGTCAGTAGCAACCTCACCGATGATATTAACAGAACCGTCAGTCTTCTTTTGAACGTCCAGACAGTCTTGTCCAGAAATAGTTTCAGTTTCACGC
>JAEIGA010017604.1_pt1 | contig 10888 bp, 7 predicted proteins | sample 9270691 | NCBI WGS metagenome assembly JAEIGA01 (sample SAMN17057246, study PRJNA624740) | gut metagenome | biome: biome; isolation source: fecal sample | host: Bos grunniens | place: China: Xizang | collected 2019 | reverse complement strand
ATTTATATAAAATGCCCTTTTAGTTAAAAAATTGAAGGCCCTCATTTATTTTTAATTTTAATGTACAACAATAACGACGTTTTTATTAATTTTGGTGCCACAAAGATAACTATTTTAATTTTTTTATCGAAGTATTATTATGAGAAAGATTGCAATTATTTGCGGAGGTTACTCCGGCGAGTACGAAATTTCAATAAAGAGCGCTAAAGTCGTTAAAAGTCATTTAGATTCAAATATATACGAATCATATCTTATCGTCATCCAAAAAGGTGATTGGTATTGTTTAACAGATGACGACACTCATATCCCTGTTGACAAGAATGATTTTTCTGTAAATATTGACGGCAAAAAAATCACTTTCGATGCAGTTTTCAATGCAGTACACGGAATTCCTGGCGAGAACGGAGAGATTCTAGGTTACTTAGAAATGTTAAATATTCCTTACACTTCCTCCAATTTCACAACATGCGCGCTGACATTCAACAAAGACTTGACTAAGGTTGTTGCATCGGCTCATGGCGCCACCGTATCTCCTTCTATCACAATCAACAAAGGTGAATTAATTGAAAAAGAAGAAATAATAAATGAACTTGGGCTTCCTTTATTTGTTAAGCCAACATGCAACGGTTCAAGCGTAGGCGTAAGTAAAGTCAACACTGCCGAAGATTTCGACAAAGCTGTCGAGACTGCCTTCAACGCAGGAAATCAAATCATGTTCGAGAAATTCGTCAAAGGCCGCGAACTCGCTTGCAGCGTGATTGAACATAAAGGCAAGATGATGGTTCTTCCTCTTACTGAAATTGTCAGCAAAAATGAATTCTTCGATTATGAAGCAAAATATACAGCAGGTAAATCGGACGAGATAACACCTGCAGATTTGGACGAGTTAGAAGAGATTGAAGTAAAGGCAACATCAGCAATGCTATACGAAAAATTCGGTTGCAAAGGATTCGCACGCTTCGATTACATCCTCAACGAAGAAGGCTTGTTCTTCATCGAAGTGAATATAGTCCCCGGAATGTCAGAGGCTAGCATCATGCCTAAACAAGCTGCCGAAATGGGAATCCCTTTAGGAAAACTCTTCGGAATGACATTGGAGAACATCTTGAATTAGGAATTAGGAGTTAGGAATTAGGAATTAAAATGAATAAGATTAAGGCATTCATAAAACCCATTGCGGGATTATTGGCAGTCGGATTGTTGATTTATTTCTTTCCTGACATATTTCTGTATTTTGCCATCGCCATAATCTTGTCTATGTTAGGCAGGCCTTTGTGCGAGCTTATCAAGAAATTCCATATAAAGAATTTTCATTTCGGCAACTCAATATCCGCTGTGCTTACCATGTTAGCCATGTTCATGGTTTTCTCTCTTATATTCCTGATAATAATACCTTTGGTCAACAAGGAAATTTCTATATTATCGAAAATAGACACCAATGCCATCGTTGATTATTTTGAGCAGCCTCTGGAAAAAATCTACAATTTCTTAATACAATATAACATAATACGCCCTGAACAGGACATCCTACAGATGATAGAAGGCAAACTTTACTCCATCGTCAATTGGGATAACTTCAGCAGTATTTTAGAGAGTTTCGTTTCAAAGACGAGCTCTTTGGTTGTAGGAACATTCTCCACAATATTTTTAACTTTCTTCCTCTTGCAAGATTCTAATATTGTACATAATATCTTCATGGCCATCACTCCAGATGAACAGACAACTCGTATGAACAACATCCTCCACGATTCAAGAGTGATGCTGACCAGATATTTGTTTGGCCTGATGTCTGAGGTGTTATGCATGATGATACTGATATTTCTAGGTCTTAGCATTTTCGGTATAGAAAACGCTCTGATAATAGCAGTCATTGGCGGACTCATGAACATCATTCCATATCTCGGCCCTTTGATGGGCTGCACTGTCGGAGTCATCATCGGCATAATATCTAATCTTGGCATTGGAACATACGATATGATATTACCTAACACATTAGAAATCATCGGAGTATTCGTAGCTGCCAACCTTGTAGATAATTTTGTTCTTCAACCTACAATTTATTCAAAAAGCGTTTTCGCTCATCCTATTGAAATTTTCTTGGTGATATTGATGGCTGGAAATATTGGCGGTGTAGTTGGAATGATAATAGCAATTCCTTCATATACACTCATCAGAATAATTGCACGTCAACTGCTCAGCGAATTCAAATTCATAGAATTGCTAACCAAGAAATTAGACATCGAGAAAAAGCAATAATAATTAAATCATAATATGAGAAAATTAGTACTTACCTTAACCACAATTTTGTTCTTATGTATTAATGCTTTCTCGCAAAGCAGCATCGACCCTGTTTTGCATGAAGCCATGAACCAAAAAAGCGATGAATTGATAAACATCAACATTATATTCAAAGCGCAGATAAAACCAGAGATGCTTCAAGAAAAAGTCACAAGAGTGACTGACAAAAATATGCGACGCAACATTCTCGTTGACGAGCTTAAGCTTTTCTCCGAGAAAGAACAAAGCGACGTCATGTCTATTCTTAAAGCAGAAAAAACTAATAATAGCGTAAGCGACATTAAAAGCCATTGGCTGTCGAATGCCATCAGTTGCAAAGCTTCTCGCGATGTCATCTATCTTCTTTCAAGACACAATGATATAGAAATTATCGGTTATGATGAGATAAGATATATGGCTTACGACAATGTGGCAGAAGACGTCGTTGACAACAGCAAAGAAATGGATTTGACCGATAACATCCTTATGGTCAATGCCGACAAGGTTTGGGATTTAGGTTACACTGGCAAGGGCGTCGTCGTCGCCATCATCGACTCTGGCGTCAACTACAAGCATGCCGACTTGGCCGACCATCTTTGGGATGGTGGCTCACAATATCCTAATCATGGATATAACTTCATCGACAACAACACCGACCCTATGGACAATTTCGGTCATGGCACACACTGTGCAGGAACCATCTGCGGCGATGGCACCTCTGGAATACGAACAGGCATGGCTCCCGACGCTACGCTCATGTGTATCAAAGCCCTCGACGACTATGGCTACGGCTCCACCAGCGGCTTCAACTCGGGCATGGAATTCGCTATCGAACATCAGGCCGACATCATAAGCATGTCGCTCGGCGTGATGAATGCCAGCGTCACCGACAAGACCTTAATGCGTAACACCTGCGTCAACGCATTACAACTTGGAGTGATAGCTTCTGTGGCTGTCGGAAACGACGGACAGATGACAATGGTTCCAGTTCCTAACAACGTGAGAACTCCAGGCAACTGCCCTCCTCCATGGCTGCATCCCGACCAAGAAGTCAATGCTGGAGGCCTATCATGCGTAGTAGCTGTAGGCGCCATAGACTATGACGAAAACATGTATGAGAACGGCTCTAAAGGTCCAGTCACATGGACCGACACTCAGTTCAACGATTATCCATACAATCCTAACATCGGCTTGATTCGTCCCGACATCTGTGCTCCTGGCGTCGGAATCAAATCATTAGACCACGACAGCAACGACGGATATAACCTCAAGACCGGAACTTCAATGGCAACACCTTGCGTAGCCGGTGTTATGGCACTCCTCCTCGAGAAACAAAACGACCTCACTCCTGCTGAGTTGTGCATGATAATAGAAACTACATCCAAAAAACTCACCGAGTCAAAAAGCAACCTCACAGGCTCAGGACTCATCGACGCTTTCAATGCAATAGTTAATATAAAAAACGGCGACTTCTACTACTCTGGAATCACCGTCAACGATGAAGAGGGCAACGACAACGGCAATATCAATGCAGGCGAAAATATCAAGTTAAGCCTCAATATAATCAATAATGGAGAAACAGAATACAACAACATAAGAGCCGTTCTGACTTCAACAAACAACAATATTGAAATAAGCGACAATGAGGCTACAATCGGAAATATTGAAGCTAACGGAGTATATAATCTAGTTGATGAATTTACTTTCCATGTAGATGAAAACATCGCCTGCAAGACTGAACTCGCCTTCGATATAGATTTCTATGACAATAACAACGAGAAGGTTTCATCATTTGGATTTATGCTTAATGTGTTTGGTCATCAGCTAGAATTCGCTTCTTTCATAGTGGAAAACGATGACAACGGCAATGGCTTCCTCGAAGCCGGCGAGACAGCAGATTTAGGAATAATAATGAATAACATTGGCAATGAAATTGCTTTGGAGATGAACAGCGTCTTATCTAGCAGCAGCGAACTCATCACTATAAATAGCAGCGAGGCTTCTTACAACTCATTAGGCACAAACTATTCATCAATAGCATATTTCAACGTAACATTGTCAGAAAATGTTGGAGAGACATTTGAAATACCATTCACATTAACAACAAACGATTATTATGACAACACTGAAGATTTTTCGTTGAATTACGCTAACGCCTGCGACATTATCATAGAACTCAAAGACGCATACGGCGACGGATGGAACGGAGCTTCATTGACAGTGAAATTCAGCGACGACACCGATGACAAGACTTTGACAATCCAAGATGGTTATTCAGAAAATTACACTTTCAATGTTAAAGCTAATGTGGAAATAAGCCTCGAATGGGGAAAAGGCGACTATGACTCAGAGTGCAGCTTCCTTATAAAGAAAAACAACGGCATAGTTATTTACAGCAGCCCGACATTCCAAAACAAAGGAGAATTCCTCTTCTCATGGATTAACGAATGTTCATGTGAAAACATGAGTTTCAATATGTGCGATGCTGTCGAAAACCTTCAAGGCATACAGAACCAACATGTAATAGAATTAAGTTGGGATGCTGCTGAAGGAGCAACATCATACGACATCTATAGAGGAACAAGATTTATGGGAAATACATCAGAAACATCATTCACCGACGATTACGAACTGACTGAAGGCACATATTTATATAATGTACAAGCCAATTACGATGATGACTGTGAAGGTATATTGTCGAAGACAGAGGTGACATTCAGCACTGAATCTATCAAAGAAAATGAATTCGTCAACGTTTCTATCTTCCCAAATCCTAATGATGGAAAATTCACAATCAAATGCGATAATATGAGCCGCATAATCGTTTATAACGTTATCGGCAATGTAGTAAAAGATATTGAAGTAAACACCGACAATTATGTTGTTGAAGGATTGAATCCTGGAGTTTATTTCGTCAATATCATAAATAATGACAACTACATAATCAAGAAAGTTGTTGTAAGATAAGCTTCATATAACTCTAGAATTCTAAAGTTCTAGAATTCTAGAGTTCTTTATAAAATCGTCTTGACGATTTTATCTATACCTATTCCTTCAGCTTCAGCAGTATAATTTCTAACGAGACGATGGCGTAAGATTGGGAGCGCCACTTCTTGTACGTCTTCAATGTCTGGAGAAAGTTTGCCTTTGAGCAAAGCATTTGCTTTAGCACCTATTATCAAATATTGTGATGCACGCGGACCAGCTCCCCAGCTGAGGTATTTGTTGCTCCACTCATGAGCGCGCTCAGTATTAGGTCGTGTACGTGACACCAAGCCTACCGCATATTCATAAACGTTATCAGCTACCGGCACACGACGTACTAAGTTTTGGAAATAAACAATTTCCTCTGCATTCATAACAGGATTTATGTCTGTCACCTTAGCAGAAGTTGTATTCTTAACAACTTCTATTTCCTCTTCGTAAGTAGGATAATCCAGTTGAAGGTTAAACATGAAACGGTCGAGCTGCGCTTCTGGCAATGGATAAGTACCTTCTTGTTCGATAGGATTCTGTGTTGCCAGCACAAAGAAAGGCTCGTTTAGTTTATATGTCTTTCCTGAAATTGTTACATGTTTTTCCTGCATTGCTTCGAGAAGAGCGGCCTGTGTTTTAGGCGGTGTTCTGTTAATCTCGTCGGCAAGGATTATATTAGAGAAGACCGGACCTTTAACAAATTTAAACTGACGCGAGTCGTCGAGTATTTCTGTTCCGAGTATATCGGAAGGCATAAGGTCGGGAGTGAATTGAATACGGTTAAAAGAAAGGCCTAGAGCGCGTCCGATGGTGCTAACCAGCAATGTCTTGGCAAGACCAGGAACACCGACCAACAAAACATGACCTTGACAAAATACAGATAATATTGTATTATGAATGATTTCATTCTGGCCAACAATGACCTTAGAAATCTCTTTCTTCAGCTGTACATATTTTTGTACGAGTGCCTTGGCACCTTCTACGTCAGACTTAAACATATTCAATCTCAATATAAATTAATCCGCAAAATTCCAATCAAACATAAAGTCGCAATCTTTGAAGTCGTCTATGACTTTGATATATGCTTTTTGTGACTTATTGGCAATCCATTTATTTATCACCTCCTCACGTTTCTGTTGCATAGCCCATTCGCGAATGAGAGAATAATCATCTTTTAAATTAGCTTTGTGAGGTTCTGTCTTTTTCTTAAGATAAAGGATACGAAAAGCGTCTTTATTATCGGATGTCTTCATTGGGACAGGAGCGCTAATATCCCCTACTTTCATTCTATTGACTGTGACTGACACTTGTTGGTCGAGTTCTGAAGCATCAAACAATGTACTACCGTCATTATTATTTACGAGTACGCCACCGCTTGTCTTATCTTTCTCGTCGCTGAATTTACGTACAGCTTCATCGAAAGTTATGCTGTCGTTACGAAGAAGCTGTGCTATAGAATCAAGTTCGTTGTAAGCCAATTGCAAAGCTTCAGGCGACACTTTCACCGACAACAAGATATGACGTACGTTGACGAAGTCGCCACGGCGTTCAATCATTTGGATAATATGGAATCCGTATTCTGTTTCAACGACTTCAGATATTTCGCCATCTCTTAAATTGAAAGCAGCTGCTTCAAACTCAGGAGCAAACTCGCCTCTTCCGTGGAAACCAAGTTCACCGCCTTTCTTTGCTGAGCCTGGGTCTTCAGAATAGAGAAGCGCCAATGTTGAGAAACGTTCTCCATCAAGAATACGTTTACGCATCTTATAAAGTCTCTCCTTAACAGCGAGTTTTTCATCTAATGTGATTGGAGGTCTCTTCACTATATGAGCAATCTCATATTTTGAATTAACCATTGGAATGCTGTCTTTAGAAATATTATAAAAACAGTCTTTAACCTCTGCCGGAGTAACTTCCACATCAGCCAAGATAGCCTGCTCAACCTGTTCAACCAACATCTGGTCTTTTCTCATACGACGCAATTCTTCCTTGATTTCTGGCAAAGTCTTTTTATAATATTTTTCAAGATTCTCTTGTGAGCCAAGTTGAGAGGTAAAATAACGTATCAAATGTTCCACTTCCGCATCAATTTGTTCATCAGTCACAGTGATACTATCCATTTCTGCTTGGTTAAGCATCAGTTTCTTGAACATAAGATCTTCTAGAATCTCACAACGGATAGTGCTGGCGCTACCTTTAATACCGCCTTGCAATCTATATTGAATATATTGAGCTTCAATATCCGACTGAAGAATAATATTTTGTCCCACCACAGCGACTACTCTGTCAATCACTTGTGCTTCCTGAGCCTTTGATGGAACCATCATAAATACAAAAAATAAAGCTATAAAAAAGCTTGCAACCTTGTTGTCTTGTCGTCTTGCCATCTTGTTGTCTTGTTGTCTTGTTGTCTTTAATAAACCTCAAAAGCCTTATCTTGAACAGCTTTTGAATATAAGTCATCATATAATTTTTCCAACAAATCCTTTTTTCTGTTACTCAATATTATGTACTTAATTCTATCTATTTCCATCTCACATGGTGAAATATCGCCTATGAGTCTGTATTCGCAGAAACGAATAAGAGTATAGGTATCGTCATTATTAACAACATAATATTTATTTTCGTTCAAGAAAGATTTGTTGTCTTTTACTTTCAAATCAAATTGTTCAATCACTTCTTCTAAGTTATGCCATTGCTCGATATCCATATTGTATGACAATGCATATTGATTTGCCAGAGAAGTGATAGAATCTATCATAAGGACATCATAGTCGCGGAACAGCTTTGTGAAAAGCCATTTTTTCTTGCTGTCGTTAGGAAGTTCCACTGATGCCATTCTAACCACATCGCGATTAAGTCTGAACTCATCGCTATTGTTATTGTAATATTCTTGGATTTGGTCTTCGGTGACTTCAGTATCTAGTTTTTGGTTTATCAGTTCTGTTTCATATTTATTTATAACCAATGAGTTGCGATATTCTTCCAGTCTTTTGGAGAAATCCAGCTGGCTTGGGTCCAGATTATTTTCAGCTTGACGTACAAGCAACTGGTTACGCACCCATTTGTCGATATATACTTTTGAACGAAGCACGCTATCATTATAGCTTATTCCTTCGTAAAAGATGTTTTCCAGATCGGTCTTATATAGATTTTTTCCATAGACAGAGACTATTATCTCGCTCTTGTCTTCTTTTTTTTCCTGACAAGCGGAAAAAAGCATTATAAAAATAAGACCGACCCAGAATAAACGCATCTTTTATTTGTTATAATTTTTCTTAACTTTATTTAAAAGTTTTTCATTGACTTCCACGGCATATTTTTCTCTGAGTTCTTTGAGCCATTGTGCTTCCAGCTCGACTTGATAGCCTGATGTCACCAAGCCTTTTGCTTCTTTGAATGTCTTAGGTTCTGGCTGACGCACTTCCACAATCTTGATAATTTGTGTAGAGTTATCTACCTTAGAAGGATAAAGAGCGATAGTGCCTTCTTTCCATTCTGTTGCATCAACATTCACATTGTCGCCTTTTTGATAATAAGAAAAACGTGCTGAAGCTTGTGCCTTATTCTCTCTCAAATATGAGCGTAATGAATCTATTTCTATTCCTTCAACTACCAAGTTCTTGATTTCTTCAACATTATCTTTACGTTGGCAAGTGACAACCATAGCTCTCACGCGGTCGTTCCACATATATGAATCTTTGTTTCTTTCATAATAGTCTTGTAAACCGAGTGTATCTTGTGTTGCCTTGTTCCAAACTTGGTTTTCCATCAAAGAGAACAATAAAATACCATCATGATATTCTTGAACCAATGTTTTGAATTCAGGATATTTTTCTTCGAGTTTTGAGTCTTCGTAAGCAAAAACTTCTTGTTGCAAGTAATTATCATAAAGTTGATAAGCGTATGCTGCAGGTGTCATGAAACCTTGTCTCTTTTGTTTTGCATAGATATAATCGATGAAGTTTTGTAAAGTCCATGATTTATCTTTTGTGTAGAAGAGAACCTGTTTTGTATTAATATCTTCTGATGCCTTAAATTGACCTTCGATGATTGTGCTGTCAATCGTAGCGATGAAAGCATCTTTAACTTTAGTTTTTTCCTTAAAGCCATTGTCTTTCATGATACGTTTCATAGCTATCTCTTCGCTAAGCTGACCGCGCATATCTCTTTCAACTTTTTCTTTTATCTTTCCTTCTTCATTTTCAAAACTGCCAGGAGGTGTTGTTCCGACCAGCTTGATGATATGATAACCGAAAGAAGTCTTAACAGGTTCTGAGATTTGATTAGGCTCTAATGATTTTACCACTGTGATGAATTCTGGAACAATCTGATTGACTCTGAATGGGCTGAGAACACCATTGTTTGCCAAAGTTCCTTTATCATCTGAATATCTTCTAACGTAGTCGGTCCAGTTTTTGTCATCGTTAACTACTTCGTTATAGATATTCTGAGCTTTTATCTTAACAATTGAATCATTTTTTGTTGGGTCGTTAGAATCTACAGCGAGGAAGATATGAGCTGCTCTTACAAGGCCGCTTGCAGCTGTCTTGCTGTTCACCTTAATAATATGGTAGCCGAATGAAGAGCGTACTGGCATTGAGATGCCGCCTTCTGCTGTGTTATATACGCCTGTTTCAAAAGGATAAACCATATCGAAAGCTGTGAAGTAACCAAGTTCGCCGCGGTTGCCTTTGTAAGCTTTTCTCACGCCTGGAATCTCTTCCATATCACGAGCTGATGGGTCGTCGGAGAGTTCTGCTGCCAAATCGCCGAAGTCTTCGCCTTTCATTGCACGTTCACGGATTGACATAGCTTTTTTGTATGCAGCCAATGTATCTGAAGGAACAGCATTGACATCACATTTGATAAGGATATGGGCAGCGTTGATGTCATATTGCATTCTTTCGTAAGCCTCTTTCACAAGTTCATCTGTGATTTCATCATTTGAGAAATATGGCTTAGCGAGCTGCTGACGATAGTTGCTGAGTTCCTTGATGAAAGATGCAGCTGTATCCATCTTGAGATTTTCTGCCTCTGTAACTTTAAGTTTGAAGTCTATGTACAAATCGAGATATTCGTCAACGTTTTTTTTGTCTATGACTTCAGTATTGACATTGTTTTTCTCGTATGTATCCATAAATTCCTTAACAGTGATTTCCTTATCACCAATAGTGATTAAAGTCTTTTTAGTATAAGACTGAGCAGATAGTAATGACGGCGCCATCATGAAAGATAAAGCGATGAGCCAAGTCTTGAGTGTTTTTTTTCTTATCATATTTTTATCGTTTAGAAAATAACGACCGAATTCTAATTATATTATGCAATTATAAATTATGCATTATGAATTTACTTAAGCTTTAGTGCTATAGTTAGGAGATTCAGCTGTGATAGTGATATCGTGTGGATGGCTTTCGCGCATACCTGAAGCTGTAATCTTTATGAACTGAGCCTTTTGCAAATCGCTGATTGTTCTTGAGCCAGTGTAGCCCATACCAGCACGGAGACCGCCTACTAATTGATAAACGACTTCTGAGAGGCTGCCTTTGTAAGGAACGCGACCTACGATGCCTTCTGGAACGAGTTTCTTGATGTCGTCTTCCATATCTTGGAAGTAACGGTCTTTAGAACCATT
>JAEIGA010017603.1_pt1 | contig 10888 bp, 8 predicted proteins | sample 9270691 | NCBI WGS metagenome assembly JAEIGA01 (sample SAMN17057246, study PRJNA624740) | gut metagenome | biome: biome; isolation source: fecal sample | host: Bos grunniens | place: China: Xizang | collected 2019 | reverse complement strand
TGCTCCTTGGCTTTGCGAGCCTGGAGTTCTTCGTATTTCTTTTCAAGATAATTGTCGGCCATAAGATATATAACAATAGACTGCAAAGATAATAAAGAGTTTTGCCGGAAAGGAGAATTTTGATATTTTTGCAGCAAATTTGACAGGAATGAAAATCAAGGAAGGATTCGTACTCCGCGAAATGTGCGGAGAAAACATAGTGGCTGCAGAAGGCCTCGAGCACATCAATTTCAACAAGCTCATCTCCCTCAACGAGAGCGCCGCTTACCTTTGGAAGGAGCTCTGCGGCAAGGAATTCAGCATCGAAGAAATGGCTGAGCTCCTCATCGTCCGCTATGGCATCGACAAGGAGCTCGCGCTAAAGGATTCAGACAATCTCTGCGAGGCCTGGATAAACGCAGGCATCGCGGAATAATCATCTGTTCACAAAGTTTCCGTCATAATTTACTTCAAAGAATCCGAAAGGATCGAAGGCGGCATCTACCACGACAGCGGCCTCCAAGCGCAGTACAGGCCTGTCGGGATTATAATCAAGCAGACCAAGCTTCTCCCACCATTGCTGTTCCCCACCGGCAGGAATGCCGCCACCTATACCTCGGATCATCTGCATCATCGTCCCGATGCTTACTTCTCCCGGAGTCATACGGAAACCCGGAAGAAGATTGTCCAGATATATTTCTTCTCCCCTGAGCGGGTCTCCGCCACGGAACCACGTCTCATTGGACCAGCCGATATTACGTCCTTCGCCACGAAGAATTCCTGTGGCACCAATGCGCTGGATCGCCTTGAAATGTCTGTCTGAAGGCTTCAGATCCAGATAAGGCATAATATAGCATCCGGCTTCGAGCAACTGCTCCTGAAGCTGTCTCACTCCTATTTTCCTGACAGACTTATCCTCGATGACAGCCAATGCGGCCAAAGCTCCGGATGCCTGTCCAAGCTGCATCACCACCGGTTGCAGCCTTGTGGACCCATTCATAAGATTGGAGACCGAAATCGACTTTTCCGCCACTATCAGATCATCGACACCCTTCGGAATTATAGTACCCATCGGCACATTGAAGGAAGGAATCGGATAAAACTCCAGGTCAGGAAGTTCCTTCCAGCGAGGATGCCTGAAATGATGATGGTCCACCGGATAATCTCCCACTGCGATTCCGGTCCTGTAATACGGCTTGTCATATCCGAATGGATCAGCGGCGGCATCCAAAGTAAAGAATGCCTCGCCGACTATTCTGCGCGACTCCCTATAATAAGGTATAAAAGGCAGCTTGTCCTCTGTAGGGAAGACGTCATCCGCCAGACCAAGATTCTTCATACCCAGCTGGGTCTGAATGAAATAGACAAAGCAAAGCGTGAAATTCTTCGCTTTCTCCAGCTCCTGCCGTCTTTCCTGCGGCGACATCTCGATGAGATTGGCATAATAATCATTGCCGTAGATTGGCCAATTGATCATATATCTTCCCTGCGGTGTCTTGCCGTATGTGATCATCATCTGCGCAGACCATATTGTCTGCCCGGTTTCAGCCTCCTCGTCACTGAGAGGATTGAGAGCGGCATTGCGGAAAACAGCGGGATCATACCCATCGGGCTTTTCAATGGTCATATCAGCATCCGGCCCATAATCCTTGAGAAAGGCGACATAAGTCATGTCCTGGACCACATCGTTTGCCTGTGACGGAGCTATTGACTCCCCGGTCTGCTCAGAGGCCTCCATGCCTATCCTGTAATCCACGCCGCAGACCTTGGCGACATCTCCAAGCTCGGTAGCGTCGATCAGCACATCCGCATTGACCTTATGTCTGCGTCCTCGCGCATCACGGAAAGTCACAGTCCAATCTCCAGCCTCTCCATGAACTTCAGACACGACGGCTTCGCGTCTGACATCCAGCAGAGATCCGCATGCTTCGGTCATATTGGTCAGAATCTCCTGTCCGACATGAGGATCGAAATTGATATTGCTGACCCATCCGCTCTTCAAAGCCTCATCTCCACCGTAACGTGCAGAGAGGGAATCAACGAATTCTCCGAAAATTCCGCCTCTGAGCCTGTTGTTTCCATCCACACAACTCACCCCTGCCGCAGTCAGCATTCCGCCGATCCAAGGAGTTTCTTCCAGGACCATTGTCTTCACCCCCATTCTTGCCGCCTGGATTCCGGCTGCAGTTCCGCTGACGCCGCCACCGACGACCAGCACATCCACCTGCTCCGGAGCAGAGCAGGAAACAAGGGCGCACATAACCGCCGCCAATGTTATCTTTCCAATTAACTTCATATCAATAGTCTCAAGTTTTCTTTATTACAGACAAAACACAATCCACACAAATATGGATGTGATCTTTCAAAGATATTAAATTTACAGCAATATCAATGCGATAAAATTAAATTATTTTAATAATAATGACTATCTTTGGAATTTGTAACCAAAGCAACTAATAATCCGATACAATATGCGCAAATCATTAAGCATCATCCTGTCGGTCATCGCACTGACAGTCAGCGCCGATCTCTCGGCAAAGAAAACGAAGGAACTCATCGAGACACCTGCCTCAGACACACGTATAGAGTTCACAGGAAGAACCCTCGTCAACGGAGACGAAGTGACTTATGACTGGAGCGGAGTCTATTTCAGAGTCAGATTCAACGGCCCTTATCTCGCCATGAAATGTTCAGACACAAAGAACAGCTGGTTCAATCTCTGGATCGATAAGGAAATGTGTCCTGAAGCTGACAGGAAATTCCTTGTGGCCGCCAAAGACACTGTCATCATCCTCGCAGAAGGTCTCGGCAAAGGTGAACATGAGGTAATTCTCCAGAAGAGGACAGAGGGCGAGCAGGGACGCTTCACCGTACATTCCTTCCTGAGTGAAGGTGAAATCATCCAGGCAACAGGACGCAGAGACAGACATATCGAATTCATCGGTGACTCATACACCTGCGGATATGGCACTGAAAGCGGCGACAAGGATGATCCGTTCCGCGCGGAAACCGAAAACTGCAACCTCACTTATGCGGCTATCGCGTCACGCTACTTCGGAGCTGACTTCAACCTGGTAAGCCACTCAGGACAGGGTATCGCAAGAAACTACGACGACTACGGTCCCGGATACAATATGCCAGACAGATACAGTCAGACATTCGACGAATCAAAGGAGACATCATGGGATGCCAAAGAGGCGTCTTACACTCCGGACATTGTAGTAATCTATCTGTGCACCAACGACTTCTCTACAGCAAGACAGCCACACGAAGAGATTTTCGCAGGCCGTTACATAGAACTTCTCAGGAAGGTCAAGGCTAACTACGGCGAGCAGATCCCGATTCTGTGCATGGCATCAAACGTGACTCCTTTCAGCTTCGACTACATCCGCAATGCCTGCATGATGAGCGGCTTGAAGAATGTATACTGCCTCGGACTTACAAAAGGCGTACACAATTATGAAGACGACCTGGGAGCCAGCTGGCATCCTAACTATCAGGGACACATCAAGGTGGCAAGTTGCATGATTCCTTACATTTCCACACTTACAGGATGGGAAATGGAAGAGAAACCTTACAGATAAACATTATGAAGAAACTTTTTATCTGTATTCTTGTATCAGTCTGCACAGCAGTATGGATGCAGGCCAGGGAAATCAAGGGAAGCGTAAAGGACACTGATGGGAAAGGGGTTGCAGGAGTTGTGGTTTCAGACGGTCTGAATACTGTAGTGACCGATGCCAAAGGACGCTTCAGGATGGATGCCGATCAGGACAGCCGATTCGTGTTCATCAGTACACCGTCAGGATACATATCATCCACCCTTGAGGGCAACACACTATTTTACAAAGAAATACGGAACAAGGAAAAGAAGTACGACTTCATTATCCGGAAGAATCCCAAGGACGACAGCCAGCACAATCTCATCGTAATCGCCGACCCTCAGATCAGCGAGAGAAACGAGCTTCCCGACCTTGCGAAACAGGCCGACGACATGGCTGAATTCGTAAAGGGAATGGACGGAGACTACACCTTCGGTCTCTGTCTGGGAGACATAGTTGGATGGGATCACAGCATCTATCCCGAATACAACGAAATAATGTCCAGACCCGGAATCGACTTCAGGTATGTCATCGGCAACCACGACATGACAAACTACGGACGCTCCTTCGAGACCTCGATGAAGAACTACGGTGACATGTACGGGCCCGCATGGTATTCGTTCAATGTCGGAAAGGTACACTACATCGTATTGAACGACAATTTCTATGTAGGCCGCGACTACTTCTATATCGGCTACATTGACGAAAGGCAGCTTCAGTGGCTTGAAAGGGACCTTTCATATGTTCCGCAAGGTTCTAGAGTGGTGGTCGCACTGCACATACAGACAACCAACGACAAGTCAGACCGCGAAGCCTTCCAATACGGCATCATCGGTGACAATCTGTGCAACAAACCGGCATTCTACTCAATTCTGGAGCCGTACAAGACCACAATCCTTTCAGGACATAGCCATACTGCTGACTTCGAGCAGATCAGCGACAACATCTTCGAGATCAATGTAGCCGGCTTCTGCGGCGCATGGTGGTGCGGCGAGGTGTGTATCGACGGAGCTCCGGCCGGATATAAGATATTCGACTTCGACTCGGATGACATGAAGTGGATATACAAGGGATGCGGGCATCCTCTGGAATATCAGATGAAGGTTTACACCGATGATCCAGATTATCCGGGACAGATTGTGGCGAACATATGGGACTATGACCCGCTGTGGAAGGTAGAATACTTCGAGGATGGAGTCAAGGTCTGCGACATGACCCGTTTCAAGGCCCAGGACCCTCTGGCAAAAGAACTTTACAAGGATCCCTCAAGCCTCAAGAGAACCTGGGTATATGCGGCACCGACAGAAAACATGTTCAAGGCGACAATATCAGAAGATGCTAAAACTCTTGAAGTCCGCGCGACCGACCGCTTCGGAAGAGTTTACACCAAGACTACAACAAGATAAATCAATGAACAAGAGAATCATAACCATTGACATACTGCGCGGAATCACCATCTTCGCGATGATCCTCTGCGCCAATATCGGCTACCAGTCGGACCTTCCTGCCTGGATGTTCCATGGCCAGACACCTCCTCCTACATACGCATTCAATCCGGACATTCCCGGCATTACCTGGGTGGACCTGGTGTTTCCATTCTTCCTCTTCACGATGGGAGCCGCATTTCCATTGGCAATGAGGAAGCGACTCGAGAACGGAGCGAGCCGATGGTCGGTGACCGGGAGTCTGCTGAAAAGATGGCTGACCCTGACAATATTCGCCATTGTCCTTGGAAATGCCTATATGATAGGTTCGAGCCCTCGACCTGCTGTTGTGAAAGGTATCTTCAGCATAGTATTATGGGGAGTGATGTTCTTATCATTGGTGAGAGTGAAGGATGAAAAGAAGACAAAGCTCCTGAACAACACAGGCATGCTCCTGCTCGTGGCAATGGCCGTTCTGGCGACTGACTGGCTTGGCCTGAAACTCAGCAGATGGAACAGCGACGTCATCATCATGATTCTGGCCAATGTGGCATTCTTCGGAGGACTTATCTGGATGTTCACGAAGGACAGTCTCAGCCTGAGGTGGCTTATACTTCTTTTCATCATTGCCCTCAAGGCTCTGAGCTCGTATACTCCTCAGGTCCTTTCCTGGGTGCCGTCGATGAACGGAATCGGATGGTTCTTCAGCTGGGGTTATCTCCAATATCTTGTAATCGCCCTGGCCGGATCGATTGCAGGAGATATGCTACAGAAGCATTCATGCACTGAACATAAGGACGATATCGACGCCTGCCATATAGCGGCAGTTATAATAGCCCTGGCAGCCATGCTGGTGCAGCTCTGGGGACTTTTCAGCAGACATATCCTCGCGGACTTCATCATATCCGCAGTGCTTGGAGCGGCATTCATCGTTCTGACCTGGAAACGTCGCAACATCGTAAGCGCTCTGGGATATTTTGGATTTGCGTTCATGCTGGTCGGAATCATCTTCGATCCGATAGACGGAGGAATCACCAAAGACTACTGCAATCTGGCCTATCTTCTGACCACCACAGGAATGACAGCCCTTACCGGAGCATTTGTGCTGGCGCTAGAGCTGAAGTGGAACATAAAAGGACGCGGTCTGAGCGGATGCGGACAGAATCCGATGCTTGCATACTGCGTGACCAACTTTTTCACAGGACCGATTCTCGCCATGCTCGGAATCGGAGCCTGGCTGGATGCAATAAGCCTCGGATCACCATTCTGGGGTATGATCCGAGGCCTTGTATACACGCTCCTTATGGTAGCTGTAACCTGCTTCTTCACCAAAAAGAAACTCTTCTGGAGAAGCTAACTGATAAAATACGACCGACAAGCGTCGCCCGGCTTTTACTTCAGAAGTCGGGCGACAGCTTTCATATCTACTTTCTCACGAGTGTAAGCCTGAGGGAAAGAGAGACCGTCTCCAAGAAGTTCGAAATTCAATGAAGCCGCCATTTCATTGAGCAGACGAACACTTGCACCTGCCCAGGTATAAGAACCGAATGCATAGAAACGTCGTCCCTTTATCAGACGGGCCTGAAGGGCCTTCATGAATGTTTCAGCCGGAGGGAAAATGCCGTTGTTATACGTAGGCGCACCCACTACGATCGTGTCATACTTGAAAACATCACGCAGAGCTCCTGAGAGACCGAGTTCCCCGGCATTGTTGCCTGCCAGGTCATGAATGGCGTATGGTACGCCCAGCTCTTCCAATTCCATCGCAAGTGCATCAGCGGCAGCGGCGGTATTGCCATACATAGAGGCATAGACGATGCATACTCCCCTTTCCACTTCGTAGCGGCTCATCTTGTCATAGAGAGTTACCACAGAAGCAAGCTCCTCTTCCCAAACAGGACCGTGAGTACTGCATATCCTCTTGATATCCAGACCTGAAAGCTTCTTCAAGGCTGTCTGAACAGGAGTTCCGTACTTACCTACTATGCAGGCATAGTACCGCATCATTTCTTCACGATACTGATCAAACGTACCCTCTGAGCTTACAACCTCCTCGTCAATTGCACCGAATGTTCCGAAAGCATCCCCTGAGAAAAGAGTTCCCTCTTCTTCAAGCCATGTGACCATAGTTTCAGGCCAATGCACCATAGGGGTCATATAGAAACGCAGGGTGGTGTTTCCCAGACTCACGGAATCACCTTCACCTATGACCATCATTCTTTCCTCCGGAACTTGATGATACCCTTTCAGCATAGGTACAGTCTTGGCATTGGCAATAATCTGAAGACCGGGATATTCCTCAAGCATATAAGTTATCAATGATGAATGGTCAGGCTCCATATGGTTGACCACGAGGTAATCGACCGGCCTTTCACCTATGGCCTGGCGAATATTTCCCAGAAACTCTTCTTCAAACCCGCACTCTACAGTATCGATCAATGCAATCTTCTCATCTGCTACAACATACGAATTGTAACTTACACCCACTGGAAGGGGCCAGAGTCCCTCAAAAAGGACCTTGTCAGTGTCATTGACACCTACATAATATATTCTGTCACTTAATTTTATCATATATTTAGATATTGTTCCAAAACACAAAAATAACAAAATCTCCCGACATAGCGTTATACCAAGTCGGGAGAGATATAGGATTATTCTATTTCTACTCTGCTGTAGCCAAAGGAGACGGTACATTGTATACACGGGCGGCAAGTTCCTTGTCCAGCATATACATACCATACTTATTGTTTTCCACTGCCTCGAAAGCCGCGATCATCTCTCTTGCTGACTCTTCTTCCTCCACCTGCTCGTCGATGAACCACACCAGGCGGTTGATCGATGCAAAATCCCTGTCTTCATTGGCAATGAAAGCGAGGTTATTGATCAGAGAAGTAACCTTTTTTTCGTGCTGAAGAGTCTGCTGGAACATATCCAGTACAGAGTTCCAAGAAGTAGGAACCGCTTCTATAGGAAGGAGTTCCACTTTGGCATCACGGGAGTTGAGATAATTCATAAAGATGCGTGCATGAGCCTGTTCTTCCTGAAACTGTATGTAGAACCAGTTTGCTACACCCTTGTAACCCTTGGTTTCGGCATCAAGGGACATCGAAAGATAAAGATAAGCTGACCAAAGTTCAGCATTGATCTGAGCATTGATTGCGTTGTGTAAGTTCTGACTGAGCATAATGACCTTATAATTTACAGTTTTGAATTGTTCAATTTTGTCGCATGGCAAAGTTAGCCAAAGAAATCGATAAAACAAAAGTATGTGTATTTTTTGATATATTTGCACCACAAACTACATAAATGACGCCCTGCATAGCAATAATCGACCGCAACACTCTCAGCGGAATAGCATTGCGAAGCCTCCTATGGGAGACCTTCGGCAATGTGGAAATCCATCTGTACAACACAATGGATAGATTCATAGCCGATTCGAACAGACATTTCATCCACTTCTTCGTAGAATCAGACATTCTCTTCAGATATATTGATGAGTTCTTCACCTTGAAGAACCAGACAACTGTCCTACACGAAGGCCCCGGAAACAAGTTCATCAAGGAAGGCTTCAATGTACTGAATCTATCTTTAGGAGAAACTGAGCTCAAGAACAAGCTCATGCAGACCCAGCTGATCAGCAGATATGAAGAGGAGATAGCTGAAGGACGACGAAAGAATGCCGGAAACGAACTTTCACCACGCGAGCAGGAAGTGCTGGCCCTTATGGTCAAGGGCCTGATCAATAAAGAAATAGCAGAGAAACTGGGAGTTTCTCTGCCAACTGTAATCTTCCACCGGAACAATATCTGCGATAAACTTCAGACCCGCTCGATCGGCAAGCTTACCATCCACGCAGTCCTGTCGGGGCTTATTGATATCAACGACATTTAAATCTTGATTCTCAGTTTTCTCAGTTTTGAGATGTCTGACGTACCGCCGTAATAGATTATGTATTCACCGGATGCGGCTTCCATCTTACCTGTTTCAGGGTTGAAAAGATCGATGTTTTCTGCTGAAAGCGGAATCTCGACAACCGCCCTCTTTCTAGCCTTGATGTGAACTCTCTTGAATCCGCGGAGGCTCATGATCGGACCATCCGCATCGTCGGCTTTCTTTATATACACCTGAACGACCTCGTCTCCATCCACACGGCTTGCATTCTTCACACGGATCTTCAAAACATCATTCTTCACCTTGGCTCTTCTGTATTTGAACTTGCTGAAGCTGAGTCCGTGGCCGAACGGGAAGAGAGGCTTGCCCTGGAAATATCTATAGGTATGACCCGGCATATCATAATCACCAAAGTCAGGAAGATCGGCATCTGAAGCATAGAATGTCACCGGAAGACGTCCCGCAGGATTATAATCTCCGAAAAGGACGTCTGCGATTGCTGTACCTCCCTGCTGACCTGCATACCATCCCTGAAGGATCGCATCACAGATCTCAGCTTCTGGAGCAAGAGCCACGGCAGAACCGGAGAGATGAACGAAAATGATCGGCTTACCGGTCTTTGCAAGTTCCGCGATATACTGTCTCTGAGTCTCAGGGAGCTCGATAGAAGTCCTGTCACCACCCTTGAAGCCCTTGTAGTTCACTCTCATTTCTTCGCCCTCGAGCTTTGGAGAAAGACCACCTACATAGATGATTGCATCGACCTCGTCAAAGATTGACATATCCATTGCAGCATATTCCTGCGCCTCCTCCTTCAGCAAGGCCTCATCGTGATAATTGCCTTCGGTCTCGCTGTATCTGCCGGCATCATCAGACGCAGCGGCAAGCTCGCATCCCTTTGCATATACCACATTTTCTGCGCCGACCTTGGCGGTGATGCCTTCGAGAACAGTGACTGTCTTGCGAGGGATACCGTTATAGTTGCCCCACATCACAAGGGAATCTGCGGCGTTAGGACCTACGACCGCATATTTAGCATTCTTTGATAACGGGAGTACCTTACCTCTGTTCTGAAGAAGAGTCATTGTTTCACGCGCCATCTCAAGAGCAAGGTCATTGTGCTCGTCGCAGGCCAGAAGGTCGCGCGAAACCGAATTCCATGAAACCATCTCCTCAGGATCCATTTCACCGAGCTCAAAACGAGCCTTAAGGATACGGAATACAGCACGGTCGATTTCCGCTTCAGTGATCTTTCCAGCCTTCAATGCCTCACCGAGAGTGTGGAAAGAGTCGCCACATTCGAGGTCTGCCCCACTGCGCACTGAATTGGCTGTAGCGGAAGGGGGATCATTAGGAAAGATATTGTGACAGCCCTCATTGAAGAAATCATGTACTGCCCAGCAGTCTGTCACCACCATTCCATCAAATCCCCACTGGACGCGGAGAATCTTGATCAGGAGCTTGTCACTGCCACAGCAAGGCTTGCCTTCGTATGCATTATAAGCACACATAATCTCCTTTACATCAGTGGTTTTCACCAGGCGTTCGAATGCATAAAGATATGTCTCGTTAAGATCTCTCCAGGATACTTCCTCGACATCGAACACATGACGCTCGTACTCAGGACCGCTGTGGATGGCGAAATGCTTCAGACATGCGTGAAGCTTGTCATATTTCTGCGAACCGTCACCCTGAAGTCCGTTCACGACAGCACGTCCCATAACGGTAGTGAGGTAAGGATCCTCTCCGTATGTCTCCTGTCCCCTTCCCCAGCGAGGGTCGCGGAAGATATTGATGTTTGGAGTCCACACCGACAGTCCGTGATAGCGCTGCACTCCTTCACCTTCGCGGGCGATGCTGAACTTTATTCTCTGTTCGGTCGAAGCAACGTCGAAGACCTGCTGGAGGAGCGCGTCATCCCAGCTGGCGGCCATACCGATGGACTGAGGGAACACCGTAGCCAGGCCATTGCGGGCCGATCCGTGCAGAGCC
>JAEIGA010017602.1_pt1 | contig 10889 bp, 8 predicted proteins | sample 9270691 | NCBI WGS metagenome assembly JAEIGA01 (sample SAMN17057246, study PRJNA624740) | gut metagenome | biome: biome; isolation source: fecal sample | host: Bos grunniens | place: China: Xizang | collected 2019 | reverse complement strand
CATCCTACAAAAATAACTGCAAGGAAGCCGCCCAAAGGCAACAAGATATTTGCAGAGGTCTTGTCAAAGAAATCAAAGAAATTCAAACCAAAGATCTTCACATCTGCCAAAGTTCCCTGAGACAGCGAACACAATACACCAAATATAACTATTACCGCTGTCGAAAGGAGAATTGCCTGTTTCCTGCTTATGCTGAACTCTTCTTTAAGATAAGATACAATTACCTCCAGCTGTGAAATTGAAGAGGTAAGGGCTGCTATGAACAGCATAAAGAAGAACAGGATAGCAAGAAATGCACCAAAAGGTATCTGGGCAAAAATATATGGCAATGTTACAAATACAAGTCCCGGACCCTCAGCTGGAGAGATGCCAAATGCAAATACAGCCGGCATTATTGCCAGACCGGCTATTGTTGCAAACAATGTATCCGTAATTGCCGTTTCCGCAGATAGACCTATGATCTTCTCCTTTCTGCTTACGTATGAGCCGTATGTCATAATTGTACCGCAACCAATGCTCAACGAGAAGAAGGCCTGTCCAAGGGCATCTATCAATGTCTTTGAGGTTACTTTTGAGAAATCAGGTTTGAACAGGAACTCAAAACCTTGTGATGCACCGGGAAGGGTTACTGAACGGATTGCCACAATCACTACAATCACAAACAACATAGGCATCATTACCTTGGTATATCTCTCAATGCCATCCTTAATGCCGGCCATTACTATAAAGGCCGTTGATACAAGGAAAATGAGCATAAACATCAGAGGCTCTGTACTTGAAGTAACTGTCTGTGCAAACATGCCGTCCAGAACAGCCGTATCGGTTGTATTGAACTGGAAAGTTATTGCCTTCCAGAAATAATCTATTGTCCAGCCCCCCACCACACAATAGAATGATATGATGAACAGTGAACCCAAAACATATACAAGGCCTGAAGCGCACCACTTTGTACCTGGAGCAAGTACCTTATATGCTCCAAACACATTGGCCTGGCTTCTCCTTCCTATAATGAATTCCGAATACATTATTGGCAAAGCCAACAGGAATACAAATGCCAGATATATGAAAATGAAGGCTGCACCTCCGTTTGTACCAACAAGATACGGGAACCTCCACAAGTTTCCCAAACCTACCGCAGAACCGGCCAAAGCCACCAATGCGCCAAAACCGCTGCCAAAACTGTCTCTCTGTGCCATCTTTTATTTTTTAACTGATGAACGTTCTTATCATAATTACCGCTATAATTACAGGAGCAAGATACCTTACGGAAAACATAACAACTTTAAGGTAGAATGGATTGAGCCTGTATTTTCCACCGCTGGTTATCTCATCCATAAAGTCATCCTTTTTCATTCTCCATCCTGCAAACAAAACAATGAGCAATGCTCCAAGTGGGATAAGGATATTTGCTGTTGTCTTGTCAAACAGGTCAAAGATATTGTTGCCAAGGATCTTAACATCACCCAAAACTCCCTGTGACAATGAGCAGAATACACCAAGGAACACTACAATTCCAACAACAAGCAGCACACCTGCCTTCCTGCTTATCTTAAATTCCTCTATAACATATGCCACGGCCACCTCAAGCAGAGAAATTGCAGATGTAAGAGCCGCCACATACAGCACAAAGAAGAAAATTGAAGCCAATACAGATCCCATAGGAAGCTGGGCAAATACATAAGGCAATGTTACAAATACAAGTCCGGGGCCCTGACCCGGCTCAATTCCAAAAGCAAATACTGCCGGCATAATTGCAATACCTGCAATAATTGCAAACAGGGTATCTGCAGTTGCAGTCTGGGCCGACATCTTTATAAGATTCTCGTTCCTGTTTACATAAGAAGCGTATGTAAAGATAATTCCAAAACCTACGCTCAATGAGAAGAAGGCCTGTCCAAGGGCATCCAGAAAGGTACCTGCCGTTACTTTGGAAAAATCTGGCTTGAATAGGAAATCCAACCCCTCTCCGGCACCCGGCAAAGTAACCGAACGCACTGCAATTACTATAACCATAAGGAACAGCAGCGGCATAAGCACCTTTGAATATTTCTCTATACCATCCTTAACACCGGCCAAAAGCACCCCGGCTGAAGTTCCAACAAAAAGGAGCATAAATGCCAGAGGCCTGTAGTTGGAAGAGACTGTCTGTGCAAACAGGCCGTCAAACCCGTCTCCACCCTTTGAAAACTCTCCCATTACTGCCTTTACAAGATAGTCCAATGTCCAACCGCCCACTACTGAGTAGAATGAAACAATGAGGATACAGCAGATGATTGCCATTATTCCTGTTATGCCCCATTTTGAACCGGGAGCAAGTTTCTTGAACGCTCCGTATACATTTGACTGGGCCCTTCTCCCCACCACAAACTCTGCGTACATAATAGGCAGAGCCAAAACAAATACTATAGCCAAATAAATTATTATGAAGGCCGCACCTCCATTTGTACCCACCAGATAAGGAAATCTCCAAAGATTGCCCAAACCTACAGCAGATCCAGCCATTGCAACAAGGACACCAAAACTGCTTGCAAAACTGTCACGCTTTTCCATACTGATTATTTCTTCCTTTTGTATACTAAAAATTGATAATTTATATTGTTCTCTTCATCGTGCATCATCTCCCCTTCCTTAACAATCTCCCACTCATCCTCACTTACCTGTGGGAAGAAAGTGTCTGCATTCTCTGCCACTGCATATATTTTTGTAAGATAAAGCATATCTGCCTTTGGGAAAGTTGCATTGTAAAGCATTCCGCCCCCCATTACAAAAAACTCATCATTGCCCTTTGCAATCTCATAAACCTCCTCCAGAGAGTGTACAATCTCCATTGAAGTTGTCTGGGGATTCTTTATTGGAGGAATCTCCACATCGCCACGGGTAAGCACTATGTTCCTTCTGCCGGGAAGTGGCCTTCCTATTGAATCATAAGTCTTCCTTCCCATAATTACCGGATGTCCGGTTGTAGTGCTCTTAAAGTATTTCAAATCCTCTGAAATGTGCCACAACAGCTCATTGTTGCGCCCAATGGCACCGTTTTCAGCAACCGCCACTATTATTGAAAGCATAATTCTCTGTTTTTAAAATATCTATACTGCAATAGGAGCCTTTATTGTTGGGTGGGGATCATAATCCACCAGCTCAAAATCTTCATATTTGAAACTGAAGATATCCTTCTGGTCACCGTGGATCATCATCTTTGGAAGTGCCCTTGGCTCCCGCTCAAGCTGGGTCTTCACCTGCTCAAAATGGTTAAGGTAAATATGTGTGTCACCAAAAGTGTGCACAAAATCTCCAAGCTCATATCCGCACACCTTTGCAATCATCATTGTAAAGAGGGCATATGAGGCAATATTGAACGGAACCCCCAGGAATACATCCGCGCTCCTCTGGTAAAGCTGGCAGGAAAGTTTGTTGTCCGCCACATAGAACTGGAACATTGAATGGCAAGGAGGCAGAGCCATATTGTCTACCTGCGCCACATTCCAGGCAGAGATTATGTGCCTGCGTGAGTTTGGATTGTTCTTCAACTGCTCCATAAGGTTGGCCAGCTGGTCTATCTCCGTACCGTCAGCAGTTTTCCAGTGTCTCCACTGCGCACCGTACACCGGCCCAAGCTCTCCGTTCTCATCTGCCCACTCATCCCAGATTGTAACTCCGTGGTCATTCAGATACTTTATATTGGTATCACCATTAATGAACCACAAAAGCTCATAAATGATTGATTTCAGATGCACTTTCTTGGTTGTAAGCAAAGGGAACCCCTCATTGAGATTGAACCTCATCTGGTATCCGAAAATACTTTTTGTACCGGTACCAGTACGGTCTCCTTTTACTGTACCCTCATCCATTATTTTTTTAAGCAGATCCAGATACTGTTTCATTTCTCTACATTTTTTGTAAACAACAAAGGTAATCATTTACCTTGAAAAACATAGAACGTACAATCGGTAAATGAATGCTTCAATATGGAAATGCATTACGGACGGTCTGCGCAGATTTTAAGCAAAATCGGCAGATGGTCACTCACCCCTCCCAAATATTTGGGTCCCTGGTAGGTGCGGCGCATTTTCAGCCCCATATAGGTGTTGTCCCTCTGCAGGAGGAATTCAGGGGCAAAAATCTCCATCTCCTTGCGGCAGGAAACCTGTTGGGGCATAAGGGAAGAATCATCGGGAAGAAGATTTTCAGATACAATGAACTGGTCTATTATGTTCCATTCTTCCCGATATTTGTACGTGCCGTCTGCCCCGGCAGCAAACGGTGCCAGATTCACCAGCCTTCCCTCTCCGGCAACATTGCCATCCGAATCTTTCTGTGGGGAGACAAGGTACTCAAGGGGAAGGGATTCAGGGGTATCATTGAAATCCCCCATAATGACAATATTTGCATTTGGATTTGTTCCAAGTATTGAATCTGCAACATACCTGACCTTTTTGGCCGCTTCATATCTTTTGAGCATTGAGCTTTTTTCCCCTCCAGTTTTGGATGGCCAGTGGTTTACCATAATATGCAGAGTATCAAGATTGTTTACTATACCTTTGGTATAAAGGATTTCTCTGGTATGGAATTCTAGCGGATACCACTGTGATACCAGAGGGGTAAAGGTCTCCTCCCTGTAGAGAAGTGCCACATCAATTCCACGGCTGTCGGGAGACTCCTTATGGATTATGCTATAGCCTGCACGTGCAAGGGGGGTATCTTCCACAAGCTCCTCCAGGACATATCTGTTCTCCACCTCACAAAGGCCCAGGAGGGCAGGAAACTCCCCATACCTGTCTGCAGCCAGCATTATGGTTTTTGCAATGTCATCCTTTTTGAAGGAAAATTTCTTGCCGCTCCAATGGTTCTCCCCCATTGGGGTAAATTCATCATCCTTGGTGTTTGGATTGTCATATATGTCAAAGTAATTCTCCACATTCCAGAACATTACCAGAAGCAGCAGTATCTCTTTCATAGTTGCGCTATTTTTCTGCAATATTAGACAAAATACCCTTTTCTCCTTGCAGCAGCGTAAAATTTACCCTATTTTTGCGCCTTAAATATTTAAATATCAGGAGATGGCATTAAGATGCGGTATAGTAGGCCTGCCAAATGTGGGCAAATCAACACTTTTTAATTGTATTAGCAGCGGAAAGGCTCAGTCTGCAAACTTCCCTTTCTGCACCATTGAGCCAAATATTGGTTCTACCATTGTTCCCGACGAGAGACTTGAGGTTCTTGAGAAAATTGTAAAGCCTCAGAGAGTTGTTCCAGCAACAGTGGAGATTGTAGACATTGCCGGCCTTGTAAAGGGTGCCAGCAAAGGTGAGGGACTTGGAAACCAGTTCTTGGCAAATATCAGGGAGACAGATGCAATCCTTCACGTTCTAAGATGTTTTGATGACCCTAACATTGTTCACGTGGACGGATCTGTAGATCCTGTAAGGGACAAGGAGATCATTGATACCGAGCTTCAGCTTAAAGATCTTGAAACAGTGGAAAACCGCATTACCAAAGTGCAGAAACAGGCACAGACCGGCGGTGACAAAAATGCCAAGAAACTGTATGACATTCTTGTAAAATACAGGGAGGTGCTTCAGCAGGGCAAATCTGCACGTGTAGTGACATTTGACAACGCAGAGGATGAGAAGATTGCCCGTGAGCTTTACCTTCTTACCAACAAACCTGTAATGTATGTGTGCAACGTTGATGAAAACAGCGCAAAGGACGGCAACAAATATGTTGAGCAGGTTAGAGAGGCCGTTAAAGATGAGAATGCACAGATTCTTGTAATTGCTGCAAAAATTGAGTCTGAGATTGCAGAGCTTGAGAGCTATGAGGAGCGCCAGATGTTCCTTGATGAGATTGGACTTGAGAAATCAGGTGTTGTAAGGCTTATCAGAAGCGCATACGCACTGCTTAACCTTGAGACATACTTTACAGCAGGTGTACAGGAGGTAAGGGCCTGGACATACAATAAAGGTGACAAGGCTCCTGCAGCTGCAGGTGTTATCCACTCAGATTTTGAGAGAGGCTTCATCCGCGCAGAGGTTATAAAATATGCAGACTTCGTACACTACGGTTCAGAGGCTGCATGCCGCGCTGCCGGAAAGCTTGGAGTTGAGGGCAAGGAGTATGTTGTTCAGGACGGCGATGTAATGCACTTCCTGTTCAATGTTTAAAAAGAATACACAACAATGCAATAAAGGCTGGAAATTTAAAGTTTCCGGCCTTTTTTATGCCTTGTAAGACACCGTTCTTATTATAGTGGGAATCTCTGCGGTAAAAAAAATGGGCTGGCCTTAAGCCAACCCATTTCATTCATATCAGATCTTCTGTTAGAAGAATTTGTATCTTGCATCTGTAATCTCAGCACCCTCTGAAATGATTGCAGGGATTACTCTTGAAATGCTGCCGAACAACTGTGCATTTCTTGCTTTTGCATCATCCTCTGTATAGAAAGCACCTGTCTCCTTGCCTTTAACTACAAAGTAGTAAACACCAATCTCACCAACTACAGGACCTGTAAGTGTGTTCTCAGCTGCAGCTGCAACAGCACCAATGAATTTAGGATCCAACTGCTGTGAAGTAAGTGAAGAGAATGCAATACCGCTCTGGTTGCTTACAGTTGTATTAAGTTTCTCAGCAACCTCCTCAATTGTTGTTGCACCTGCAATTGTTGCTTTTGTCTCCTCAGCAACTTTCTTGCCTTTTTTCTCAACCATAAGGAAGTTCTGGATATCATTGTAAACCTCATTCAAAGAAGCGTAACCCTCTGGGTGGATACCTGTAAGTGCAACTACAAAGAAGTATTTGTTGTCTACTGTAATGATAGGTGAAACATCACCAACCTTGCTCTCGTTAGCCCATCTTGAGATCTCTCTTGTGTGCTGGTAGTTAGCCAAAGTCTTGGCACCAGGAAGAACTCTGATAGCAGGATATACAGGAGCGTTCATCTCTTTTGCAGCAGCATTGAATTTCTCAATGTTACCCTCGCTCTTGCTTGCAATCTCATTAGCTTTTGCATAGAAGTCAGAGTAAGTAGCCTTGCTTGCAACTGCCTCTTTAACCATAATTGCAACCTGCATTTTCTTCATTGCTTTGGTAACGTCAGTTACTTTTACAATGTGTGTACCGTACTGGGTCTTCATCTTAAGGATCTCACCTTTCTTAGCCTCAAGAACTGACTCCATACCAGGAATCATATACTGCTGTGTCATCCAGCCCAAGTCACCAGCCTCAGCTACGTTAGGGTTCTTGTCTGCAGAGTACTCTGCTGCAAGTGCAGCAAAATCAGCTTTTGCAGCTACAGCCATCAAGCTGTCAGCCTTAGCCTCATTCTCACCCTGAAGAAGGATATGTTTTACAAATACTGAATCTGGAAGCTGTTTGATGTCAACTACTTTTGCAGCAATGAAAGTGTTCTCCTGCTGGAAAGGCTCCAAAGACTCACCAACTTTTGCTTTAGCTGCAAAATCCTCCAACTCAACAGCAATTGATTTAAGGTCACCCTCTTTGTAGAAGTAAGGGTTGAAAGGAGCGTCCGAATTTCTTGCAAGGAAGTTTTTCACGTTCTCTGCAGCAACAAACTCAGCATAAGCTTTCTCAAAGTCATTTCTTGCAGCATCAAGGTCAGCCTCTGAAGGAACAACCTCAAATACTACATACTCCAAATCACGGCTCTCAACCTGTTTGAAAGACTCCTTGTTTTTCTCGTAGTAAGCTGCAACCTCATCTTTGGTTACTGAAACAGTTGAATCAACTGCAAAACCAAAAGGTTTAACCACAAAGTCAACATTGTAGGTTGTGTTGTTGTTTGCAATGGCTCTGTTAAGCTCAACAGGGCTCATATACATACTCTTCTCCAACATTGACATATATTTTGTGAATAGCTGGTCTTTAACAATGTTGTCCTCAAGGAAATTCCAGTACATACCCAACTGGCCTGAAGCATCCTGGCCAATAGCCTGTACGAAATCTACAACTCTCTGTTTGCTGAACTGGCCGTCCTCACCAACGAATGAAGCCTCAGACATAAGTACAGGTGAAATGTTTGTACCCTGAGTAAGGTCATAAAGCTCCTCCTCGCCCAAAGTTACACCGGCACCTTTGATAGCAGGAACAAGAACTCTGTCTGCAATCTCATTCTGCCAAGCAGAATTGTTTATTGCCTCCTGAGTCTGCTCATCAGATGAAGTTGTACCTGATGAAATCTGGTAAATTTTTGTAAAGTAGTCAACTTTCTGCTGATACTCCTGGTAAGTGATACCCTCACCGTTAATCTCTCCTACATCATACTTTGAAGAGAACATTGACATTGCACTCTGAAGAGTGGATGGGTCAATAACAAACGATAACAACGCAATTGCAATAAGAGCTGTAATGAACGCTCCCATTTTTACGCGTATTTTTTCTAGTACTGCCATTTTATTATAATAATTTTAAGATTTTTTCTAGTAAAGCGCGAATATAGTAATTTTCTGCAGAATACAACAAAAAAACTACTTTTGTAACACTCTCACACTAACTGTCTCTATCCTGTTGCGGGTGGTTTTAAGTATAGTGTACGAGTATTTTCCAAACTGCAGTATCTCCTTCTCCTTAGGGATATTTTCGTTGTAATGCATAATCAGTCCCGCCAATGTCTCATAATCGTCAGACTCAGGCAAATCCAGCTCATACTTCCTGTTTATCTCCTCAACCTCAAGCCTTGCCGAAAAAAGGAACTCATCATCCGAAATTTTCTTCTCCAGGAACTCATCCTTGTCAAGCTCATCATTGATGTCTCCAAAAATCTCCTCAATCAGATCCTCAAGGGTAACAATTCCGCTTGTTCCGCCATACTCATCCCTTACAACTGCTATTGACTGCCTGTTTTTGGTAAAATAGGCCATAAGGGTCTGGGCGCTCATCTCCTCAGAAACAAAAGTAACTGTACGCAAAAGCTCTGCAATGCTCCTCTTCTCCCCCTCCTTCAACAAATCCTTGGAGTGTACATAACCAATGATGTCATCTATATTCTCCCTGTAGACCAGAATCCTTGAATACCCTTGCTCGGCAAAAAGTGCTGCAAGGTCCTCCATAGTATCCTGAATGTCCAGAGCAGTAATCTCCGTTCTTGGAATCATGCACTCCCTCACCTTCACAGATGAAAAATTGAGGGCATTCTGGAAAATCACCATATCATTTGAAAGCTCATTCTCCTGGTCATCATCATCAGATGAAACCTCAGAAGAAAGATACATAAGGTCACTCTTGTCAAACATTATCTTTCCGTTGACATCCTCTTCCTTAACCCCAAACAATTTCATTATTACTCCCGACAATTTGTTTGTAATGAATGTAATTGGGTAAAACAACCAGTAGAAGAAAAGGAAAAGCCAGTACAAAGAAGAAAAAACTCCGTTGGGATTCAAACGGCACATTGCCTTTGGAAGAAACTCCGCAGTAATCAATACTATAATTGTGGCAACAATGGTATCTATGGCAAGGATGCCTCCCACCGATGCCGTAATATATTTTGCAATAAGGGGATCCAAAATTTTAGCTATGGCCATACCGTATATTACTATAGCCACATTGTTTCCAACCAATAGAGATGAAATGAGCCTCTCCGGGTTTTTAATGAACTTCTGCATAATATTGGCATATCTCTTGCCCTGTTTGCGGTCCAGTTCCACTTTAAGCTTGTTCCCCTGAAGAAAAGCTATCTCATAACCTGAAAAGAATGCTGAAAAAAGCAACGCCAGAAGTGTAATTGCAATATTACTTCCCATCTCTCTATCTGTTCTTTACAGCAGGTCCTACAAAATTCACTGTATCTATATAAATGGCTGTGGAATCCCTGCTTACAATTCCATAGCTGTCAAATGGCCTCTCTATACGTGCATTTCTGGCCATTTCATCACTCTCCATACCATATCCCTGCATATATCCGCTTGGTGAATACATCCTCACCAGACAGTGTGTAAAAATCCTCCCCTCTTCCCTGTCCCAATAAAGGGTATCGGTCTCCATCCTCTCACCCTTCAAAAAGTTTGTAATTACAACATTGCCGTAAGCCTCCCATTTCTCCTCCTTCTTTTTGGTGGTAGTATGCTTGGCAACATCAGATTTTATCTGTGTCTCCAGTTCACCGGATTCATTGTATGCATATACATCAAAACCCTCCGGAAACAACTCATATGAAAGTGTGTCATTCTCAAAACGCTGCAGAAGATTTGACTCCATCCTCATCTGCAACACACCGTTGGAAGTCTGTACGGCCTTCATACCCTGCACAGTCTGTACAGGTACACTCTGAAGGTCCAACGGCTCACTTTCAGGTTCACTTTTACAAGATATAACAAAGGTAGTAACCGCAGTTGCGGTTACTACCATTTGAATATACTTTAATATATAGGGAAATCCCCTTTGCATCATCTGTAAATTATTTTGTTGTTCTTACAGTAGTGGTTGCGCTCATACCGCCGCAAGAGATGGTATAAGGCTTGCCGTCTGTAAGGTCATACATAAATGCATCCTCAGTTTTAGGGAAGTACTGACGATACTGTGCAGACAATTTGTTTACCTCCTCAGCCAAAGTCTCATCAGCAGCTTTTGCCTTGTTAAGGTAATCTACAGCAACCCAGTATTTAGCTCTGTTGTCCATATCCTGTGCAGTACATTTCTGGCCAGCCCAGATATTTGCCATAAGAAGGTTTGCTTTACCGCCCTGTGCAGCATCTTTCTCAATTGCAGCTTTAGCAGCAGCCACAGCTTTTGCGTGACGGCCAACTTTAAAGTTGTAAACTGCAAGCTCCATAGTAAGCTCACCATCTTTAACTGAATCAGACTCCTCGCTTGCAATTGCCTCCTCCAGGAATTTTACAGCCTCATCAGCGTTATCCTTGCTTGAGTGCAATTTATAT
>JAEIGA010017601.1_pt1 | contig 10889 bp, 8 predicted proteins | sample 9270691 | NCBI WGS metagenome assembly JAEIGA01 (sample SAMN17057246, study PRJNA624740) | gut metagenome | biome: biome; isolation source: fecal sample | host: Bos grunniens | place: China: Xizang | collected 2019 | reverse complement strand
CGACAGTCAGTGCGCCTGCCTCACGGGCAAGGTCTGCAACGATAGGTGCAGCGCCGGTACCGGTGCCACCGCCCATACCCGCGGTAATAAAGACCATGTCAACGCCTTCGACCAGCTTTGCGATCTGGGCTCTGCTCTCCTCAGCGGACATTTTGCCGATCTCGGGCTTGGAGCCTGCACCCATACCGCCGGTGAGCTTCTCACCGATCTGCAGCTTATTGGGGCAGATGGACTTATTAAGGTCCTGCTTATCGGTATTGATCACGACAAAATCAACACCGCCAACACCTGCACCGATCATACGGTTAATAACATTATTGCCGGCGCCGCCGACACCGATTACTTTAATTTTAACTACGCGTTCCTGGAAATCAGCCATTTCCCTATCCTCCTATGTATGATTGACAGATCAATATCTGCCCAAGTTACAATGTTACGCTTATATTCTACCTTGAATTTATCGTTCGGTCAATAGAAAATCTTCGAATTTTGAAAATTTTTATGGAGGCCCTAAGAAATCAGTCAGCAGACTTGAAATACACCTCATCGGGCCAGGTCGTAAAGCTGGCATCCAACATACCGGATTCATACTGGCCAAGCCGATTGATCGCCTGAATTGCGGAGAAAACCTTCTTAGGAAGTTCCTCGCCATCTCCCAGCCGAACCTCAAATCTCTGACCGTACCAGGCCACGATATTGCCCATATCGGTCACATCTACTGTTGCAAAGCCGCCCAAAATGCCGTTTGCTTCGATCTCTTTTGCAATCTGGAGGGCAGCAGCCAGCCGTTCCCGATTATAAACTGTAATGGGCGCTGTCGGTGTGTTGGGATCTGTTGGTGTCTGCTGCTCAGAAGCCACTGCACCTTCACCGATTTTGGGCGCTTTCAGCTGAACACCCAGAATTCTTGTATTGCTATGGGCTACAGAGGCATCTACTTTCTCCATAACCTTTCCTTCGCAGCTGACAAGCCACCAGGAAGCATCCTCACTCTGCAGCGCATAGGAAACCTCCGTTTCCTCCACTGCGATCACAACCGTATCCGGCAACCGGATGCCAATGCCGGTCACCTTTTTAATATACGGCAGCTTCTCCAAAATCCGGCTGGCGATCTGACTTTTATTCAGCGTCAGCAGGTTGGTTCCGTTAATGATCCCAGCCGCTTCCTGAACCTGTGCAACTGTGTATTTTTCCGTACCGGCAACCTCTACCTTATCTACCTTAAAGAAAATAGACATACCGAATACGATAGCCATCACAATTGCGATCACGGTAGCGATCCGGATCAAAAAATGCGTGACATTTACAGGCTTTGCATCCGTGTAGACGATCTCGTCCTGTGGCTTATTGACCGGCCGGCGTCTGCGGGCAGGTCTTCTGTTGGTATTACTTTCCATTACTTACCCCTTTTTTGTGCCAGCGAAAACATAATATCACAAAGCCGCTCTGCAGAATCCGGAACTGCGATCTTCAACAGCGCTGCGCGCATAGCCGATGCTTTTTCCTTATTCTCAGCCAGTGCTTTGATCTCATCAAACAGCTTCTGCGCAGTACAATCCTTCTCCAAAATCAGGGATGCGCCGCCATTATCAGACAGAACACGGGCATTCATCTCCTGATGATTATTGGTAACATTGGGTGACGGGATCAAAATGCAGGGCGTACCGGAGGCCGCGATCTCATTGCAGGTAGATGCGCCTGCCCGGCCGATAAATACATCCGCAGCAGCCACGACTGTGGGCATATTATAAATATACTGCATCATGCGGATGTTATCATCCTTTGTAACATCTACGCCTTTGCTTGCTACCAGCTCCGGCATCCAGCTCCAGCCATAGCTGCCAACGGCGTGGATATGCTGGAAAGGAAATCCCGCCTCCTGTTCCAAAAGAAACAGCTCCGCCATCAGCTCATTCATCGCTTTTGCGCCCTGACTGCCAAAGGCCGAAACAACCACCGGACGGTCATCCAGCTTCAGTTCCTTTCTTGCCGCCTCCCGGTCAGAGAAAATAAACTCTCTGCGCACCGGCATCCCCACTACTTCCACTCTCTCAGGGTGGCTATAGTACTTTTTGCATTCCTCAAAGCAAACAAGCACCTTATCTGCCCAGGCAGCAGCCATTTTTGTGGTTCTGCCGGGAACAGCATTTGCCTCGTGGACGCAAGTGGGAATTCCCATCTGGTGCGCTGCAAAAAGGGCAGGAAAACTGGCGTAGCCACCGGTACCGATCACCACATCCGGCTTAAATTCCTTCATGATCTTCTTGCAAGCAGGAACGGACTCCAAAACGCAACGCACAGCAAGCACATTGCGCTTGATGGCCTTCACACTAAAGCCCCGGCGCATACCGTAAGCGTTGATGGTTTTCAGCTCATAACCGGCTTTCGGCACAAGCTCCTCTTCCATACTGTTTTTTGCGCCAATGAACAGAATTTTACTGTCCGGATAGCGCTCTTTCCATATATTGGCTACGGAGATGGCAGGCATAATATGACCGCCTGTACCGCCGCAGGTAAATATCACATTCATAAAGCTTCCTCCTGTACAGCTGCCCGGTTACGATAACGGGAAATACCGAGCACGATCCCCATCTCCCCCAGATTCACTGCCAACGCCGTACCTCCATAGGAGAAAAACGGCAAGGCGATCCCGGTAGATGGGAGCAGATTGGTAACAACGCCTAAATTCAGTACTGTCTGCACGGCGATCAGGGTAATCAGTCCGGCAGAGAGAACTGTGGAAAATTTATCCGGGGCCCGCAACGCGATCCAGTATCCCCGGAGAATCAGCGCAGCGAACAGAGCCATAATGAGCACAGCGCCCACCAGCCCCAATTCCTCGCAGATGATCGCAAAAATATAATCGTTATACTGAAAAGGCAGATAGAGATATTTCTGTCTGCTTTTTCCAAGGCCCAAACCAAACAATCCCCCCGAGCCAATGGCATAAAGGGATTGCAGGATCTGATACCCGGTATCTCCCGGGTCTTGCTCCGGGTGCAGCCAAGCTGTGATTCTATCCCCGGCATATCCCATAAAGCTGACGTAGACGATCAAAAACACGACTGCCGCGCCGGCACCGGCTAAGAGCCATTTGGGATTGGTGCCGGCAATATACATCATCACCACTGCCACCATACCCATCAGCATAATGGCAGACAGATGCTTTTCCAGCGCCAAGGGAATCAAAATTCCCATCAGAGCGCATCCAAAGCCAACAACCCCAAAGCGGAATTTCTTTGCCTCCTGTCCAAAGCCCTTTGTGAGCCGTGCGAACAGGACGATGAGGGAAAATTTTGCAATTTCCGAAGGCTGGAATTGCAAGCCTGCGATATTGATCCACCGCTTTGCGCCATTTACAGATTGACCAAATACCAACACAGACAGCAGCAGTAAAATGCTCACGCCGTATATGGGCCAGGCCATTTTCAGCCAAAAAGCCGCCGGCACCCGATAAAGCGCCGCCATCGCCGCAAGTCCGATCAGCGCGCACACTCCCTGCTTTTGCAGATAGCGGGTGGACACGGTATAGCCGGTGTCGTATTCACTTTGGGCATAGCTTGCAGAGTAGAGCATCAAAAGCCCCACCGCAAGCAAGCTCAGTAATATGATCAAAAAGGGAACATCGAAGCTTTCACCCGCCGGCCGTATCTGCCGACGGCGGTTCTCTTTGGCATGCAGGATCCGCTCCGCAGCCATAAAACCTCCTTATCCGATAAGCCCGGAAATGCTGAACCAAGCCACCACACACATAATGGCAGATACGAATGTAAACACCAGTACGATCTTAACTTCCTTCCAGCCGCACATTTCAAAATGGTGGTGAATGGGAGCCATCTTGAAAATTCGCTTGCCGTGGGTGGCCTTAAAGTAAACGATCTGAATAATGTCAGAGAGAGTTTCCACAATATACACAAAGCCAACCAGAATCAGCACCAAGGGCATATCCAGCGCAAAGGCAAGTGCGCATACCACACCGCCCAAAAACAACGAGCCTGTATCGCCCATAAATACCTTGGCAGGATGCCAGTTATAAATCAGGTAAGCCAGCAAACCGCCAACCAGAGTAGCCGGTAAAATAGCAATATCCCAACGCTCCATGGCTGCAGCAGCCACCGTAAAGAATACCATAACGGGAATGGTTACACTTCCGCACAGGCCATCCACGCCGTCGGTAAGGTTCACTGCGTTGACACAGCCCACCATTACAAACATCGCAAAGAAAATGTACACAATAGGATGGATGTACACAGAGATATTTACGAAAGGAATATACAGATTACTGGTCATGGTGCCGGTTCTGTACAGCGCGTACAGATACACAGCGGACACCGCCATCTGCAGCGCCGCCTTCTGGAATGCTGTCAGGCCCAGATCCCGCTTAAACTTGACCTTGCAAAAATCATCCAAAAAGCCTACAAGGCCAAAGCAAAGGCTCAGTGCCAACGCATAAAAGGCAGTATACTCCCCAGTTTTGGGCAGATTAATGAGCATACAAAGGACAGTGGCGCCAATGAACATCAGACCGCCCATAAGAGGCGTACCCACCTTGGTATTGTGCCAGGTAGGACCGATGTCATGGACAGACTGGCCTGTTTTCAGCGCCCGCAGAAGGGGCAGCAACAAATAACCCAAAACGCCTGAGGCCACAAAGCCAATGGCGGCGGTAATCAATACGCGTGTCATTACAATATCCTCCGTTTTTCTTTAGTCCCGTAAGAAGCCTTCCAGGATCAGCTCCATACGCATTCCGCGGGAGCCCTTAAACAGCAGCACATCACCGGGCTGCGCTGTCAGCTTCAGAATTTGAATCAACCTGTCACGATCGGTAAAGGCTCTTGCCTTGCCAGCCATACCGCCGGTAACTGCGCCATTGAGCATCCGCTCACTGGTAGGTCCGTAGGCAAACAGAAAATCCGCCTTCTCCGCTGCGATCCTGCCGATCTTATAATGCTCGGCCTCCGTGTTGACACCCAACTCCAGCATATCTCCCAGAACTGCGATCCGTCTTCCCTGTCTGCTGCCCAGCACATTCAGCGCCGCCGCCATAGACTCAGGACCTGCATTGTAGCTGTCGTTAATAATAGTAAAGCCCTTGGCCTCGTAAATGCTCTGTCTGCCTTCCATATTTTGGAAAGCAGCAAGCCGCGCCTGAATATCGGCAGGCTCTACACCCATTTCAAGGCCCACGGCAATGGCTGCCAGCGCATCGGAAACATAGTGCAGACCGCTCAGCGGAAGCTTTACAGCAAATTCTTTCTCTCCCGCCCGGACAGCAAACTTAAGCCCACTGTCTTCCTCTTTCACATCGCTGCCGGCAACTGTAGCATCCGGATTATTCACACCAAAATGCACTCTGCGAATATCGGTAACAAGCTTCTGATTCCAAAGGAGATTGTCATCGCCGTTGAGGATCAAAACGCCATCTTGATCCATACCCTCCCGGATCTCCAGCTTAGCCTGCAGGATCCCCGCCTGAGAGCCAAGGTGCTCAATATGCATCGTGCCGATATTGACAACCACTGCAACATCAGGCTTTCCGATATTGGTCAGGTAGGCAATTTCCCGGAAGTGGTTCATACCCATCTCCAGCACAGCAACTTGTGTATCCTCCGGCATTGCCAAAATAGCCATAGGCATACCGATGTCATTATTGTGATTGACAGGGGTTTTTGCAACTTTATAAGTGCCATCCAAAACAGTGGCGATCATTTCCTTTGTGGTGCTCTTACCCACAGAGCCGGTAACAGCCACTACCTTCATCCCAAGACGCTGCCGTTCGTTGCGGGCAATTTCGCCAAGTGCGATCCGGGTGTCGTCTACGATAATCGCCGGATAGTCCCCCTCTGCGTGGGTGCAAAGGACTGCACCTGCGCCCTTTTCAAGGGCCATAGGGATAAAATCGTGGCCATCCCGGGCGCTCTTGAGCGCCACAAACAGCTCGCCGGGCAGCAGCTTCCGCGTATCGTTGTTTGCGCCCAGAAAAGTAACATCTTTATACTTAGGGTCGATCCTGCCGCCGCACCACTGCGCAGCCTGCTGTAATGTGATCCTTCCCATCTTAGTTCCTCTTTTCCTCCAACCAGGCTGCAACGATCTCTCTTTCATCCAAATGATGCTTGACGCCGCAGATCTCCTGGTATGTTTCGTGGCCCTTTCCGGCCAGTACAATTATATCATCTTTTTCCGCAATGTCCATAGCCAGTGTGATCGCTTGGGTACGATTTTCCACGATCCGATAATTATTTTTTTCCACACCTGCCACAATTTGGTGAATGATGGACATAGGTTCTTCTGTTCTTGGATTATCGGAGGTAATAATGGCAATATCTGCCATATCCGTACCGATCTTACCCATAATCGGCCGCTTTACGGGATCCCGGTCGCCACCGCAGCCGAATACCGCGATCAGTCTGCCCTTGCAAATAGAGCGCAGCAAGGTCAGTACATTCTCCAGACCGTCAGGTGTATGGGCATAGTCGATCAAAACAGTAAAATCCTTGCCGGGAGTGGGCACCACCTCTACTCTGCCCTTGACGCTTTTGGCTGTTTTTAAGGCCTCTGCAGCGTCAGCAAGAGGAATTCCCAAATTAACTGCAATACCAAGTACGGACAGCAGGTTATACACTGTAAAAAGTCCAGGGATCGCCACTTCCACTACTGCGCTTTGATTGCCGCACACCGCGGTAAAGCGCACGCCGTCCGCAGGCAGGGAGATCTCTTTGGCATAAAGGCCTGCCTCCCCCTTGACGGAAGTGGTCAGTACCGGGCAGGCCGCCTTTTGGAACATCCGATCAAACCAAGGATCGTCACCATTTCCAACTGCCGTATCGCATCTTGCAAACAGCTCTGCCTTGGCATCGCAATAGCTTTCCATAGTCTTGTGGAAATCCAAATGATCCTCTGTAAGATTCGTAAAAGCGCCTGCGGCAAAGTGCAGACCGGCCACACGGTCCAAAGCCACTGCGTGGGAGGATACCTCCATCACCACGTGGGTGCAATCAGCATCCCGCATTCTTCGCAGCAGTCCATACAGATCAAAGCTTTCCGGGGTCGTGCGAGAAGCTTCCATTCGCACATCCCCGATCATATTTTCCATCGTACCCATCAAGCCAACCTTTGCGCCGATGGTCTGCTCCAGCACATGCTTGAGAAGAAGGGTGGTTGATGTCTTTCCATTTGTACCGGTGACACCGATGATCTTCATAGCGGAAGCAGGGTCGCCGTAGAAATTCTTACCGATCAGCGCCAGTGCCAGTCGGTCAGACTCCACCAAAATATAAGGAATATCCTCTTGAGGCTGCACGGCAGTCACCACTGCCACAGCGCCCTTTTGGAGTGCCATAGGGATGTATCGGTTTCCGTCTGTTGCAAAGCCGACCACTGCTATAAACAGATCTCCCTTTTCCACCTTTCGGGAGTCGTAGCAAACATTTTGGATCTCCATATTTATATCCACATTGGATGCACGCACCGTAATATCTTTCAGCAGTTCGTAAAGCTTCATCATTTCTCTCTCCTTTGTATGGTCAATCTCTCGCCTTGGTATCGGCAAAAGTAAGTGTGATCGTCGTACCGGTTGGCACCTTGGCGCCCTTTGGCTCCGATTGAGCCGTCACCGTCACATTGGGTTCTATGCTCATATTTCCTGTCACCAGAATATAAAGGCCCGCCTTTCCTGCAGCCTCCCGGGCCTGACTTCGGTTCATCCCCTGAAAGTCAGGAACCTCCGTATAAGAAACAGTTTCCTCTTGTCCAAAATACAATATGATTTGGCTGTTTCCCGGCACGCTCTGTCCGGCAGACGGGATCTGCCCGGTTACTGTCTCCTGCGTGCCCTGCAACAAGGCAGTGAAGCCTTGTTCCTTCAGTTTCTTCTCCGCCTCTTTTTTCGTAAGACCTGTATAATCAGCCACAACCACCGTCTGCCCGGCTGCATCCTCCTCCGTGTAGTTATGATGCACACCGAGATAGGGCAAAATATCCCCCATGACCGCACCGACTGTGGGCGCCGCCATGACACCGCCGGATATATAAATACCTGTGCTGCGGGAAGGAGTGTCCAGCGCCACAAGTACAATATACTGCGGATCGTCCATTGGCGCAACCCCTACGAAGGAAACAATTTTATCCTGTACCCGCTGACCGTTCGCGTCAAACACATCGATTTTTTCACTGGTACCGGTTTTCCCTCCGATGGCAAAGCCTGCTACTTGGGCATTTTTTGCCGTCCCCTCTGTAACAACAGATTGTAAAAGCTGCCGCATAACGGCAGAGGTTTCTTCCTTAATGACGCGCCGGATCACCGTAGGCTCCTGCTTGAGCACAGTATTGCCATCGTCATCCTGCACTTCGGACACAATATAGGGCTCCATCAGCTCTCCCCCGTTTACAACCGCTGCAATGGCACGCACCAGCTGCATAGGCGTCAGCTTAAAGGTCTGCCCAAATGCCGCGGAGGTAAGGGATGCTGTCCCCCATTTTTCTGTATTCACAATGATATTCTTGTCAAAAAAGACGCCTTTGCTCTCGCCATTTAGGTCGATGCCGGTCTTTTCCAAAACACCGAAATCATTTATATATTCGTAAAATCGTTCACCGCCCAGCTTTAGCCCAATGTGGGCAAAAGCCAGATTGCAGGAATTTTGCAAGGCCTGCGGCGTTTTTTGTGAGCCGTGACCGGTGGAGCGCCAGCAGTGCAGCAGCTGCGCTCTGCCCGGAATTTGCTCCGCGCCGCCACAGTGAAACCCGGTATCCAAATTGACAGCGCCGCAATCCAAGGCCGCCGCCAGCGTCAGCACCTTAAATGTGGAGCCCGGCTCATACCCATCGGAAATACAGCGGTTTCGCCACTGCTTTAATCTGGCCTCTGTCAGTGCCTGCTCATAGGCTTTTTTGCCGTTTTCATAGGCAACACTGCCGATGGGACTGCTTTCATAAGCTTGACGCAGACGCTCCAGGGATGCGATGGTCTTTTCGTCCAAAACCTCTTGGTAATTGTTTGGATCGTAGTTTCCCAAAGTGGCCATTGCCAAAATTTCCCCGGAATTTACATCCATTACCATACCAAACGCGCCATTTTGCACATCATACCGGGCAATGGCATCGGCCATTTGCTTTTCAAGGATGGCCTGTACTGTAGCATCTATGGTAAGAATCACATTATATCCCTTTTGGGAGGAAACATATTTTTCGTAGGAAAAGGGCATATCCATCTCGTTATTGCCCTTTGTGGTGATCACCTTTCCGCCACTGCCTTCCAGAAAGCTATTATAGGCAGCTTCTATGCCCTCCGAGCCCTGACCGGATTTGTTGGTAAAGCCGATGAGCTGCGCCGCCAGTGTCCCATAAGGATAATACCGCTGGGAGCTGGGCTCCAAGTGAATGCCGGAAATTTCATTTTCATTGATATATAAGCGGATCTTTGCCGCAGTTTCTTCACTGATTTGAGATGCGATTTGTTTATAGCGCTTGGTCCTGTCCTTCCCCTGCTCTACGATCCACGCCGGGTCTTTTTCAAGGATCTCCCCCAACGCATTTCCTATAGCTTCTAAGTTTGCTTTGGATTGTTTCAATTCGTGAGGGTCCAGATAGACATTTTCCACCGTTACCGAAGTAGCAAGGATACGCATATTTCTGTCCAGTATCCAGCCTCTGTCTGCCATCACTTGGGTTGTGCGGGTTTGATTGCGCAAGGCAAGATTTGCATAGTAATCGTAATTTACGATCATCAAATTATATAACTGAAGCACCGCTGGAACAAAGGCAACAATGCCTAAAACCGCAGCAATCAGCAGCACCCTGCGATGCTGCCCACTATCTGCGCGGACACGGTTATAGGACCGTTTTTCCTTATTTTTTCTCATAAATCCCCGACCTTTCGATTATGAAGGGCAGCAAAGGTAATCCTCGCTGCCCATTCGTGCTACTTTATCCTATTGGTCGGGGCAGTCTTTATGCAAAAAGTCCTGCTAAAAATGTTCCGATCTGCTCCCACAAAGAAGGTGTTTCCACCGTCTGCTGGGGAATATACATACTAATGCCGGTCTGGGGTGCATTCTCCTTGGGGATCATACCCAGCGCCAGAGCCAGCTGGCGAATCTCATCCAGATCGCACACTTCGTTAAACTCCGCGCGCAAAGAGGTGTTCTTTTCGCTCAGGGAGTCTACATACTGCGCCATCTGCACATTCCGGTCCTTTGCTGCCTGCAGACGGAACATACCAACACCCATCAGCACCAGCATACATACTGCAAGCGCCACACCGATGATTGCCAGAGGGTCAATAACCAGCACAGGACGGGTTCTCCGCTTTGCTTCGGGAAGCTGTACCTTCTTCCGGGGCACAGGTGCGAACTTACGTGCAGCATTACCCTCTGTGCTGAAATCTATATATCTGATATCGATCTGATTAGCCACGCGATTCGTCTCCTTCCTTCAAATCAAAGCTTTTCGCAAATTCTCAGCTTCGCGCTGCGGGATCTGGGATTGACCTCCAGCTCCTCAGCAGAAGCGGTAATTGGTTTTTTTGTTATGAGTTTTACTTTCGGTTTCTTTCCACATACACAAACCGGGAAATTCGGCGGGCAGGTGCAGCCCTTAGAGGCCTCTACCATGGCATTTTTCACGATTCGGTCTTCCAGGGAGTGGAATGTGATGATCACCAGTCGTCCGCCGGGGTTCAGTAGCGGGATCGCCGCTTTCATTGCCCGCTCCACAGAACCGAGCTCATCGTTGACCGCAATGCGGATAGCCTGGAAGCTGCGCTTGGCAGGATGCTGCTTTTCCCGCAGTGCCTGGGCCGGCATGGCGCTGCGAATCACATCCACCAGTTCCAGCGTGGTCTCAATGGGGGCTTCTGCCCGCTTTCTTTCAATGGCTGCGGCGAT
>JAEIGA010017600.1_pt1 | contig 10889 bp, 12 predicted proteins | sample 9270691 | NCBI WGS metagenome assembly JAEIGA01 (sample SAMN17057246, study PRJNA624740) | gut metagenome | biome: biome; isolation source: fecal sample | host: Bos grunniens | place: China: Xizang | collected 2019 | reverse complement strand
CGTACTTTCTTTAACTTGGAGTAAGGTTAATACGGGTACAACTGGTGCGACAGGAGCGACAGGTGCAGATGCTTATACTGTAATCCTTACTAATGAATCCAACACGTTTGCCGGAGATGTTTCAAATGCGATAGTAGGGTCAACAACAACACAAGTTCTTGCATATAAAGGTGCTGCGGCACAAACCGTGACAATATCTTCAGTCAATGGTAAAACTGCTACCACAACAGATACTGACACAGGCATTACTGGATTAAAATTTAAATGTTCTGCACTTAGTGGTACATCTCCGACTATTACTTTTACTTGCACAACTGCTTTTACAAGTGCTAGTGGATCGATCCCAATTGTATTATCTGTTGGTGGAGTATCATTTACCAAGATGTTTACATATTCTATTGCATTTAAAGGAGCAACGGGAACAACTGGTGCTACTGGTTCGGCTGGTGTACCTGCAACTTCTTATTGGTTAGTTTCTAGTGCTAGTGTAGTACAAAAAACATCGACTGGAACAATTGCAGTAACTCCATCGACATTAACATTTACTGGTAAAAGTCAAACAGGTATAGCAAACCCAACTGATTATGCTTGTCGATGGATTATAGCGTATTCAACTGATGGTACCAATTATACCAATTTATATACTTCTACCACAAATGAGGCAAGTAAGTCTATCACTGTAGCAACGACATATAGAACTATACGAGCAAGAATGTATTTGGCTGGAGGTACAACAATATTATTGGACGAACAAATTATCCCAATCGTATCTGATGGTGCAAAAGGTGATACAGGTAGAGGTGTTTCAAAAATTACTGAGTACTATTTAGCAACAACTGCCTCTAGTGGAGTTACAACTGCTACAAGTGGATGGACTACAACTATTCAAAACGTAACATCTACAAATAAATATTTGTGGAATTATGAGGTTATTACATACACAGATGGCGCTACAAGCCCAACCACTCCAATTATTATCGGTGTATTTGGTAATACTGGTGCGGCAGGTAAAGGCATTAAGTCTGTTACTGAATATTATTTGGCTACAACATTATCTAGTGGGGTAACAACTTCGACTTCTGGTTGGACAACGACTATACAGACACTTACTACTACAAATAAGTACTTATGGAATTATGAGTTGATTACTTATACAGATGATACAACTACTACTATAAATCCAGTAATAATTGGTGTCTATGGGGACAAAGGTGCGAGTGGTACTAATGCGTCGTTAGTAGATATAACTCCTTCTGCATATTATTTCAAATCAACCACTGGTAAAGATGGCACATTTACACCTGAATACATATATGTATATCCAAGATTCCAGAATGTTACATTTAGTAAATGGGAATATTCGGTAGATGGTGGAATTACTTGGGTTGCTGCTTCGGGTGCTAATGGGCTTACAATAGGCACATACAACTCCGTTGCAAACACATTGAGAATAGCGAGAACATCTACTTTATACACTGATACAGTTACTTCTATATCTTTTAGGTGTGTAAGTTCAAATGCGGCAGTTTATGATACTATATCTATTGCCAAGATATATGATGTAGTTGACTTGCAGATTGGTGGTAGAAATTTGGCGATTGGCTCGGCCACAAACTATACATATTCAGGCTTTAATGTGCCTACTGGAACGATATCGGGTAATGGTAGTTTTACAATCACAAATGAAACTTATAAATCTACCGTCATCAGTAAATGGAGTGGAAGCTCAACTATAACTACAACTGGACCATATTACAATACTGCGGATAAGTTTAAGGCAACACTTGAAATAGGTAAGACTTATACACTCTCTGCGTGGGTTAAGGCTGATAAGGAAACCGCATTAACAACAGGTTCTTTAGCCGAACACCAAACACTAATTTCTGGGCAAAATTATGTTGGCACAGAATGGAGTCGTGTTTGGGCTACATTTAAAGCAACATCAACTTCTTTTAATGTCTGTTTCTATACAGGGGGATATGCAACAGTTGAAGCTCCTTATATTTATATGTGTGGAATTAAACTTGAAGAGGGGAACAAAGTAACAGACTGGACTCCAGCTCCAGAGGATGTTGACGCTAATATTGAAAAAGTAGATACAAGGATAACGGGTGTTGAGGCAAATGTAAAAACTACAACTGATAGTATATCATCTAGAGTATCTGCTACGGAACAATCTATTACAACTATAAATGACAATGTATCGTCTCTGTCAACTAAAGTGTCTGCTGCAGAACAAAAGATTACAAGTAGTGCTATTGTATCTACTGTTAGACAAAGTACTGACTATATCAATGACCTTGGTAAAAAGGTAGGCACCACTGAGATAATATCAAAAATTAATCAAACAGCAGAAACCATAACAATTAGCGCAAACAAAATAGGTTTATTGGGTGCAACTAATATTCCAGATTTGACTGCCGATAAAATTAAAGGTGGTACACTTACTTTGGGTGGAAGTAGTTCTACAACTCAAAATGGTCAGTTATTAGTAAAAAATGCGTCCAATGTTAATATGTTAAAAGTTAATAAAGACGGTATTGTTGTTAAGTCTGACCACTTGGCGGTAGCAGAAGATTTTGCAAACTCAACATACAACTGGTCAACCAATACTTGGACTACCACAACGAATACAAGACAGTTAGACCTTAGTCATAATTCTATACGTATGGGTATTTATAGTCCTAGTGGGTATGCCAATTATATGAAATTATTGGATAACGGTTTACATTTTCAAGGAAACGCACAAGGTATTGGTAGTTGGGGTTCGTTTATTGGACACGACGATTATGGTGATTTTGTGATTCAAGATACTGTCAGAGGATATATAGTCTTTAAAGGGCCAGACGATGATACCGAAATAGCAAATATCAGTGGAAGCGGCTTAAGTGTTAAAGGTGTATATAGCAACACAATAGCATCTTCATCTAATGTACACATAGACTCTTATGGGCAATTCTATAGATCTACTTCTTCTTCTCAGAGATATAAGACAGATATTCAAGATATACAGTCGGAAAAATTGAATCCTGAAAGATTATATGATTTACCAGTAAGAGAGTTTAAATTTAAAGAAGGATATTTAGCAGATGAAGATTCCCGTGTAAATACTCTTGTTCCAGGTTTTATTGCCGAAGAAGTTGCAGAGGTTTATCCAATAGCCTGTGAATACGATGGTGATAATCCTGAAAATTGGAATATAAGATTTATAGTTCCAGCAATGCTGAAACTAATACAAGACCAGAATAAGAAAATAGAAGCCTTAGAAGAACAAATAAATAATAAGGCGGTGAATTAAGTGGGAGATATAATGAAGGCAATTGAGTGGTTGGGAATTCCAGGTACAGCAGCAATTGTTTTAGTTGGATTGTTTTTTATTATGCAAATCATAGGTGAAATAATAGAATTTTTTGGTAAAGTTTCACCTGAGTTTCTGAAAATTAGAAAATACTTTTCTCGTAAAAGAAAAGAAAAAGAAGAAAACCAACAAATGTTAAAAGAGTGTCAAAAGTTGTTATCGGAGTTTAACTCACATTATAACAATGATAATATCACCAAACGAAATGATTGGATGAATGATGTCAATAATAGTGTAAAAAATAATGATCAATTAATACAGACTCTTGATGCAAAAATGGATAAATTGTTAGTAGTAAATGAAGATTTAGCAACTCAGTTGGATCAAGTAAAAAGTAATGTATTAGAAAACGAGGCAGATCGTCTTCGTGCAGAATTATTTGATTGCGGTAATAGATGTAGGCGTAATATTAGACTTCATCCCGAAGAAATGGAACATATACGAGCTACATTTCATAAGTATTCAAAAGTATTACATCAAAATGGTCCAGGTGAAGTAGAATTTAATTTTATATTAGATTATTATAATCATCAGGACTTTCCAACTTACCATCAACCAAATAATTAAAGTGAAAATCTACAGTAGAATATTATGGTTTATAATGATAGTTTTACTTAAAAATTGTTGAATAATAACAATACAAAATGATTAGTGGGACAGCGGGTAGCTACCGTTGGGAGTGCCTTACCACTCCCTAACCACTATCTTTTATACCTGTAAGGAGGAATTAATATGGAAATTATCAATGGAGATTTTTGTGTTTATATACATATAAATAAAACTAACAATAAAGTTTATGTGGGCCAAACACGTAAAAATCCAGAACATAGGTGGAACAAAGGAAAAGGATATAAACATTCTACTTATTTCTATAGTGCAATTCAAAAATATGGTTGGAATGGATTTGAACACGAAGTGGTTGCTTCTAATTTAACTAAAGAAGAAGCCGATAATTTTGAAAAATTATTAATTAAACAATTGAACACTAAAAATAGATTATATGGATACAATCTTACGGATGGTGGCTCTGATAATTGTGGACGAGTTGTAAGTGAGGAAACTAGAAAGAAACAAAGCTTGGCAATGCAGGGTAAGATGGATGGTCCAAAACATCCGATGTATGGTAAACATCCTTCAGAAGAATCAAAGAGAAAGAATCGTGAAGCACATAAGGGTGTTAAACTCTCGGAGGAACACAAAAGAAAAATAAGTGAAGCTAATAAAGGAAGGAAGTTTACCGAGGAGCACAAAGAACATATGAGGAAACCAAAATCCGAAGAGCATAGGCAGCATATGTGCGAGGCACAGAAGAAAGGTATAGAAAATCCTCGCTCTATGGCTGTTATTCAACTTACAAAAGATAATGAGTTTATAAAATTATGGGATTGTATGACTACTGCTAGCAGTATGCTCAATATTAATAAAGGGAATATTTCACTGTGTTGCTCACATAAGCGTAAAATAGCAGGAGGTTTTCGTTGGATGGATGCTAATGAATATTATTTAACGCAACAAAATGATTAGAGGTGATTATAATGCAAGAAAATAAAAAGATTCAGACTTCTAAAAAACTTGCATGGTTTAGCGGTATTTGTTTTACTTTATCAATTATATATAGCATCTTAATATTTACATATGGAACTATATATGATAAAGAGATTGATTATACTGTGGCCATTACCCTTGTTACTGCTACTGCAGCAGTATTTGGTGTTACAATGGCTGCATATATGAATAAAGGTCGATATGAGAATACCGTAAAAATTCAAAGGAGTTTTTTAAAAGAAAAATATACAATTTTAAAAGAACTTGGTGTTCTTGATAATGAACGGGCAGTACAAGAAATAGAAGAAGAGTTTACCGAAATAGAAAATGATTTTGATAATGAAAAATCAATGGCAAATCAAGAAATAACCTATAATGGATAAAAAAGGAGAAATGAGTTATGAATAAAGAATTTTTACAAGATATTTTATATACTATAATTACCGCAGCAATACCAGTTATCACTGTATATGTTTGCAGATTTTTAAAGACTCATTATGAAAGTAAGCGAACAGAAGTTGATAACACAAAAATAAGAGATGTTTTAGACAGGGTAATAGATGTAATAATTGCCGCTGTTGAAACTACTACAAGCACATATGTTAAACAGCTTAAAGCTGATAATCTTTTTGATGTAGAAGCACAGAAAGAAGCGTTTTGTAAAACTTATAACGCAATCCAGGCACAATTAACAGAAGAATCAATTAAAATTATTGAACAATCATATGGTGATGTTGAAACATTTATTACTAATAAGATTGAACAATATGTAGAAGAACTCAAGAGATAATAAATAAAGGGAGCACCGATTAATTTCGGTACTCCCTATTTTTTTCGCTTTCAAGGTATTGTTTTATAACATGGATAATCCAAGAGTTAACAGTGCGATTATCTTTTACTGCTGCTTTATCTATTTGAAATTTTAATTCTGGGCTTACTCTTATAGTAATGGCTTTTCTTTCTTTTTGCATATAACCTCTCACCCCTCTTTTATATAATATCATAACATATTTTTGATTGCAATATTTCATTGTTTGACATCAAAAATGTATAAAGTCCGATAGGGGAGGTTATACTATAAATACAATTTTACTTCATCATTTTAATAAATAATAAAAGGGTTACCGTTGTGGTAACCCTTCTTTTTTATGCTCGTAACAAGTGTTTATATTATGGGGATAGTTTCTAACATGGCACCAATGACACTTTTAAAACTGTCACCACTTAAAACACAAAAACTTCGGCTGTTACGAGCCTATAGAAAATTTACTTTAATATCAATATTATCTCCTTTACGAACCCAAACAATGTTTTCAATAATGGTTTTATATAAATCATTAAGTTCCGGGTCGGTCAACTCTCCATTCTTTTTCTTTTCTCTATATTCTTGGATATAATGTAGTTTTTCGTGATTAGAAACAGATGAAGCTTTCTTTAGTTTTAAATTCTGAATATTTAATTGATTTTCTAATTCATCCATTTCTTTTAAAATTCTGTCTTTTGCGGTTCTGTATTCGTCTAAAGTATCGACGCCTTCGTCATAAGCAATACGTGCTCTTTTTAACGCACCATCTTTTTTATTCATTTTATCCATAATATTTTTAATTTGAAATTGAATAAGGTCTGTAGATTGATCTTCACATTTATTAAGTTCTGATTTAATTTGCTCTTCATATTCATTCAACTGTTCTTCAATAGCGTCTAGAATATATTGTCCACCACCAGCAGAATTACCGCACTTATTGCCCAGGTAATCTTGATGCCAACAAGTTTTTACCATCAATCTTTTACCTCTTTTATATTCTAATGTCATACCATAACCACACAATCCACACCTGACTAGGTTTTTTAATGGATTTGCTTCTTTTGTTCTTCTATTAGGACAAATATTATTTTTTTCAACTTGAATTAAAATTTTCTCGTGTTCATCTTGTGTTTTAACTGCTTCATGTCTATTCTCAACAACCGTCCATTGGTCTTTTGGTATTCTTTCCCATTTTGGCTTGTTTGGTCTATTCTTATGACCATCTCCTTTTGTTTTGTTGTAAATGATTTTACCTAAGTGAGTTTCATCAACTAACATTCTTTTTATTGTAACATTATTCCACCTTGCTCCCTTGGGTGATAAAATTCCCATACTGTTTAATGTCCAAGCAATTTCATTAGTACTCTTTTTGTCTTTCAAAAAAGAATCAACTATAAACCTATAAATTTTTAATTTTTGTAAATTTACAACCAATCCCTTTTCATTATGATATCTTTTGCCAGTTTCTTCATCAAACCATTCTTGATACTCATAAGGAAATGGAGGAGAACCGTTTGTCCACGCACCAAGCTTTGCTCCAACCTTTTTACCCATAGAAAGTCTTTGAGTAATTTTTTTATATTCTCTTCTAGCAAATACTGTTTGAAGATCTACTGCAAATTCATCATTGTCATCTGAGAGATTATATAAAGAACTAGGCGTAACTATATAAGTATGTGTATTCTGAAATACTCTTTTAATCGAGTCCCACTCACCAAGTGTTCCTCTACCTAATCTATCTAAATCAACACACACAACTGCGTCGTACATATTGTCTGAAATATCTTTAAGTAATTGCTGCATCACTGGTCGTGCATATAAAGACTCTCCTGTTTCAATTTCTTCATAAGCAACATATACCCAACCACGACGATTACATAATTCTTCAAGCACGGTTTTATGTTTAATGAGATCTTCAATGGACTCTCCCCTAGATTTTCTGAGATACTCTGCAACATATTTTATTATTACTTCGTTGTAGCCAACTCTCATTTCCATATTTATCACCCTTTCTTATACTATAATTACATCTTAACTTGCAGGCATTTTGCTGTCAATAGTCTTCTTAAGTTTTTCGGCATAATTATGAATTGCATCTTGCGATGGATGATTATTATATGTTATTGTAATAGTTATTTTTTTATCTTGTTTAACAACGGTTTTCATTATTAAGCCCCCCTTAATCATTTTGTCGTGTAAATAAAAAAATAAAAGCGGTGATATATTACTACCACCGCCATATTTAATTATTTTAATTTGTTGACCCGAAGCCACCTACTCGTTTTGCTGTAGCATTGTCATCTTTTGTAATAAGATACTTAATGAACATACCTTGTCCAATACGATCTCCTTTTTTGATTTCATAAGGAGTGTCTCCAAGGTTTAAAAGGTTAAAACCAATATTGCCATCATTATCAGGATTGCTATAATAATCACTTTCAATCCAACCTTGAGTGTTTGCAATCATAATTGGCTGTTTACCCATAGAACTTCTAACATTGATAAGTAATGCATTATCATAATACATATGAGCTTTTACATCTGTCCAGATAAACGCTTTACATCCTGGCTGAATAACAACATCTATAGGGCTATAAAAGTCATATGCAACACTGTGTTCTGTTGCTCTTGTAGGGAGTTTAATTTCTCCTTCGTTTTTTCTGAATTCGTCTCTAACTACTTCGAAAAATCTTGCCATTTTAATTTCTCCTATCTTTCTCAATAACTGCTTCTAATTCAATGGGCGAATTGGCAGTTTTCATTTTTTTATAATCGTTGTCGCCAATAATCTTATATAAAATATATTTATCGGAGGTATTTCGTGTTATCTTATAACACTCCACTCCATCAAAAATATATGAAGTCATTCTAGTTTCATTTGTTGGTATTTTCATTAAAACCACCAAGGGAAAAAATTATTTTTAATCATTGGATACCAATCATCATGGCTACTAGAAATTTCAATTGAACCATAGTCTTTGATAAACTCTTTAACTAATTTATGATAATTATCTGCTACGCTTTCAATTTCTTTTATACGGGTCTGTTTTTCAAGGGCAAGTTCTGCCTTTTTGAGTTCCTCTTCCTCTCGTTTCTTTTTATCCTCACAAGAAAGAATGCAATGAGCTAAATCTGTTGGATTTTCATATTCTTCTTTACAATAAGGACAAGTATAAAAAGTATTATCCATAACTTTCATCTCCTTTAATCATTTTATTCCGTCATTTTAATAATCTTATATTTACCACAAGCACATTCTGTCTCTTCGCCATTAGCAAGAGAATTTCTAAATGCGGTACAAATACATTTTGTATCTGTGGTCCATTCAAGGGCACAAGGACAGTATCCTTTAGTTTCCTGAAGTTGTCTATTGACTTCTGCAACAAGTGGTAAATCGTCATTTAAAACAATTTTATATTTAGTCATTACGATATCACCTCTGCATATTGATTGTCTGATGCAAGCTTTACACCCAACACTTCGTCATAATGTGGTTGTTGGTTTGGAATAAATCTGCCAAACTTAATAATAATATTACCAAGATTTGATAAACCATATAACCAGTTTTTTTTCTCACACTCTTCTTTTGTATATCCTGTATATATAACAACATCATCTTTACATTGATATTGAAATCTTAAAGTATAAATAAAATAAAAGAGTTCTTCAAAACTATCCATTGGTTCAAGACCTGCACATATTATAGATTGAGTAATTTTATTTGATAAATATCTTATACACAAATCCTGTGTTGTAATAAAGATATCTGGTGTGGTTACGAGTGCACTATTTTGACACATCTTTTGCCCACAGTCCCTCTCACACTTAAAAGTGCAAGAGGGGAATCCTATTACCATAGATGGTTTTTTATAACTTGTAAAATCTTCATCGCGAATTTCTTTTACAATCATCTTAATCACCCATCAAAGAAGTTTCACCATACATGGCCGCAGTATCATACCACTGTCTTGCAGAAAATTCTTTGAATCTTTCTTTACTGTATGATTTAGATGGTGTAAGGAATCCAACCACACGCTGATAACTATCACAAGCCTGTTCACCACATTCAGGACAAATATCTGCATCTACAAAACCGTGATGGTTCTTACAAACATTAATCTTTGTATTATAGCAGAAATAAATAACACCCTGACTAGCAATATAATTGAGCATATCCCATGCCATATCTGTATTAGGGAAGTTATTATCAATGTTAATATGAGCAATAGCACCACCAGAACACTTATTATCGAGGATTGCACTAGTTCTGATTTTTTCATTAATCGTACACTTCTCGGTCAAAGGAATCCATTGATTACTATAAATAAAGTTGTCGTGTACATCGAAAAGGATATTATCTTTTGCACAAAGTTTTACTGCCGCTTGTTCTGCGGGAACACTTTCAATGTTGAATGAATATTCATCAGTAAAATTATCCTTAGTTTCATTAAGGACATCGAATATCTTTCCAGCAAAGTCCATTCCTTTTTCCGTATAGAATTTGTTGCCAAATTCATCAGTCTCAATATGTCCGAACTTTTCCATAGTTTCGTAGAGGCCAAGAATTCCTACGGTGCAATACTGTTTATCCATTTCAATACCGCCGTCACAATAGTTGGGCAATAATCCTTTTTCAATATTTCTGCTAATAATATGTCTTACTCTATCAAGAGCTTTACAACAAAGTGTAGTTCTTTTCTTAAGTAAATTAAGATATTTCTTTTCGGTTACATCTTCACCGAGTTCATAAAAAATGTGAACAAGGTTAATCGTATTTACTTTTACAGAACCGATACTAAGAGCTGTACCACCAATTGAATTAATAAAACCTTTAAGTTTAGAGGTGTCACTCAATAAACGACAACAGTTGGAAAGTGTTGTTACATCTCCACTAACAAAGAAGTTAGAATCGTTCCATTTGCAGTTATGGTCAGAACACCATCTTGCAAACTCTTCATCGACAAACTTACCGTCTTTGTAAAGAAGAGAATAAGTTAACACTGGGAATGTGAAAAGATTCTCTGATCTAATTGCAGATACTACTTCCATAAATACCTTCTGATGTTTAATAAACTCATCTGTATAATCAATTGCAAACGAGCCATCAGGGAATTCGAGTCCACCAAAAAGAGCCTCATAATATTCTTTATCAAAAATTGATACATTAACAAACGCTGATTG
>JAEIGA010017599.1_pt1 | contig 10889 bp, 11 predicted proteins | sample 9270691 | NCBI WGS metagenome assembly JAEIGA01 (sample SAMN17057246, study PRJNA624740) | gut metagenome | biome: biome; isolation source: fecal sample | host: Bos grunniens | place: China: Xizang | collected 2019 | reverse complement strand
GCCATTAGCCATTTCTTTTTTTACCACCATTCATTATGTTTTCTGTTTTTTCAAATACTTCATTTATAACTTTATCTGCACTAAATTCATCTTTCTTACCATCACCTATTCTATTATGCAACTTTGTATAAACTAATGCTACTAATTCTCTTTCATAAAAACCATCAAATAACCCTGGTCTATATCTTTTATTAAAATCTACAGTATCTATATACACATAATAATCCAATGTCATAGAAGTACCTTTTTTCTTCATTCTCAAACCATAAGGTTTATTTATAACTTCATAAAAACCATATTCGTTACATACTTCTTCAAATATTTTTATTCTATTTTTTTCTTCTTCTGTAAACTGTTTTTTATTAGGTTTTTTATGATTTGCAAACTTATATGCCAAATCTTCATCTGATTTTACACCTTTTATAAACTCTCTATAACAATCCTTATGAACTGCAAAATTTAACTGCAACTTCTTATCTAAAGGTCTAAACTTCATAGGAGGAACAACTATACAGTATTCTTCTTCTCTCTTTATATATTGACCACAAATAGCGCAGACTTTATTATCTACGCTACTTTTAGGTCTAAATGTTATAACATCTTGATTTTTATTTGTTAATAACCACATAATACCACAACCTTATTTTGCTCTATAATAAATATCTGGATTACTAGAAACATTATAAATATAAGAGCCACAACGAACTAATAATGCGTCCTTACCATAATATTTATCTTTCATACCTTTAATGCTACCTGTAGCTGAAAAATTAGGGTAATTATCAATACCTAATCTTTCTCCCTCTTTTACTGCTAAATATCTTGTTCTTGCCATAACAAACAACTCCTTTTAATTTTTTGTCTATTATCACACAACCAAATTACTTCTTTATACCATATCCACCAACAAATTTACTTACTTCTGAACTAACAACAAAAACTTCTTTATCACAAAGTTTTCTAATCTCTGACATAACCAATTTTACTTCCTTACGTGGTAAAACAATCATAACAACACTCATAGCCTCTTTTGAACCCTTACCATCTAATACAGTAAAACCACGATTGGAATTATTTAAGTATTCTATTACTTTTTCTACCTTATCACTCTTTACCATTAACTGAATACTTGAAGTACCTAATGCTATTTTACTTTCCAATACTGAACCTATATACATACCCGCAGAATAACCTAAACAATAGAAAAATAACATTAAAGGATTACCACTTAATGTATCTATAATTGCAGAAATAACTAAACCCCAAATAACACACTCTAAGAATCCTAATAATGCCGCCTGTATTCTTTGACCTTTTACCATAAAAACTGTTTTTACAGAAGATATAGAAATTTCTAATATCTTTGCCAAACAAACTATTAAACAAGAAAAAATAAGTTCCATCAAACCATCAACCTTTCCTTAATAAACTTTTACCACCACATTGCAGGAATAACAATTGCCCAAATTTCACAAACAGACTTTATCTTTTCCTGCTTTTCTTTATCATTTGTATCTGAGTCCTCTATAAATAATCTACAACCCTCTATCATTCTATCTATACACTCTATTTGAGTTAAAGTTTCTCCTTTATATTCAAACTTATGAAATGTCAAATCAACTATTTCAGAAGCCTTTTCCTTAAACATCATAAGTCTTTCATAAAGCCAATAATAAAAAGTTGAATCCAAACTCCAAGTTTCCCTACTATCAAAGCCATACTTTCTTCTTTCATTAGCAAATTTATTCAATCTTTTACTATCACCTTTAACATATTCTAAAAAATGTTGTGTCTCACGATTTTCTATTTGCTTCAAATAATATCTACTCATTTTAACACCTCAATTATTTAGCATCAAGCTCATTTAATTTATCAATTATTTTATTTCCTTGTTCTTGCATAAAATCCAAATTATCAGGTACTCGTATATTAAACAATTCCTCCATCATACAAATAGAGGAACAAGCAGCATTTAATGCATCATTACAATCTGATAATTCATTTATTACATTTGCAACAGCACAACCACACATATAAGAGGCGTATTTAGGATTACTACAATTGAAACTTTTTGCAAGACTCTCTAAATCATTTGTATCTAATTTAAACAAATTATCCTCTGTTAATTTCTTAGATAATTTTGTCATAGAAACATTCATAATTATATAATTTACAAGCATTTCTCTATAATGTCTTTCAGGACAACCCATTATATCACTTCCCTAATATTTTGATACAATTTTATTATATCATACAACTTAAAAAAAGTCAATACTTATAACTCATTTTAACTATATAATTATCTTAATTTCATAGCAAACCACTTTCTACCTACTTTTGTATTTTTTGTCATCATAATAGCTGTTCTTTGAGCATCTGATTTACTATATTCTTTTGCATCACATATATAAAAAGTATATTGCATCCTACCATTACCCTTATACATTCTACTATTTATACCATCATCTGAGGCAACTATCCAAACTTCTTTAGCCTCTCTTTCTCTCTTTAATTGTCTTTCTTCTTTTTCAATCATTTTTATATAATATTCTTCCTCTTTTTTGCTCATAGGCTCTGATACTCCATCTTCATACTCCATTACAAAACCATACTCTGGGTGTATTCTTGTACCTAAATATCTATATCCATTTAAAGAGCACCATTCTCTACCTTCCATATCATCAACTATTCTCATATATTTAATCATATAAATCACCTACCTACTATTTATACTTAATTTATATAATTTTGTTTTTTTAATATGTTATTTTTAATTTATTTATGTCTAAAGAAAAAAAAGTATCAGGACTACATTTTAGTTCTGATACTTTGTTCACTCAATATTCAACTATTACATTCCAAATTTCTTTAAACCCTTAAATACTTCCTCAGGATTTGCATTATCAGGTGCAACAAATAATAAATCATCACGACCTACCAAAGCATATAATCCCATTACAGAACGAGCATCAACAATAGCAGACTTGCTGTGAACAGAAGTATCAAGAGACAAACCAGAAGCATAATTGCTTAAATTAAGTGCGTCTTTAATACTATTCAACTTAATTGCTTTTACCATAGAATATCACCTCCATTTATTTATTCAGTAATATTATACCATATGTTTCAAGCAATTGAAAGACGCATGCTATACAAATTGAATAATTTTTTTGTTCTTTTTTTGTGCATATTGCACAAATAATCTTACCTTATAAAAATATCTAAATTTTTAAGGATTTATAGTAATCTATCAATTCATCAGACTTTTCTCTCCAATTACTATCAAATCCATTATCAATTATATATTCCCTCATACTAGAAACATATCTTTCTACTTCAACTGTATTCAATCTATACCCTAATTCTTCTTTAAATATTTTTCTTAAACCATTTAATAAATCATCCAACACACGAAAATCATACTCATATTTACTCATAGCAACATCCCCTTTGTATAAAATAACTAATTTAGTTAACACAATTTATTATTTTTTGTCCAAACATAACAAAAAACAGTGAATGTTTTTACATCCACTGTTTTCTCTTCTTAGTACAATCTTTCCAACTCTTACTACCTAATCTACTTCTAACAATATCATCATAAACAGTAGGTAAAGCAAATCCACAACGAGAAGGTCTTACAAATTCCTTATATTCAGGAATACTATTTAATCTTCTTTCATTCATTGTATGTGGATGTCTATAACACCTACTACGAGAACATTTTGAGCCAACAATAGGTACAGGGTCAGAACGAAATTCATAAGGAATATCTCTATACCATCTATATTTCTTCTTCTTTTTCCAAAGATTAACATAATCAGTAATATCATTTTCCCTATAAAAATCAATCTTTGATTTATAAATACGAGGGTCAATAATACGATAATAACCATCTACAAACATATACTGTTTATTATAAATCACATACTCAATATCTGCTTGATATTCACCATTACTATCTGTATAACCCTTATGTCTAATAGGAAAATAATACTTATCATTTCCCATATTTATATTATCAAGATATCTATTACTATAAGTATTTTCACACCAATTCTTTTGAGAATTTGATGCTAAAAACTTTAGTAAATCATCAAGACTAGGAAATGCATGAGTATAATACCCATTATTCACATCATACACATAAATCTTTTCACTTAAATTTTCTATCTTATACATTATTAAGCAACTCCTTTCTAAGTTACTTAATAATCAGTCCACACCTTCATATATAACACTCCTTATTATAATTTATCCCTAATACAAGGATATTTCGTTGCACTAATACTCAACCACCACTTATCATAGAAACATCCCTATTACAAGGATAAAAAAACTTAAATAATATTTTTCCAATCTACAGCTTCTTCTAACAATGTATCAGCAACCATTAAACCCTGTGCTGCTGCCTGTGCTAAACTACGAGTAAATCCTGCACCATCACCAATTGCATAATAACCACTATGACCATCTAATTCAAACTTATCATTTGTTTTAGGTCTTGCACTATAATACTTACACTCTATACCATAAAGAAGAGTATCATAATTTGCAGTTCCTGGTGCAATCTTATCCAAAGCATGCAAAGTTTCAATAATATTATCCAATTGCCTCTTTGGTAAACAAAGACTTAAATCACCCGCCACAGCACCTTTTAATGAGGGTATTACAGTAGATTTTTTCAATCTATGTTCATCTGTTCTTCTACCATTTTCTAAATCACCTAAACGCTGAACTATAATTGAATTTCCACCACTAATCATATTGGCCATACTTGCCACATGACGAGCATACTCAATAGGTTTATTAAATGGTTGTGTAAATCTAATAGTAGATAATAAAGCAAAGTTTGTATTTTCTGTCTTTTTATCCTCTGCTTTATAAGCATGACCATTTACAGTTAATACACCATTTGTATTTTCTGTAACTACTTCACCTCTACCATTGAAACAGAACATTCTAGTACTATCACCATATTTCTTACTAATATAATGAATTTTTGGTTCATAAATCTTCTTCTCAAAATCTTCCCAAATAACTGCTGGAAGTTCTACACGAACACCAATATCTACCTGATTATTTGTAAGTTCAATACCCTGTGCTTGGCACCAAGAACTAAAGAAATTACTACCTACTCTACCAACAGCAAATATTACTTTATCTACTATGTCATATTCTGAAAGATTATTCTTTGATTCATTAGTATAATAAATACACTTTTCTTCACTATTTGGTGCATTTTCGCCTACGCAAGTTACAGTAGTATTTGTTTTAATCTCTACATTATCTAACTTTTCTAAATATTCTATCATATTTACCATTGTATCAAAATTAGCATCTGTACCTAAATGTTTACATTGTGATTGTGCCATGTGTAAATCGTGCTGCAAACATAACTTCTTTAATTCATTATTTGGCATATATCTATCATTTGTTGCACCAAAATCTACAAGAATAGAATCAGCTTCCTCAATATAATTTAAAACTTCATCTCTATCTCTAATATCTTGCAACCAACCCCCAAATTCAGTAGTAATATTATATTTACCATCACTAAACGCACCTGCACCAGCCATACCTTCCATTATAGCACAATGCTTACACTTAATACACTTATCTACTTTCTTTGTTAAGATAGGACAAGAACGCTTCTTAATAGGATTACCTTTTTCATAAATTATTATTTTCATTTTAGGATTGTTAGTAGCCATTTTATAAGCAGCCATTAAACTACTAATTCCACCACCAATTATTCCTACTTTCATCTTATACCCTCCAAACCATAATTTTACTAATATAGTATAACATATAAAACAATAAATGTCAACACCTATGCACAAAAATAGCAGGTTATTATACCTGCTATTTTATACAAATTTACTTATCTTATACCTACTTCTTTTGCCGCAGTTATCACCCAATTTGCCTGTTTTCCTTTACAACTTTTACCTGTTGCAACTGATTTTACAACTTTCTTTGCAAATGAAGAAACTTCCTTCTCAAAATTAGGATGAACTATTATTTCTTCTGCTAATTTTATTAATTCTTTTTCATTATCATTCTGTTCAATTTTCACTTCATCAGGATTACCTAATCCTAATTCCTTAAATGCAATATTTACATAAGGTAATTGATTTTTACTACATCTCTTATAATATACTACGGACTTTACAATTTTCTTAGGACCATCTGATACTTTCTCATTAAAATCAGGATGATTCACTATCATTTCCGCCTTTTGAAGTCCTGTATAACCTGTACTATCTGCATCATCTGAAAATTCTTTTATAACGTCAGCAACACTTCTTTGTTCAGGTTCAGGAATTTTCTTAACTTCTTCATTATAATCAAATGTTAAATTTCCATATTTATTCAATATTTCAACAAGTGTTTCTAAATGTGATTTTAAGATATAATAACTTCCTATCAATTTTGTTATTCTCAACAAATCATCATTTGAAATCTTATACAAGTCAAAATTTCTTAAATCTTTTATAGTCAAATAAGTTACATTGAAATGAGAATAAATCAACTTTCTATTATACATTTCAACCCTTAACCCCTCTGAATACTTCTTATACTCTATATCGCCACTCGCCTTACGTGCATCTGCTATTAATTTAATTATTTCATCTGACAAATTACCGTCTGTTTCTAATTCTGAGGTAAATTTAGGTATAACTGTATATTTATCATCCCACTTAACATAATTAAATTCTGCATATTTTCTTCTCAAACCACTTTCTGAATAAGTAGGATATTTTTTCTTCAAATCATCAATAGGTGCTTCAAAAAATCTAATTCTTTCATCACACATTTTTTCTATTTCTTCTACAAAACCTTTTTTCTTATTCTTTTCTTGCTCTTCTTCTATCTTTTCTCTTAAATAATCTTCAAGTAATTTATCAAACTCTTCTGCCACACCTTGCATACCCTTAAAATTATCCAAATATGCTAATAATGTAGGAATATTGGAATTACCACCTTTATAAATTGGTTCAATATTTAATTCTTTTCTTAAAAGTCCCTCAAATTCATCAAGTGTAGCAATATAATCCATTCTTCCCTCTATCAAACGAGAATTATTTTCAAGCATATTATAATACTCTTTATAAGTCAACTTTTCTTTCTTTATACCTATAAATACTTCTTTCATACCATCATACATTTTCTTAAATGTCTCTGCATGCTTTGTCTGACAATACTCTATAAACTCCTTAGATACTACCTTATTCATTCTTTCTACTAAATCTTTATCAGACATAGGTTCATCTTTTATCTGCATATCTATAACTATAACACCATCACTAATATCTTGTATTAAATATTTCTTTGCACTATAATTTATTCTAGTTGCAAGTATAGTTATAAGTTGCATAAATTCTGTCATATTATGTGAACCTAAAATCTTCTTTAATTCAGTTTTCAAATTATACAAACCAAACTCTCTAAATAATTTAGCTTCTTCTTCTTTTCTCTTTTGATTTATAAAGTTCTCTTGAATAGCATTAAAAATAGGTTCATAAGGTTCTAATAACTTAAATGGTATTAACCCATATAAGTTTTGTTGTAATAAATTTTTTTGAATACCTTTATTTCCTCTTTTTGCTGTCAACATATTACAATAATCTATAAAATAATCTCTATATGTTTTAGTTTCTTCAAAAATTAAACTTTCAAAATCATCATTTACTTTTGCTGGTAAACTATCAGGTAATTTATATTGTACCATACCATCTAATAATTTTGTAACTTCATCATATAATTTTTCAAAATCCTTACGAAGTTTACGTATTACTTTTATATTCTTTTCATATAATTCCTTACAAAATTCTGTATCTATTCTACCCTCATTTATTGCTTGTTCCATTCTCTTTTTTACATCTGCATCAAAATCTCTAGAATAATTATTTGCAATATCTATACTTTCATGTTGTACCCCTACATATCTATATGTTTGATTCTTTAATAATGACAAGTACATTACAAAATCAATATCTTTTTCCATAGCCAAAGAACCTTTTAATATCTGTAATACAGGTCTTAAAGAATCAGTAATCATAGTTCTATATCCTGACTGAATTTTTCTGTAATAAGAACCTATATTTATAGGAATAGTATTTGCATTAAACTTATCAAAATAATAATATGTTCTTAAATGATAAGAATCTAATTCCTTTGTAATAACTATTTTATCATCTACACCCTCTATCATATACTTAGAAAAACCTGCATTTACATTTTCCTCTTTTTTTATGACTTCTTTATTTGTCATAAACAATCTCAAACATTTATCTAAGAAGTCCTTCATTTTTTCATAATCCACAGAATATCTAGTACCTTTTCCTAATAATCTATCTACTTCATCTTCTGAAATTAGACCTTTATTTACAAGAGTTCTAACTTCCCTTATCACCATTAATTTAAGTATAGCACCCTCCCAAGTTAATACTGTATTATAAAATGTCTTTTGACCTTTTATTCCCCAACTTGCAGCCTCTTCATCTCTTTCAACCATTTTCATTGAACTTGCTAAATAATTTACTATAAAATCTGTAAAGGCTGTTCTCAACAGATTACTCTTACTTAAATTAGAACTCATTAATAATTCTTCTGCATATTTAATATAATCAGGATGATGTGTTCTTGCAGTTCTAGCAACTATTGAATTTAACTTTTTAGCAATCTCCTGTGGTATAGGCAAACCTAACCTCAAAAATCTTATTGCAAAATTAACATAAGCTGTTGTATTTGCTTGTACTTTATCCTCATTTTTTACTGCAATAGGTACTAAATCTCTCTCACTTGCTTTCTTATTTATATTATCATCTAAATCAGCATTTAAGCAAGAAGTTATATTATCTTTTATCCAAATCATAGACTTTACAGCAGTATTACCATCACCAAATTTTACAACATAACCACCATCTTGATGTACTATACCTTTTTTATCTTTTTCCCAAACAACTAAAAATGTCATTAAATCTCTGATACCATCTTCTCCTTTTTCAAGAACCACTTTACCTGTATAACCACACATATACAAATAATACTCTTTTAAAAGGTTATGTTCCATAATATAAGAAATCAATCTTATATCTTTCAATGTTTTTGCTTGAATTGTTTTCATCGAACTTAATGTAGTAGAATCTAAACTAAAGAAATCTGCTGCACAACTACAACCAAATCTCAAACATTCTTTTGTTTTTCTATTTACCGCAAAATGAGCGTATCTAACAGGTCTAGGACATAAATCACATTTTTGTCCAGCATTTTGTCCTGCATCTACCATACCGTCATATTCCCAATCATCAAGACTTATTTTACCCATTATTTTACCTAAATTTTCAATTTTTTCTCTTACTTTTGCATTTTTCTTTTGAATTTGTAATTCTACTGTACCATTTAATTCCTTATACATTTCAGCAGAAAAATTCTTAAAATAACTTTGTAAAAGTTTCTTCTGTTCAGCATCAAATAAAGCATATACATTCTCACTATCCTCACCTTTATAATGTTCATTTATATACTTTAATGTCTGTTCATTAAATTCTCTCTTTTTCTCTGCAAAATCTTCTTTATCCTCACGCTGTAATATACTATCCTCTATTATACCGTCATCTAAATAAAGTCTTGCCATATTATATCACCTCTCATTATTTATCTTGCTTCTACTTCAACAACATATCTTATTCTAAACCTATTTTGATTATATACAATAAATTCATTATTTATCAACTGACTATATCTACCACAACTTTCTCTAAATACACTTGCTGGTATCTTAAAATCTTTTGTTCCACCTATACCTTTCAAATAACAACCATTTGTAAAGGCTCTCTCACCTACACCCATTACACTATTATAACCCCTTTTTGCACTTGCATAACTACAAGGAGAAGTCAAAAATTCTGCTCTACCTAATGCTACATCACAAAGCATTATATAATACTTATTTAATTTATTTTGAGTACCACCAAATCTTGCTGTTGAATATTGTAATGCCTTAGAATACTCACCAAAATAACATCCATAACCAAACATATGACCTGTCATTTGAATATTACTACCTAAATTTTGTGGTAATTTTATATGTGTAGATAATATACCAAAAAGGTTCGCAGCTCTTGTACCGTGAAATAATGATACCACATTACCACAGCTTCCATCAAATACTGGTGCATTTTTTTGATTTATTTCAAAAACATTTAACAGCCTTGTTGAAAAATGGTGATTACCTAACTGTTCTATCTTCATTTTCTCTTTAATATCATTTAGAATTTTTGTATCTTTTACTAATTTAATATCAGAATTTAATGCCTGATATTGTGATTCAACATTACTTTCAATAGTTGTATTTAATACTGCATGAGATAATGTCAATTCTAAAATATCTAATAATTCATATTGTTCTAATAATTTCTCACCTGTATCTAACAACCATTCTGTTGAACCACTTCTTAAAACTCTTGGTATTGTAGAGTTATACATATTAGACAAACTAGCAATACTCTCCATCAAAACATTTCTATTTCTTTTTGCAACTGCCAATTTATTTTGAATTAAACTAATTTCTTTTAATATTTCTCTACCTCTTGCTATCATCTTTATATTTAATACACCTGCTAAATTGTCCTTATTTTGAAATGCTGCTGGACTAATAGATTTTTTAACAGATTGGTTTGCTTCATAATAAACATTTTTAACAAATCTTGCAACTTCTTTATCTATATTAAAATCTGTTTCTTTCTTTACAATTTTAGGTAATTCTATATCTACTTTACTATTCTCCTTTATTTCCTTTGCTTCTTCCTTACTCATTATATTCTTTTCAGACACAAAGTTTTTAGCACAGGCACTACAATTTGGATAAATAGAAACAACAT
>JAEIGA010017598.1_pt1 | contig 10889 bp, 8 predicted proteins | sample 9270691 | NCBI WGS metagenome assembly JAEIGA01 (sample SAMN17057246, study PRJNA624740) | gut metagenome | biome: biome; isolation source: fecal sample | host: Bos grunniens | place: China: Xizang | collected 2019 | reverse complement strand
TTTTTAGAGAAATTACAAGTTCTTCAATATCCACTTCTCTTTTATCAATGATATTTAATTCATCAATAATTGGTATGATGTCTCCCAACACACTTTCTTTATTTCTGATTTTTTGTATTTCATGAACTCTTGTGAATAAATCTTTATTTTGAATAAAGAAATTGATTATTTTTTCAGGTACAATCTCATAGTCATTTTCTTCAATATTAATCATTACGAGATTTGGCATCCCTTCAAAATCAAGAATTCCCTGTGAATAAACGTAAAATACCAAATCATAGTTCATCATCTCTTCTTGAAGTAATGGTGAATCACTTGCAGTAATGATTGGATAATATTGATTCAGACCCAAGTCTGTAAGGTAGGAATTATCTTCTTCACGTTCAACGAGTATGGCTTTACTTGGATCATATTCAGGTTTGGCGACTTCAACTTCCTTTAGATTTTTCATTAATCCCCTTAATTTAATAATTGGGAGTTGAGACACATGCTCTTTAGCATTCATTACAAAATCAAGCTGTGAATTAATCTTATCAATATCTTTGGTTGGGGAAAGTAATAAAATTCTATTTTTTGAGTAAGTTGTATTTGAATAGGATAATATTTTGTTTATAATGTCTTCATAAATCTCCATAGCCCTATCGCTTTTTATAAATTCATAAGTAGGCATATTTAACAATTGATTCATTATTTCAATTGCTTTCCTCTGACTTATTCCTTCGATATTGGCTATTTTTTCAACATCAACATTATCAACTATTTTTTGGAGTTCTTCTTCGCCTCCAACACTGTTTAAGATTTTTTCAGAGATTTTATCTCCTATTCCTTTTATATTCTGCAATGTAATTCTTTCCCCTTGCATTTTTACCAAACCCTTTTGTAATATAATTTAGTATTTAAGTATATATTCAACATTTCCCGAGAGCATTTGATGAGTAATATTAATAGTTTCCCAATGTATTTTTTGGACTGTATTTTAACAATTCTTTTTTGTTAATGTTTCCTGTTAACGCTGATTTGTAAGCGTCGATTATTTTATAATAGTTGCTGTCCTTATATCGTCCATCTATTGAGAAATTACAAAAACCAAGATTTTTAAGATAATCAATTTCTTCAAGTAGTGAAAGTTCGTCGCCATTGAAAATAATTATTTCTTCGCCAGAGATGCTTTTATGAATTGGGTATTTGTTGCCTTTTCTATCAATTAAATGATTTTTATAGTTCTTTTTAAGTTCATTTCCATATAGTAATGCATATCTGCTTTTCATTAATTCAACAGACCCTTGAACTAACAATTCAATTTTATTTGGATTTTCACAACCTGCAATAATATTTTCATAGTCTTTTTTTGTCAGTTCAGGAGATAATGTTAGAACTTTATAATTTTTGAGACTTTTTATTGTTTGCGTGTTGGTAACATTCAGGGAATATGGTCCGTATTCAGAGTTAAATGTGTTGCTCATAATTGGAATGTTATAGTGCATTTTATTCAAAATTCCTCTGACTTTATTCAATGCCCTGATTAGTTTGTCATGAGCAATATCTGGCCATTTCCAGATCAGTTCATAATCTTTAGTGTAGGATATTTCATATGCAGATTTTAAGAAGTTAATCATGTAATTCAGATTATAGTTTCCATTAAAAGCCATATCCAAATCATCATTTTCATTTGGAATTTCTAAATAAACTCTTTTAATGCCGTTGACTTTTTCTAAATCTTTTAAATTATTGGTATAATAGGATATATTCAAAGGATTGGCCTTGTTAATGTTAATGTTGTTTTCCAATTTTATTTTTTTAGCTTTGTTTTTGTATAGGTCATTAATTTCCTGTTCCAAGGCTTCAAATAAGTTTCTTCTAAGTTCATTGATTTTGCTTATTGGAATGAATAATGTTCCATCATAGTTAACGTTGATTTGTGTAATTTCATATGGATAATTGTCAGTTTTTGAAAGTTGTTTTTTAATTGTATCCACACTAACGGCTTTTTTAAGAGGCTTTTCAAAAGGGGCGTTTGCCCTAACTTCGCATTGAACCTCTTTTCTATTTGCAAGCGTTAATCTCCCTTTAAGAATTGGGAAATTATTTTTAATTGAAAATGTAAGTATTAATTTCGATTTGACAAAACTATTTCCTTTGTTTTCTATCTCTTTAACTTTTTTAGCTAGTTTATTTCTTTTGGTTAGATAAACATCGCTTTCATTTAGATTAAATTCACTTTTTTTGTTTTGCCATACTTTTTTAACGATTAAAACTCTGTTTTTTCTATTTAAATCTTTAATTTCTTTGTTTTTACCTTTCTTAAAATGGTTTAAAGTAGTTATTATGGGATTTTGGGAAATCTCCAATCCATAGTCATTATTATTTTTAACAATTAAAAGCCCGTCCCCTTTTTCAGGAATATTTTTAAGGGAATCATTTAATCTAATTGCAATTTGATTTTTATGAGAATCGATAACACGACCTATCCTTAATCCAATATGGCCTGCTCTTAAGCTTCTTTTTGACTGGTGATTGAATTGGCCTTCACTGAATCCTCTGTTAAAAACCAGATTTATTTCTTCACTTTTTATCTCTTTATTGCTTTTTAATTTATTCAGAGCCTTTCTGTAATTGCTGATTATAATGGCCAAATACTCTTTACTTCTCATTCTCCCTTCAATCTTGATGCAGGAAATATTCAAATCTGCAATTTCTTTTAATTGACTGTACAGGCTCAAATCACATGGTGAGAGATAATAATCCTGTTTTTTTATTCCATCAATTTTATATTTCTGGCGGCATGGTTGAGCGCAAGTTCCCCTATTTCCACTTCGCCCACCTTTAAAGCTACTCATAAGGCATTGTCCAGAGTAAGAATAACATAACGCTCCATGGGCAAAAATTTCAAGCTCCATATTTGTTTTCAGTTGTGAAATTTCTTCTTTTCGCATCTCACGGGGAAGGACAATTCTTTTAATTCCTTTACTTTCAATATAATCTATCTTAAGCTGATTTTCAGCCGTCATTTGTGTTGATGCATGGATTTTTAAATTAGGCAAATATGTGTTTATCAAATCAACCAAACCTAAATCCTGAACCAAAACCGCATCCACACCAATTGCATATAGGTTTGATAAATAATCCATTACGTCTTCCAGCTCATCCTGCTTAATTAGTGTATTGACAGTAACATAAACCTTAACATTATGCAGGTGCGCTGTTTTTACTGCATCGTTAATCTCATCTAATGTAAAGTTAGTGGCGTATTTGCGAGCCCCATAATCCTTTCCAGATAGATAAACCGAACTGGCTCCAGCATTAATAGCTACTTTCAAATGGTCCATAGATCCAACAGGTGCCAATAGTTCAGGAATTCTCATTATTTGTCCTCATGTAATCTGCCTTCGATAAAATTACCTTTGTTAATGTAGGATTGTGAGAAATCCATAATCTGATATTTGTATTTGGTTAGCTCTTCATCATCTTTATTTTGAAGGCTTTCTGTATAAATTGATAAAATTTGTGATGTGTATTTCTCATTTGAGTATCTGCAATCAAGAATTAATGAATCAAGACCCAGCTTCTTAATCCTGTTCATCTCTTCGATTAAGCATAAACAGTCTTTGTTGATGATGTGACTTTGCTTGTTGTAGTCGAAAAATATTTTATATTTGAATTTCTTCCTTTTTTTATCTTCTAGAGTTGCATAATCAGCATCATTTGAAATAATAAAGTCTTTTCCATCATTCAAATTAGTGAAATCATCCTTACTTACAATAACTTCAAGGTTTCCATTAACAATCATTTCCAAATCAATGTTTCGGTCATGGTTTTTAAGTACCAATTCTTTAATTTCATCTCCTGAAAGTTCGGATGATAAAATCAATGACTTAAATCCTGATGCATTCAGATTTCTCACACAAAAGCTGTTCCAAACGTTCAGGTTATGATTTCCATAAATTGCACAGTCAAATATCTCATTCATTGCAGGAAAATCGCCCATTACTGAAACGATAATTCCTTCATTTTCTAACTCTTTAACTATTTCATTACATTTAATAGCTTCTTCTTGTGAGATAAATGAGGAGAGAACCCAAACAAATTCAGTTGGAGCCGCCATTAGACTGCCTTTTTTAAGAGTTTCTTTAATATTGTCGAAGTAATCTTCAGGGTTATTATAGTGGCAATTTCCGTCAAAATAAATTCGTTTTAAGTCAAATCCGGAAGTTGCTTTAATTTGTGCGATATCATCAATGAATACTGATAATTTAGGTTTTTTATTTTTGACTTTTCCTTTATCTGATTGGTAATCTTCAATGAATTTGGTTAAGTTTTTCCTGACTGCCTTAACAGATTTTTTGGTTGGAGTGTAATGGTTCATTAACATTTCAGTTGCAGTATCTAGGATTTCGCGCCTAATCTGATTAATTTCACGAATTGGTATGAAAATGTCTTTTGGCATGTTGTTAAACTGAATATTGCCAATGTAAAATGGTGTGCCTCCAGTTTTATTGAGTTGTTGTTCGATGGTTTCTTCAGTTACTGGCTTGTTTTTAGCCTTTTCAAATTTATCCAGTGTTTTATGTCTGAAATTAATTAGCTCATCATCAAGGTAAAATTCAACTTTGGTAAAAAGGTTTAGATTTTCATCCCAGGTTAGTGATAAATTAATCGGAACATTGTTTTTAATGGTTTCTTTTTCAAATTGCTTTAAATAATCGTGAGTGGATTTTGAATAACTGATAAATACTTCAGTTCCAACTTTTACAAGACGTGTAGTGTCTATAATAATTTCATTTTCGTCTTGTTTTATTATATTTTCCAAATAAATTCCTTTAATTTTACCGTTGTATTTGAATGCGATTCCATCTCCAGGCTCTAAAATAACTGGAATTTCTTTGTTTTTAATCTCAATTGTAACTTTAGTGTCTTCAATGTTGGTGATATCTCCAATGTATAATCCTTCATGACCTGAATGGCCTCTTCCCATTACATCACCAGGTTTATCTCCCATAATGTATCCATTGGTGAATTGTCTGTTGAAGACAAGGTGCAGGTCTTTTTTATAGTCTCCTTCGTTTCCGTCAATAAGGTTTCTGTAACTGTTTACTATGGTTCCAATATAGTCTCCAGATTTCATTCTGCCTTCTAGTTTAAGGGATTTCACTCCGGCATCTGCAAGTTCGTCCAGATGATTATAGGTTGCAAGGTCATGTGTTGATAAGAGATAACCGTTACCGATATTGTATCCTCTATATTTTAGACGATATTCTCTTCTGCATGGCTGTGCACATGCTCCCCTGTTTCCGCTTCTTCCGCTATTATATGAGGACATGTAGCATTTTCCGCTAACACAATAACATAGTGCTCCATGACCAAACGCCTCAATGTCCATGTTGATGTTGTCTTGTTTAAGCTGAGCGGTAATCTGTTTTATTTGTTCGATATTGACTTCTCTTGGAAGCACTATTCGTTTAATGTTGTTTTTATAAGCCCATTTAATTGATGCGTAATTATTCAAACCCATTTGTGTTGATGCATGAACTTCTAGTTCCGGAATAAATGTTTTCAAAAGCCAAATTAATCCAAAATCCTGAACGATTACAGCATCAACTCCAATTTGATACAATTTAAACAGGTATTTCATCACGTCAACAATTTCAAAATTATTAATCAATGTATTGACAGTAACATGTACTTTAACGCCATTCAAATGAGCATAATTGACCGCTTTTTCAATTTCTTCAATCGTGAAATTTTTAGCATAAGCTCTTGCACCATAATTTTGCCCAGCAATATAAACGGCATCGGCACCTGCATTAACTGCAATAACTAATACATCGTAGGAACCTGCTGGAGCTAATAACTCTTCTAAAACCATTTTATTTAAACACCTTGTATAAGATTTATTCATAATAATTTTTGTAATTAATTATATATTAAATTAAAACATATTCTATTTTATGTATATAGTATTTGAAGGAATAGATGGTGCGGGAAAATCAACTCAAATTGGAATGTTAAAAGAATGGCTTGAAGCAAACGGATTTAGGGTAGAAACATTGGTTGAACCGACAGATTCTGAAGTGGGTAAATTAATTCGCAAAGTCTTGCAAAGACCAGACGCTACAACAGACAGGCTTCAAAAAACTTTAGCTCTTCTTTTTGCAGCTGATAGGATGTTGATAATGGATAAATTGGAAGATAAATCCAAAATCATTATTTCCGACAGATCATTTATTTCATCATTAGCTTATCAGGAACCTGCTGAATGGGTTGAAATTTTAAACAAATATGCTAAAAAACCGGATTTGTTGCTGTTATTGGATTTGGATGTTAAAAAATCTGTTGCAAGAACTTCAGGTGAAGATACTTTTGAAAATGAAGAGTTTTTGACTGGTGTTAAAGAGAACTATTTAAAATTAGCAGATAATTATACCTGTGAAATAATTGATGCAAACAATGGAGTAAATAAAGTGTCTTCCGACATTAAAAAAGCAGTAGCTCCATATCTTGGATTATGTCCGGATTGCATACCATAATTTTGAGGCGAATATGAAAACAAAGATTTACAATATCTCCAAAATGCTATTGGGCATTATCATAATCATTAATACCATTTTAATCTCTACTGTCATAGTCTTTAATTTATCAGAATTTAATGCAATCGTTGCTTTTGATATATTTGTATGCATTATTCTTTTGTTTGACTTTTTTTTGGGATTTTATAAATCTTCAGATAGATCAAGGTATTTTAAGGAAAATTTCATTGAGTTATTAGCGGCAATTCCGTTTGATTTGATTCTGTCTCCATTCTTTGGTTTTAATTATTTGAGATTTATTAAATTCTTTAGAGTCTTATTGTTGGTTATAGTTTTCTTCAAAATTGTCGGGGAATTCTTGAAACACACTCATCTTGATGAAATTTTAGGAGTTTTTGTTTTAGTTGTAATCGGTTCTACATTAGGCTTATATCTAATTGATCCTAGCATGAATAATCTGTTTGATGATTTGTGGTTTGTGGTTGTTAGTATAACAACAGTTGGTTATGGAGATATCACGCCATCCACGGTTTTCGGAAAGGTATTCAGTTTAGTATTATTGCTTATAGGTGTATTTATTTTCAGTGCAATAACAGGAGCCATGTCTTCCTATTTCATGGATACTGTCCTGCAAGAAGGAAGTTATCATATTCATGAATTAAAGGAGAAGGTTGCAGAATCAGACGTTGAGTTGGAAAAAATTAATAAGCAACTTAAGGAAAATGAGAAAAAAATTGATGAGTTAAAAGATGAAATTATTGAATTAAAAGAAATCATTAAAAAAAATAATTAATTTAAAAATTAGAGTTCTTCTAATTCTTTTAATCTTTCTTGAATTGCGTTAGCTAAATATTCTCTAACTTTTACAAGTTCTTCATATTCTCCAATTAATAATGGACCAAATTCTGTCTGTTCCAATTTAAAGTCGAATTTTTCATATGCATGAGCAAGCATTGCTTCACCAACACCATTTGGTACGCCCATTTGATATTCTTCTTTATCTTCAATCATTTAATGTTCCTCCATATATTCTCTTACTGGCGCAAAGAATTCAATTAAGAAGTCTTTAATTCCATTTTTTAAATCCATTGGGTGTAGGTTTCCTTCACTGAAATCTTTAATTAATTCGTCATGTGTAAGTTCAATGTCTCCTCCGAATTTTTCAGGTCTTTTAATAAGTAAAGTATCTTGATTTGGGAAAACAAAAGTCTCTGCAATTTCAATCATTGGGTTTCCTTCAACTTCTCCTTGAGGGCAGAAACTTTTCTTGATTTTTTTATTGATTTCTTCAACAGAATCATCCACTGCAATGTAATTTCCTTTACTGGAAGACATTTTAGCGTCACCATCAAGACCGTGTAATAATGGTGTGTGAATACAAACAGGTACATTTTCACCTATTTTTTCTAAGTTTTCACGTGCTAACATTTGGATTTTTCTTTGTTCCATTCCACCAAGGGCAATATCAACATCTAAAGCAGCCATATCGACAGTTTGCATGATTGGGTATAGTACACTAGCTACTTTCGGATTATCGTCTGCACGGCTAACTTGATCCATACTTCTTCTTGCTCTTTTCAAAGTGGTCATTGTTGCTAATTGATAAACTTTATCGGTGTAATCAGGATCTAGCTGGAAAGATGATCCTAAAACAAATTCAGTTGTTTCATCAAGGCCCAATGCCTGGAAACATTTTTTGTTATATTCCGCAGTTTCGGATATTTCTTCAATAGTTCCTTTTCCATTTAAAAATGCATGATAATCTGCTAGAAGGATTTTGATTTTAAAACCTAAGCTTTGTAATTGTTTTAATTTCTGCACAGTTACTGCATGTCCTAAATGGATTTTTCCAGAAGGTTCATAACCAGTATAAGCTATAGGTTGTTCTTTTTTAAGAACTTCTTTTAATTCTTCTGTATCTATAACTTCTAATGTTCCTTTCTCGATTAACTGAATTTTTTCTTCGATATTCATTTTATCACTTAACTTAATAAATAAACGTAACCATCAAATCTGATAAGTTTAACTTCTTCACCGACATTCAAATCTGCATATTCTTCTTTCATATCTAAATCAATTGCAGAGTAATCAATCGGGTCTAATATTTGTATATATTGTGGAGATTTTGAAATTATTGTAGCTGTTTCAATATCTTCTGCTTTTTTAACAAGTTCAATATCCTCCATATTTTTCATAGGGATATTGTGCTTTTTATCGGTTGAAATTTCCACTCCAACAAAGCTATTTTTACTAATGCTTTTAATTTGCATTATTTTATCTTCATACTTGATGAAATCGCTAATTTCAAACTCAGGGATTCTGACTGAAATCCAAATTCTGTAAAGTCCTTTTCCAGTAGATTTATCTTCACTGATTAATCTTGGAGATTCTTTAATTATTCCTCCAAACTCTTCTTTTAATGCATCAGCTACTTTTTTTCCAGTTTTAAAAGAACCAATATAGTAATCATATCCTTCTTTGAGTTTAGCTATTTGAGGACAATATGCTAATTTGTCCACATTTGCCTGTTTTATCAAGGTTCTTTCGACTATTTCATCAGCTTTAGCATATTCTTCCGGTTTTATTTCTCTTCTATCTGCTCTAAACTGAATTACAGTTTCATAATATCCAGCTTGGATTTTACTACAGGTTGGACAAACGGTTTTTTTAATTTTAACTTGAGTTTCATGAGTTTCTTCAATTTGAACTCCATGAACTTCTCCGGTAACTTCAACAAAACAATCTGTAATTGTACCTTTGATTTGGTCAATTTCAAGATTGATAATTTCATTTGAAACTTCATCAGCGATTTTTATATTTCTCTCAAGTGCTCTGTAGATAATTTCCTCTTCTGGAATAAATTCGTCACTCCATTTTCCTTCTTCGAGTTTGCTGTTACAATGGCTGCATATTTGCACTTCAATGTTTTTTGGTATTTCAATCATTTGAAATTCTTTTAAAAAACAATCAATACAGATATCGCCAATCATCTCTTTATCTGTACTTCCGCACTCTGGACAAAACATAATATCAATAAAAATAAAATAAAAAAGTAGAATTATAAGGATTTTAAAGGCGCTGTTGCACCGCATGCAGCACATTTAAGCAAGAATATTCTACCTTCTCTAATAATTCTGGTATCTGGTCTATTGCACTCGTGGCAAATTACATATTTGTCTACGTAATCTTCAATTCTTTCGTTGATAAGGTAATGTGTAAATTTACCTTGCAATATTGCTCTTTGACCTTCAATATTTCCTGCAGTACCTAATTCCCTCATTAAGAATTTCAATAAATGTTGAGGGTCTCTATTCAAACCTTCTGCAACATCTTTAAAGTTTTTAATAAAGGTTCTATTACCTTGGATATCTGAATAAGCTTTAGGAATTTTGAATCTTTTATGTTCAAATACTTCAGGAGGTAATTGGTCTATTGCTCTTTCTAATAAATCTTCATATTTGTCCATGTTATCTCTCCTTAAAAAATCAGTATAAGTATAATATATTAATTTTAGTTTTAATCCTTTATTAATGTATTGTATTTTTGGGATTTTTTATGAAATTTTTAAATATATAAAAATAAGGTGAAAATTGACTTTTTTGTTAATTTTTTATTGCCCTGCCAATTATGGGGCGTGGATTAAAAAATTGGGCCGCCTCAACTTGTTGAAGTCATAATATTCTGCAGGCCATAGACAAGGAGTCAAACTTTTGAAAAAGTTAAATTCAATAGAAAATATTGGAAAAACTGATAGTTTAAACATTAAATTTATTATTTAATTTCAATATAATTTTAATTACCAAATAGGGGGAATATTATGAATAAAAAAGTAATTTTTGCATTAATTATATTGAGCTTACTTGCTGTTTCAGCAGTTAGCGCTCAAAATTCATTATTTTTAAATAATAATAATGATGATTCAATGTATCAGGTTTCTTTAATGCAGGCTTTCATGCATGGGGAATATGATGGAGTGGTCTCTGTAGGAGATTTCAAAAAACACGGTGACATTGGTCTTGGAACATTTGAAGGCGTAAACGGTGAGATGATAGTTCTCGACGGTGTTGTTTATCAGGCAGCAGCTGACGGAAGCATTAATATCATGTCAGATAATGAGACAGTACCATTCGGCACAATCGCCAAATTTGATGAAGATGGAAACATAACCAATATAACTGCCAAGGATTTCAACGATTTGACAAGTAAATTGGACAAGGAAATCAAAAAATATGGTGTAAACAACATGTATATCATCAAAATCAAAGGTGATTTCTCAAACATTACTGTCAGAAGCGTTGAAAAACAGGAAAAACCATATAAGGAATTCACAGATGTTGCAGCAGTAGACCAAAAGGTATTCAACCA
>JAEIGA010017597.1_pt1 | contig 10890 bp, 12 predicted proteins | sample 9270691 | NCBI WGS metagenome assembly JAEIGA01 (sample SAMN17057246, study PRJNA624740) | gut metagenome | biome: biome; isolation source: fecal sample | host: Bos grunniens | place: China: Xizang | collected 2019 | reverse complement strand
GGGGGCATGTACATGATTTCGGCAAGGCCTTCTTTTAAAAGCATTTCATTGACATTCTTTCCGTCAACAATCACGACAGCCAGTGTCCTGCCATATCGGTCGAAGTGTTTGGAATCATCGATATCCAATCCGACTTTTTTGTTCAAGCATAATTTTTGAACGAAGTTTTTTGATGTAATATATCCGTCAACACCCCTTTCAGGAGTATTAACGCCAACAAAACGGACTTTTTCACCATTATCCAGATAAATGGTATCTCCATCCACAACGCTTGTACATATTGCAGTCTCTTCTACATGGCATTCGCTGTCGGGGTATTTGCTTAAAATATCGGAAGCAGATAAATCATGATATTTGGAGCTGGGGATGTTATGTGAAAATCCAGTTCCAGAATAGGCACTGACTGCAGAGACAGCTCCTACGCATATGATTAGGATAATTAATAAGTAGAATATATTTTTTTTAGTGATAGTCATTTTTTGCCTCCAATATTATTGTTATAATTATGTGTTAATAAATCTTTTTAAAATCAAATAAACAATTTTAATATATAATAAAATAATAAATATATAATATTAAAAATTCTTATTAGGAGATTGTATGTTAATTAAAATCAATGGAGAAAAAATAGATGTTGCGGATGGTTCAACAATTCAGGATGTGATTGTTGAGACAAATGCACCATATACTCCTGGTAGTATTGTTTGTTTAATTAAAGGTAAAAAAGAGCTTGAAAAAAATATAAACAAGTATAAAATTAAAACAAATAAGGGATCTTTAATCATTCAATTAGACGAATCTGAAGAAGCACAGCCTCTTGTTGATGTCTGGAAGAATCAATATGAAGAATTTGTAAATCTCGATATAAGATGGTCCACTTCAACTGAAGTGGCTATCGGTCCGATTGTAACTGATTTGGAACCTACCCATGAAGAGCATAAGTATTATGAGGGGGATGTTGTTTTAAGTTTATCAAGTTTTAGTAATGAGTCCACTCATTTAATCATGCTTAAAGAGAATACTACTAATGTCTATAGTGTTCCTCCGCACAATAAAGGTATTTTCGCCCGCATTATTGGGGGTAAGAAAACATTGGAAAATCTTACGGATGACGATTCAGTTTTAGGCATCGAACCCATCATTGAAAGAAGCACAACAACTGATAGCTATTCCGTATCCGATTTAAGCGTTGTTTTAGAAGATGGAAATGAACTGTTTACCTACATATCTTTTGATATTGATGAGGATTCCCCGGTTGGAGTTGAACATCTGTTCTCTTTAATCAAAGACGGCAGAGTTAAGGTAACATATGACAGTGAGTCTTTTATTGGTTTTTATGATTTGGCAGGTCTTGAAAAACCTAAAGAACACACAACCCAAAGAACCAGAGGAACCATTACTGTCAGAAACACTGGCGTAGGTGTGGGAAAGCTTTTCATTTATCGTGAAAACAGAGTTCTATCTCCAAATCATACTACCGTTGGAAATATTGTAAATGGTATGGAAATTATTGACATCGCTAAGGAAAATGATTTCATAACTGTAAAATCAGAACAGCAAAGATTAATGCTATTGAATAAAACTCAAAGCGAAGCTACAAAAATATTGTCTGAAGTCGGCGTTGAGCATATGATAGACGGAATTGTTGATGATGATGCCATCGTTGTCGAACAGATTCCTAAGCATACAATCGATATCCTAAAAGAAGGAAGAGTAATTACCAAGGCTGTTAAAAAAGAGGAAATCTGTTCAGTTAAATTTGTAGAAAATGCTCCAAGGTCTGTAAGGTACTTCAAACTGTTGTCTGGTCTTTTGGAGAATCCTGTTGGTCAGATAAAGGTTCATTTTTCAGTGCCTGGTATGCACATCATTATTTTTGAAGGAGATAAGAAGACAGCTAAGGGTTTAGTCCCTGAAAATAACCCTGTTGATAAAGTTATCAGGGGTCAAATCGGTATTACGAACATGGCTTCAAAAAGCGCAGGTTTGATTGGTATCAGATTCGAAGACAATATTGAATTTGGACCAACAGCAGAAAACTTTGAAGCGACAAATATAATTGGAGATATCACTTCTGATTATGATTATCTTGAAAAATTAAAAGAAGGAGTTGTAGTATATGTCACAGAATCTAACCATGAGTCCTGATTTAGGTACAGAAGATTGGGATCCTGATGTAATTACCCGTATGATTTTCATCGGACCGGGAGCCCATGTAAGCGAACAGCAGATTGTTAGTGAGTTTCATATGCTTGGTTTACCACTCACAATAAAGAACACCTGTTATGGCTCTATGATTAGTGGAAAAAGTGAGCATGTTTACAAAGCTATTGAAGAGATAAGAAAACTAGATCCAAATCACATTTTCACAAAGGAAAGAGGATTCGCTCCAGGTGATCCTAGAAGGTGTAGGGGTCATAGGTTTGGTCCTAGAGAAGGTTTCCATCAAATGGAAAAGGAATATAGAATACTTGGTTTTGTTTCTGAGGCTTTAGAGAATCCTAAAGAAGTGGAAATTGAAGAGAAAAAACCGGTTGATGTTGACGAATTTAAAAAAATCATGAATGAATGTTTAGAAAATAAGGAATAGGTGAAAATATGGTTAAAATAGCTCTTTATCCTCCAAATTCATTAATTTTAGCGGATTTGCTTGAAAGGAAAGGTCATACTCCTTTAGTTTTACAAAAACAAATTAGACAAAAAATCAAAGACCCTGAGATTGATTCTCCGCCGATGAACATATCAGAAGAGGATCCTATTAAAGGACTTAAATATGCTGCAATTGAAGTGCCTTCTGGCGTTCGTGGAAGAATGGCAATCATTGGACCGCTCATAGATGAAGCGGAAGCGGCAATTGTAGTTGATGGCGCACCATATGGTTTTGGATGTATTGGATGTGCAAGAACTAATGAATTATCAATATTCTTACTCAGAAACAAGGGCATTCCTGTATTGGAACTTACATATCCTACTAATCAGGATGAAACCTATGTTATGGTAAATCAGATTAACGAGTTTGTAGATTCTCTTGAAGAAACTGTTGAGGAGGAATAATAATATGGTAAAAATTGCTTTAGTTTCATGCGGAACAGAATATAGTGGAATTCAAAAAGAAATTGAAAAGGCAGCAAATAAATTTGGTGCAGAAATTGTTCTTCCTGAAATTGATTTGGATTACATTGATGAATCTTATGAGAAATTTGGATTTTCAGCTCAAAGTTCAAGTTTAAAATTAATGATTGCCAGGGCTATGGCTATTGTTGAAGGCAGGTCCAAACCTGATGCAGTATTCATTGCAACATGCTTCAGATGTGCTGAAGCTGCATTGGTGAGAAATGAAGTTAGGAGATTTATCCAGAACAATACCCGTATCCCTGTAGTTACCTATTCTTTCACTGAAAGAACAAAAGCTGATGAATTGTTTATTCGTATGGAAGCATTAGCTACTACTGTAACTCGTAGAAGCATTCTTGCCCGTGAAAAACAAGAAGGTCTTACTCTTGGTTTAGACTCCGGTTCAACAACTACAAAAGCGGTGCTCATGGAAAATAACCAGGTGATTGGAACCGGTTGGACTGCTACTAAAGACATTATAGAGTCTGCTAAAACAGCAGCTGCCGAAGCATTTTCCAACACTGATTATGATTGGGATGATGTGGACGGTATTGGAACAACCGGTTACGGCAGATTCACTATGGGTCAGGAATTTGGCGCTGAACTCATTCAGGAAGAGTTGTCAGTCAATGCAAAAGGTGCAGTTTATCTAGCCGATTGTCAAAAAGGAGAAGCCACAGTGCTCGATATTGGTGGTATGGACAATAAGGTAATTACTGTTAACAACGGTATTCCGGACAACTTCACCATGGGAGGTATCTGTGCAGGTGCATCCGGTAGATTCCTGGATATGACTTCACGCAGGTTAGATGTGGACATCACTGAATTAGGCCCTCTTGCAGTACAGGGGGACTGGAGAAAGGCTATGCTAAACTCTTACTGTATTGTATTCGGTATTCAGGACCTTGTTACTACACTTGCGGCAGGAGGTTCCAAGGCTGATGTAGCGGCTGCTGCATGTCATTCCGTATCTGAACAAGTTTATGAACAGCAATTACAGGAAATTGATATCCGTGAACCTTTAATCCAAGTAGGGGGAACAAGCTTAATTTCCGGTCTTGTTGAAGCCGTAAGTGAAACTTTAGGTGGAATTGAAGTTATTGTCCCTGAATATTCTCAACATATCGGTGCTGTAGGAGCAGCTCTTTTAGTATCAGGAATGGGACACAGAAATGATAACAAATAAACATATTGAAGGGTTGGTTAAATGTTAGTTGAATGCTATGATGAGAGGGGCGCAGAAGTTTATGAAATCATCATCAAACAGATCTTCCAGGATTTGGTTTTAGGTTCAGCTGTCGATGATTTGAAAGCTTATGTAAACCCGGATGACCCTGTTTTCGTATTGGCTATTAAAATGAGAAAAACTTCCAATGCTATTCTCTTTGAAGAAGTGGCCAATTTGACTTACAATAAAGCGGATGATGTTACTACAATTTTGATTGACAATGAGAATTACCTTCCGAATATTTTGAAGCTATTATGGAGGCAATTTTCAAGGGATGAAATTTATCAACCAAACAGGTATCAACTTGAAATTAAAGGAGATTACACCAGTTTAAAATCTGAAGTCGTCGATGATCCTCATTCTAATTTGCAGAGGCGTGTTTATGATGCAATCTTTAGAATCTTGCCTGAAGGATTTAAAATTATCAAAGACTTGTCTACTGAAGATATTATAACTGTTGTAGCTACTGATGAGTTAATTAAGGATGCGTGGATTGAAAAAGCTCATGAATATATTGATGAACTGAATAATGGTAAATAGAAAGGTTTATATATTTGTTCGTATCAATACAAAATAACAGGAGTTATATTTTAAGGAGGGGTAGTATATGAATGAACATAAAGGTTCAAGATTTGCACATATTACAAGAGCACATCCATGTTTTAATGAAAAAATGCACGATAAAGTCGGTAGAGCACATGTACCAGTTGCACCTAAATGCAATATCTTTTGTAACTTCTGTACAAGGGATATTAACAATGAAGAAGACAGGCCTGGTGTAACAAGTTGCATAATGAAACCTGACGATGCAATCACTCATATTAATGACATTACTGCAGAGGGCCCTATTTCTGTTGTCGGTGTGGCCGGACCTGGTGATTCCTTAGCTAATGAAGAGACATTTGAGTTCTTTGAAAAGTTAGCTAGTGAACAGCCTGATTTAATTAAATGTATGAGTACAAATGGTCTTTTACTTCCAAAATATGCTGATAGGCTTGCAGAACTTGGAGTAAACTCTGTCACTGTTACAATTAATGCAGTTGATCCTGAAATTGCCGAAAAAATTTATTCTTTCATTAAATACGAAGGAAAAGTCTACAAAGGTCGTGAAGCTGTAGAAATTTTAATTAAAAATCAATTGGATGGTGTTGAAAAAGCAGCGGCTAATGATTTGGTGGTTAAAGTTAATTCAGTCTTGATTCCTGGGGTAAATGATGAACACATTGTTGATATTGCTCGTGAAGTTGAAAAACGTGGAGCGGCTTTAATGAATGTTTTACCTTTAATCCCATTGGGAAAAATGAAGGACCTTGAAAGACCTGACTGCTCCATGATGGAAAGTATCAGGGAACAAGTTGAAGAAATTATTCCAGTATTCAGAGCTTGCACTCAATGTAGAGCAGATGCATATGGAATACCTGGTAAAAAAAGTGAAGACCATCATTTAGGAATGACTCCACAAAGTCATTACTAAATGCTTTTTTTTATTATTTTAATTATTATTTTCAATTTTTAAAGTCATTTGATTGTGATATTGCTTGTTATTGAAAACTTTAGTAAGAACGATGTTTTATTCCCGTTCCTATTTTTACTCTTTTATTCGATATTTAAAAGCTTATCAAAACCAGACATTACAAGAATCTCTTTTATAGAGTCATTGACTTTAATGATTAAAGGAATGCTTTCTGCTTTTAATTTTTTTTCAGCAAGAATTAAAACCCTTAATCCGGCACTGGAAATGTATTCCAAATCAATTAAATCCAAAATTAATGAATCAAAGTTACCCATTTCATCCATTATTTCATTTTCAAAATCAGGTGAGGTAGTTGTATCGATTTTACCTGTTGCAGCAATTGTCAATTCTTTTCCATCATATTCTTTTGTCAAATCCATTTTAATCCCATAATTTTTTTTCTTATAATTATTATGTTTTATTTTAATTTAAACTTTTTTAATATAGTTCGCTAACATCATATTCAATTAGCTCGGATACATCGTAATGGCTAGCTATTCCAACTTTATAGTTCTTGATATTGAATAGATTGAATTTTAAATCTTCATTATCATCTTTAAGTTTGATGGTATCACCTATTACCATTTCAAAACTATCCAGTGCTAAATTCATTCCAAGACCAGTATATTTCATGTAGCTTTCCTTTAAAACCCAATATTTAAAAAATTCTTCTGATTTGTTTTTGGCATTCATGATGCTTTTGTATTCGCTGTTGTAGAAGTAGTTCTGAGCTATGTTTAAATCGATTTCAGGGTCAATATATTCAACATCCACTCCAACTTCCATATCTGATATTGCACACAAAGCCACTTTACCGGAATGGCTCAGATTAAAATAAATATCTTTATGATTGGATATGTATGCCTTTTCATATTTTCCGGTCTTAAAAATAGGATTTGTGATGTTTTCTTCGGATAACAGTTTTTTCAAAAGCAAATATACTCCTGCACTGAGTTTTTTATCTTTTTCAAATCTGTAAAAATCGATTTTTTTCTGACGATTTTCAGAAACTAGGGGATATGCCCTTTTCAAATCCAAATTTTCCACATTGCAATAAGCTAATTTAATCATGTTATCCTTAAGTATACTAAAGTCATGTCATCATATTGGTCTGCATCTTTAGTGAAATCATGAATATCATTTAATAGGCGTATAATCGAATCCTCATCACTTTCAAATTCATTGAAGAAGTTTAAAAGCCTGTGTTCACCATACATTTCATTATCTACATTGTTTGCATCAGTTATTCCATCTGTATATAATATCAATTCATCAGTAAGGTTAGTCTCTTCTAACACATATTCAAAACCTTCTATTATTCCCAAAGCAATTCCAGAATCTATATATAAATATTTATATTTCCCATTTTCTTTTATTATAGGAGAATTGTGCCCTGCATTGGAAAATGTTAATTTTTTAGTTTTTGTGTTATAGATTCCAAGCCATAATGTAACGAACATTGATTCGGAGTTATTTTCAGATAACTGATTGTTGAGCAGGTATAGAGCTTTTGACGGATCCTTTTCATGTTCTAAAATCTGTTTGGTAATGACTTGGGTAATCATTGCAATCAATGCTGCTGGAACACCTTTTCCTGAGGCGTCCCCGATTACAATAGCCAAATTATCGTCATCAATCATGTAATAATCGAAAAAGTCTCCCCCAACCTCTTTTGCGGGATGGGAATAACCCTCAACGATGAAATCATCATTTTTGATTGGTCTAGTTGGAAGTGAGGCTGCCTGAATTTTTCTTGCAATGTCAAGTTCTGCATTAATGCGCTCTTTTTCACCTTCAATCTCATGAATATTTTCAATATAGTTGTTGTTATGGTTAATCAATTCAGTGTAAGAGCGTGCAAGAGTTCCAATTTCATTTTTTTCATTAATATATTTTGAATAGATTTCCAGCAATCCTTCAGCTTCAATTTTTTCATTTTCATGAATAAATCCTTCTATTTCAGAAAATGATGTGATAGGTTTGATTACTTTACTTTCAACATATTTTAAAATAATAATTCCTGGAATGAAGAATAAAATGATAATTATGTCAGTTATTAAAAATGCAGGCATTAGCATTAAGTAGATATTGGTGAAAGGTAGTTCTGTTACAAAATTATAAGTTAAAATGGAAATTATCAATCCCAAAATTGCAATTATTAATGTTATAATGAGGAAATTTCGTATAATCTTTTCAATTATTGTGTTTTCATCATTTGTTTCTATTTCACCTTTAAATGGTCTTGTCAAATAACTAAATAATAAAATTCCGGTTAATATGACTTCTCCAATTATGATATTCTGATCTATGTTAATAATAATGGAAATTGATAAAGAAATTACAACAATCAATAGTGAATAAAATAATGTTTTATATAGTTTTTCGTTAAGTGGCCTTTTTGATATTTTGGGGGTCACTGTTAAGTCTATTTTTTTAGAAAGCCAAATGGCTAGTATTCCAAAAATAAATGATATATTAATAAAGTTCAGGAGATATGTTGTGAAAACATATTCGTCAATATTCTGATTTACAATAATTCCTATTAAAGCCCCGTGAGTTGCTGAATAAAGAATTCCACATATATTTATGCTGAATAAAAATAGGAGAAGATGGTAAATATTATCCAAAGTTGGTTTTGTAATTTTGTTAGTTACAAAGCCGGTGTACCAAAGTTTATATGCCAAATATGAAACTCCAAAAGTGAAAATGGCGGAGGGAAGTATTTCTAAAGGTGTAAATCCGTATACTAAATCCATTAGTATGTTAGCTAATACTGCACCTAAAGCACCATAGGGGCCGAATAATAAACCTAAAACATATAATAATCCAACATGGGGGCTTTGTATTCCTAAGTTCAAGAAAAAATCTGGAGAAAGTAGTAAATCGGTTATAATCATTGCCAAAAATGATATGACCATTACTTTTAGTTTAGATTTCATTATTCCACTTTTTTAATTATTTTTAAATGATTTTCACCATTGCTATAATGATAATTAAGTTCATCGGACAGTTTTTTAGTTAAAAAGATACCCAATCCTCCAATTTGAGCTTCATCAATGTTGTCTGGGAAATTAGGATCTTCTTTTAGAAGTGGATTAAATTTAATCCCATTGTCAATGAATTCAAGGGTTAATATTGGTTCATTAAATTCAACATTGACGGTAATGAAACTTGTTTTTGAGTAATTGACAATATTGACAAATATTTCTTCAACAATCAGATTCACTTTAAGATTGTCTTGAGCAAGTTCATTTAAGATGAACTCGTTTAAATTAGATAATCCACTTAATTCGGGTTTTAAAGTTATTGAGTTCATTCTATCTTCAAGATTTTGTTAAAACCGGACATTCTAAAAATCTCATTAACAGTATCATTAACATTTTTGATAACAAATGGGATGTCATCTTTTTTTAATTTCTTTTGTGTCGCAATTAATACTCTAAGTCCTGCACTTGAAATGTATTCCACATCAGTGAAATCCAAAATTAATGACTCAAAATTGCCTAATTCATCATTAATTTCCTTTTCCAAATCTTGTGAAGTGAGTGTATCAATACGTCCTTCGACATATAATGTTAATTCCTTTTCATTATATTCTTTTGTAATATTCATAATATCATCACTTTAAATTTTAATCTTTTTGCATTTTAATTTAAATATTAATGTATTCTTACTTAATTATGTTTATGAATATTATAATACTAAAATATTATGATGTTTTGTTCATGTTTTTTTGATTCTTGCTCATTTTATCTTAAAATTTATAAAATCAACAAGTTCAACATGACTCAATTCAATCCTAGCGAAATCATTGAATTAAAAGAAATTATGATTTTTCGAGAAATAACTTGGAATATGGCTTTTAAATCCCAGCCATCACAACATTAAATATAGATGAAAAAGATAACTTTAATTGATATTAATTTTTGAGGAAAACGATAATATGGTTGAAACTTATGTTTTTGGACATAAAAGTCCAGATAGTGATTCAATTACTTCTAGTTTAGTAATGACTAACTTGGAAAATGAATTGGGAAATGATGATGCTAAAGCTTACAGATTAGGTAGTATTAATAAGGAAACTGAATTTATTTTAAACTATTTAGATATTGATGCACCAAAACTTTTGGAAAGTTTTGAAGACGGTGCAAATGTTATTTTAGTAGACCACAACTCTCCGGCAGAATCCGTCGATAACTTGGAAAATGCAAATATTTTGAAAGTTGTCGATCACCATAAATTGGCCTTAGAAACTTCATATCCATTATTCCTAAGATTTGAACCGGTCGGCTGTACTGAAACTATCTTATGCAAATTATATGGAGAAAACAATATTGAAATCACTAAAGAAATAGCTACATTAATGTTATCAGCTATTATTTCAGATACTTTACTTTTAAAATCTCCAACAACTACTGAAGACGACAAGGCTGCAGTTGAAAAACTCGCAAAAATCGCAGAAATAGATTATGAAGAATATGGTTTGGAAATGCTTAAAGCGGGAACAGATTTGAGCAGTTTTTCAATTGAAGAAATTTTATCCCTTGACGCTAAACAGATTGACTTTAAAGATGTAAAATCAATCGTAAATCAGGTCAACACTGCAGACATTTCCGAAGTCATGGCTTTAAAGGATGATTTGGAAGATGGAATGAATAAGATTATTGAAGAGGAAAATCTCGATTTATTCATGCTTTTAATAACTGACATTGTTAACAGTAATTCACAGGTAATTGCACTTGGAAAAGACTCAACTCTGGTTGAAAAAGCATATGGTGTTAAATTGGAGGACAATACTGTTTTACTTGAGGGCGTTGTTTCACGTAAAAAACAAGTAGTTCCTATTATGACCGATAACGCATAATTATTTTCAGTATTACTAAAAAATCATGTTTTCTTACTGTTTTTTGGTAAGATTTATAAATGATTATTTTATAAATATAAAACAGATGTATTTTTTAATACATCTCTAATCAATCCATTTTGGATATTAAATTAGACGGGAAAGCATAATTATAAAACCTTTAATTGTATT
>JAEIGA010017596.1_pt1 | contig 10890 bp, 10 predicted proteins | sample 9270691 | NCBI WGS metagenome assembly JAEIGA01 (sample SAMN17057246, study PRJNA624740) | gut metagenome | biome: biome; isolation source: fecal sample | host: Bos grunniens | place: China: Xizang | collected 2019 | reverse complement strand
CGGGTTCATTACTGCGTTGACCATAATATCAAGCAGTGTACTTATTATCTGAAAACCTGCCAATTCTACATCGAGCACCTCTTTTGAACGGGAAATTCTGTTGAATGAAACCTTAGCACAGGTTTTATATGCTTCTTTCATTCGTGGAGTAATATTATCTATGAGTGAACCGCAGAATGTGCCATTCATAATGGCCGATTCGTTGTCTAAAAATACTTGAGTACACTCTTTGATAAGCAGTCCGATAAGTTTGGAACGCAGATATGAGACCTGTTCGTTTACATCGCTTACCATTGAGATAATTCCCTCTATGTGCTGTTTTTCGTTGTCGGAAATGAATGCCATCATCAACTCTTTTGTCTCTGCAGTGGACAGTAGCTTAAGTTTGTGAGCATCTTCCAAATCCATAAGCAGGTAGCAAATATCGTCTGCTGCTTCAACCAAATATACTAATGGATAACGCACGTATTTTAGATATTCACCTTCTGCAGAAAGACGAATTATGCCCAATTCATCGGCTATTTTCTTGAATATAGGGGCTTCGCTGTCAAAGAAACCAAACTTATTCTTCTGTTCCGCATAGATTGATGAATAGGGGTATTTTACAATAGATGCCAGTGTGGAATAGGTCATGGCGAAACCTCCTTTTCTACGTCCTAAAAATTGATGTGCTAACAGACGGAAGGCATTTGCGTTTCCTTCAAAGTTTATGATATCTGTCCATTGGGCCATATTATCTTTGAACGATTCTTCCAGATAGCCTCCTTTTCCCTGTTTGAAAAAGGCAGAGATAGCTTTTTCACCTGAATGACCGAATGGCGGATTTCCCATGTCGTGTGCTAAACAGGCTGTAGATACTATGTTGCCAATTTCCGGAACAAATGTGTTTCCTAATGAAGCATTTCTCTCTATCAGGTGTTTAGCTATGTTGTTACCTAAAGAACGACCTACGCACGATACTTCCAGACTGTGTGTCAGACGGTTATGTACAAAGACACTGCCCGGTAATGGAAATACCTGAGTCTTGTTCTGTAATCTTCTGAAAGGAGCAGAAAAGATAACTCTGTCGTAATCGCGCAGAAAAACAGATCGGTCATCGCGTTCTACGGTATGTATATCTTCCATTCCTAACCTTTTGTTGGAGATGAGTCTTTCCCAATTCATTGATCTCTTCTTAAAGTTTATCTTCAAAAGTAATTGTTTTGTATCATTTAAACCAAATTATAATTAGTTTTTTGCTGAAATTGTGTACTTTCGCTTTTAGAAACTGCAAGTAAACAAATATGAAGGTACAAATTATAAATCGTTCGCATCATCCACTGCCTGAGTATGCAACCGAATTATCGGCAGGAATGGATTTGAGAGCTAACATAGATGCTCCTATAGTTTTAAAACCAATGCAGCGTTGCATTATTCCTACTGGCTTATACATGGCATTGCCGGCAGGTTATGAAGCTCAGGTAAGACCCCGTAGCGGACTCGCTATAAAGAAGGGTATTACAGTTCTGAATTCTCCGGGAACCATAGATGCCGATTATCGTGGTGAGGTAGGTGTTATTCTTATTAATCTGTCTCAGGAAGATTGGACTGTAACCGATGGTGAGCGTATTGCTCAGATGGTTATAGCGCGTCACGAGCAGGTGGAGTGGAATCAGGTAGAAATACTTGATGAAACAGAACGCGGAGCTGGTGGTTTTGGTCATAGCGGTATTTGATTATGAGAATCCGTAATCTTCTGTTGCTGGTTTTACTGTGCGCATTAAGTTCGTGCAGTATGCTGCGTAGTATAGGTATTTCAACAAAACAACAGGATGATTTAGCGGATTATGATGCTTTCCGTAGAGATTATTTCTATTATGAAGCATTGAATCAGATGCAACAGGAGAATTACGATGGTGCTTTTCAGCTGTTGAATTATTGTAATAAGATAGATAGTACATCGGCAGCAGTTAATTATAATTTGGCACAGTTGTATATTCTTCTGAACGATAAGACCAGAACAACTGATTTGTTGAATCTTGCAATTAAACAGGACCCTGATAATTACTGGTACTATAATCTTACCGGACTTTACTACGCACAAAATCACAAACCATATCAGGCCATATCTCTTTTTGAAGAGATGATGAATAGGTTCCCTACACGCACAGAGGTTCTTATGACGTTGGCAGAACTTTATGATGAAACGCGCCAGTACGATAAGGAGTTGCAGATGTTGAACAGATATGCCGTAATAGAGGATGTGTGGGATGAACTCTCTTCGCAGCGTTTTTTGTGTTATCTGCGTATGGGTGAGGTAGATTCGGCCTACTATGAGATAGAAGATAATTTTGGTGATATGGTACAGATTTTATCTCAGAGTGTGAATAATCTTGCCGGGGTAAATCTTGTATTAAGACTATGCGAAACAGCATTGAAAAATAATCCTAAGTTATCTGCTGCTTACTATTATTCCGCAATATCGATGTTCCAGATACAAGATGAAGAGAACTCTTTGGCTATTCTTGCAGATGGCATAGAGATGGTCCCGGATAGTATAGGAAAGGCTTCTCTTTATGGTCTGCGCAGTGAATTATATTATACTATGGGACGTCCTGACGATGCGTTTTTGGACTACGATTCCACTTTGTTGTATAATCCCAACGATATTGGTGTGCAGAACAACTATGCATATTATCTGTCGGTAGCCGGTAAGGATTTGGAAAAGGCATTAAGAATGAGCGCCAATACACTGAAAGCAGAACCAAATAATCCTACATATTTGGATACGTATGCCTGGATTCTGTTTAAGATGAAACGTTACCAGGAGGCGAAAGAGTATATAATTCGTGCTCTTAATGAAGAGGGAGAAAAGTCGGCTGATGTGGTTGAACATTATGGCGATATACTTTATATGTGTGGAGATATAGAGGGTGCAGTGGAAAATTGGCACAAAGCAGTTAGGTTGAATAGTACATCGCCTACACTGCAGGAGAAAATAAATCAGGAAAAATATATAGAGTAAATATGAGAATATTTTATAAGGTATCAGGTTTACTATTGATGTTGTTTTTTGTAGCATCTTGTGGTACAACCGGTACAGTCAAAAAACAAAAATTGTCTAAAGCCGAGGATAATTATATTACATTGGCAAAACAGATGTTAGATACTCCTGTAAATCCGGAGATAACTGCCGATACAAAGATAAAGGTGGGTATGGGTAGTTACGATGCTACACTTAAGATGCGTTGGAATGAGAGTATCCAGATAAGTGTAACTATGTTAGGTATAATGGAGATTATACGCATAGAGTGTTTGCCCGATATGATTGTCTTTATAGATAGAAGCTCACAAAAATATGCTGTTGAGCATTATGCCGATGTGCCATACAGAAACTTTACAGGTCTGGATTTTTATTCTCTGCAGGCACTGCTTTGGAATAAAATTTTTGTACCCGGATATGCCGATCCTGAAATGGCAATTCAAAAGATTAAGATGTCTGAACAGACAGAAACAGGTTTGACTTTAACATCTACGGAATATGATTATGTGTTCAAAATAGATTCAAACAAACATCTGTTGCAAACATCTAAAAGCGGTTTAGGTTATAACGTATCTGTGAATTATGGTAACTTTAAGCAGATGTCAGAGAATGTGGTTATTCCTCATAATATTGATTTGGAGTTTAATCTGACAGGTAATGCAAGTAAAATTGGCATTGTGTTGGATGATGTTTCCATAGAGAAGGGTAGTTGGCCTAACAGAACATCGGTTAGCACCAGATACAAACGTTACAAGATTAAAGAGATATTGGAACCGTTTCTATGAAAAAAATTCTTGTAGTATATATGCTGATCTCTCTGTGCGTACTATCGCCGTATGCACAGACCAATGCGTTGATAGAACAGATGCAGAAGGAGCGTGCTGCAATAGAGCAACAGATTTCCGAATCGGAAAAGCTTTTGGCAGGAACCGAAGGCGATATTGCTACTCAGGTGGCAAATCTGAATACCATTTCGGCACTTCTTAAGGAGCGTAAGAAACTATTGGAACAGACAAAAAAGGATATTCGTTCTCTGAATGCTCAGACATTGAAATTAGAGACTGAAATAAAACAGTTGCAGAGTGAATATGATGAATGTTCTAATCGTTATGCAGATGCTTGTCGGTTTTATCAGCATCAGCAGGTATCTTTTAATCCTATTACTTTTCTGTTTTCATCGTCAACATTTAAACAGCTTACGCGTAGAATGCGTTACATAGGTGAATATTCTTCATCACTTGAATCTTTGGCAGTAGAAATTAAAGAGAAACAGGATACACTAAAGAGTAAGAAGGCGCAAGTGGAATTGGCGCGAGAAGAGAAACTGATTTTGCAGAAGGAGCAACAGAAAAACGAAGCGGCTGTTGCGGCAGAGGAGAAGAGCCAACGTGCTATTGTCAATAAATTGAAGAGTAAACGTACAGCATTGAAAAAAGAGATTCAGTCACAGCAGAAAAAGATTACTGAACTGAATAAGGAGATTGACAGACAGATACAACTGGCTATTAAAGAGCAACAAAAGGAGACTCAGACAGGCGGAACTCTTAAAGTAGAAGAAGATATTAAACTGACAGGTAGCTTTGAAAGCAATAAAGGTAAACTGCCTATACCTATAACCGGCTCTTATTTGATAGTAGGTAATTACGGAGTACAGAATGTAGCCGGAATGAAAGATGTGAAAATCAATAATTTAGGTATTGATATTCAAGGAACAGAAGGTTCGCAGGCCAGAGTTATATTCAATGGTGTAGTAACTACTGTATTCCAGCAGGGAAAGGGACAGATAGGTGTGTTAGTGCGTCACGGAAAGTATATTTCAGTGTATTGTAATCTGTCTGAAATTGCCGTTAAAAAGGGCGATGAACTAAAGACCGGCGATATAATAGGTAATATCCATAAATCTGATAACGGTCAACGGATTCTGCATTTCCAGCTTCACAAGGAGACTGCAAAATTAAACCCGATGGATTGGTTACGCCGTTAATCAGATTCCGTTTAACAGATTGTAGTAGGTAGATAGTGCCTCACTTATCTCCTCTATTTTTATGAACTCATTGGCAGTGTGTGAACGTGCTGAACTGCCCGGACCCATTTTAAATGAAGGACAAGAGAGTATGGCCTGATCTGATAATGTAGGTGAACCAAAAGGTTTTAGTCCCATTTCATCGGCTTTCTTTATTATTTTATCTACAAGCGGTGAACTTTGGTTATGTCCCAATAATGATGATGAATTCAGCACAAAAGAACGTGCTTTAAGTGTGCACCATTCGGGCATCTTTTTCTCCAATAGGCTGAAAATATCGTTATTGCTGTAGAGTTCGTTTGAACGTATGTCTATGGTGAATGTACACAAATCGGGTACAACATTGTGTTGTGTTCCGCTGTTTATCATTGTTACACTCATCTTAACGGCGCCCAGCAGAGGCGATACTTTCAGTTCCAAAGGCAGGTTCTTTATTATCTGTATAATGTCTATAGCGCGATACAGAGCGTTGATTCCCTCTTCTCTGGCGGCATGTCCTGAAACACCTTTAACTTCTGCATCTATAACCATAAGACCCTTTTCTGCAATGGCAGGCTGCATATCGGTAGGTTCTCCTACAATAGCCAGTGCTATTTCCGGCAGGGTATTACCAAATAACGGTGCAATACTTTTCATGCCGTCTGCGCCGCTTACTTCTTCTTCTGCCGATGCAACAAAGAGCATATTATAACTCTGTTCTGTACGGTCAAGCTGGCAGAATGTATGCAAAAGCGATGTTAAAGAAGCTCCTGCATCATTACTGCCAAGTCCATAAAGTTTACCATCTTTTATGGTGGGTTCAAATGGGTTTATGCTCCACGCAGAGACAGGTTTTACAGTATCAATATGCGAATTGAGCAAAACGGTAGGTTTGTTGCTGTTCCAATGGTGACTTTTGCACACAATGTTATTACAGATTCTTTCCGGTGTGTATCCTTGTTCTACAAACAATTCAAATACTATATCTGCAGCAACTTTTTCGTTGCGGCTTATACTCTCTGTTGAGATGAGTTTTGTCAACAGTGATACAACCTTTTCTGTATCTGTAGTTTTATTTATCATATTTCTGCTCAATATTGCGGGTGTAAAGGTAGTCAATGGTTCGGTATTGCGCAAATTATTGTAACTTTGCAGCGCAAACAAAGAATATATACTTGTAAAGATGATAACTATAGATCAGTTAAAAGAGATTTTAGACCGTACCGAGGCATTAAAAAGGTATTTGAATATTGATGCCAAGGTTATTCAGGTAGAAGAAGAGCAGCTAAGAACTCAGGCTCCGGGTTTCTGGGACGATCCAAAAAAGGCGGAGGCGCAGATGAAAAAGGTAAAGGGTTTGCAGGCGTGGATAGATGGATATAAAGAGGTTCGCGCTTTGGCAGACGAATTACAGTTGGCTGTAGATTTCTTTAAAGAAGAGTTGGTTACAGAGCAGGAGGTAGATGATATTTATCAGAAATCGATGGCTGCCATAGAGTCTTTGGAACTGAAAAATATGCTTCGCGAAGAGGCCGATCAGATGGACTGTGTACTAAAGATCAATTCAGGTGCAGGTGGTACAGAGAGCCAGGACTGGTCACAGATGCTTATGCGTATGTATATGCGTTGGGGCGAAGAGAATAACTACAAAGTGACTATAGCAAATATACAGGATGGCGATGAAGCCGGTATTAAACAGGTTACTATGGAGATAGAGGGCCCGTATGCATACGGTTATCTGAAAGGTGAAAACGGTGTACACAGATTGGTAAGAGTATCGCCCTACAACGCACAGGGTAAGCGTATGACATCTTTTGCAAGTGTCTTTGTAACTCCGCTTATTGATGATTCAATAGAGGTGGAGATAAGCCCGGCACTTATAACATGGGATACATTCCGTAGTGGTGGAGCCGGTGGTCAGAATGTGAATAAGGTAGAATCGGGTGTACGTCTGCGTTATCAGTTTAAAGATCCATATACCGGTGTAGAAGAGGAGATTCTTATTGAAAATACAGAAACCCGTGACCAGCCAAAGAATAAGGAGCGTGCTTTGCAACATTTGCGTTCAATCCTTTACGACAAGGAATTACAGCATCGTATGGCTGAACAGGAAAAGGTGGAAGCCGGCAAGAAGAAAATTGAATGGGGTTCACAAATTCGTTCATACGTTTTTGATGACAGACGTGTAAAGGATCATCGTACAGGACATCAGACATCCGATGTTAATGGTGTGATGGATGGTCGTATTGATGGCTTTATTAAATCATATTTAATGAGTTTTGCCGAATCGGCAGAGAATAATATCTGATAAGATGGCTATAGAGATAGAGAGAAAATTTCTGGTTACATCGACTGCGTATAAAAAGGCTGCATATAACTTTTACGATATGGTGCAGGGGTATATAGCGCATGAAAAAGGTAATTCTGTTAGAGTGCGTATTACCAATACTGAAGCTGTTATGACTATTAAAGGTCCATCGGACAGTAAGGGTATGAGCCGCTATGAATGGAATCATCAGATACCGGTGGAAGATGCTAAAGAGTTGCTGAAATTATCGCAGGGCGGTGTAATAGAAAAGAGACGTTATTTGGTGCATTCCGGACCGCACGTGTTTGAGATAGATGAATTCTACGGCGATAATGAGGGCCTGGTGATAGCAGAAGTAGAATTGCAATCGGAAAATGAGACGTTTGAAAAGCCGTCGTTTGTAGGTAAAGAGGTTACGGGAGACAGACGATACTATAACGCTTATCTTACAACAAATCCTTATAAGAGCTGGACAGAATAGTGTTCGGCTCTACTTTTTTTTCCAGAACAGAGGCTTAATTACAAAGTATCCGCATGCAGAACCTGTAATTACTCCTATGGTGTTGCATACCAAATCCATCCATTCGCCACTACGTTGGTCTGTAAGATAGAGTTGTGCCAATTCCATGGCTCCGCTAAACAAAATGGGAGCAACAACAGCAAGCAGGATAAGTTTTTTGCCGCTCAGACTGTTGTGGTGTCTCAAATATTCTGCCCATAGTATAAGTTCAAAACCTCCATACATACAGATATGTGCCAATTTATCTATATTGGTAATGGTTTTCAATTCTGTCTCCGGCGGATTGAAAAGCGATAGAAAAACTATTATAGTCAGTATCAATAAGGATAGCGGATATGTGGTAAGTACTCTTTTCATTGCAATAAACAGGTTTTTATGCCGCAAAATTAGTTAATCTACAGGATAAATACTATTATTGCACTACAATTAATCAACACACATAAATATACCAATGAAAAAGTTGTTCAGAGGAGATTATTTCTACTTTTCAAAATCGGACAGAATTGCCGCTTTTATTCTGTTGCTTATAATCATAGCTGCAAATGTTTTGCGTGCAAAGTTAGATAGACCTGTTTCGCCGGAAATAGTGGCTAATGTTGATACATTGTTTGTTGCGAAACCCAAAGCAGATACGGTTAAAATTAAAAAGGAACCACCGGTGTACAATAATTATAGAAAAAATAGCAATAAGCGTAATTCAAGCAGTAAAACTGTAGCAATTAAGAAAGAAACTCCTGTAGATACATTAACTGAACGGCCAGTTTTTGTTCAGTATAAGCGTAAAGAGATACCCACTCAAGCTATAGATTTGAATGTGGCAGATACAACAGCTTTGGTACTACTACCGGGAATAGGCAGTTACTATGCCAAAAGGATAGTAGAATATAGAGATTTGTTAGGTGGATATGTTGGTGTAGAACAGTTAAAAGAGATAAATGGTATTCAGGACTCCGTATTACGTTGGTTTGTAATTACAGATACAGTACCCATAAGAAAGGTTAATATCAACAAACTATCCTTATCTAATTTGCGTAATCATCCCTATATCAGTTTCTATCAGGCAAAGGCCATTACAGATTACAGACGTTCAGAAGGCGATATAAAAAGTCCTGCCCAACTCTCCTTTATGGAGGAGTTTACCGAGCAGGACTTAATCAGGCTTGAACCTTATATATCTTTTGAATAAGGTTTAGTAGTTTGCTACTTCTGCTATCTTCATTGGTATGTCGGTATTGTCCATCTGGCCTGTGAAGTTTTCGGCACCTACACCTATTGCGAATACCGGTACGTATGCTGCTGTGTGTGCACCTGAAGACCAACCAACCAGAGCAACTTCGCTCATAATCTGAACGGCCAAATCTGATAATTTGTTTACACTGTAATATTCTTCAGCTTTCTTGGCGCTTTCGCCCATACCAAATGTTTCAACGTATGCAGAACGCAGACGGTTTTCCTGGTCTTTAGAAAGTCTTACTTTGTCCCAGAAACCAAAATGTTCCTTTAATTCTGCTTCTACCTCTTCCCAAGTGAGAACATCACCTACCTTACGACCCAACTCTTCAAGATGTGTGCTGAAAGCATCTTCGCTCATGTTCTGATATTGCAGAGCCTGAAGGTTCATTCTGTATTGACCATTGATACCCATGCTCATACCACCGGTTTCGTGGTCGGCAGTAACTACTATCAGAGTCTCTTTTGGGTGCTGTTTATAGAATTCGTATGCAACCTTGATGGCATTGTCAAAACCAATTACTTCCTGTATTGTTGATGCTGCATCGTTACCGTGACCGCTATGGTCTATCTTACCGCCCTCCATCATCATAAAGAATCCTTTCTTGTTGTCTTTCATAAGGAATTCAATAGCAGATTCGGTAAGTTGTGCCAGGGTTAAATCGTCTTCTTTGCTGTCAATATGCAGTTTAAGAGATTCCATTCCCTCTTGCTGTGGGAATACTATTATTTTATCGGTAGATTCTGCGTTGGCTTTGTACTCATCATAACCTAAAGCAATGGTGTAACCTGCATCTTCTGCAACTTTGTATGAACCACCGTCGTCAAATCTTCTGTCGTGTGCAGAACTGAAGTGACCGCCACCAAAGAAATCAAATCCTGATTCTGCCAACTGGTTGCTTATAGCGTGGTAGTTGTTACGTGATAACTGGTGTGCATAGAATGCTCCAGGTGTAGCGTGGTTTATACAAACAGTAGTACCAATACCCACCTTTTTACCTGCTTTTTTAGCCATTTCTGCAATAGATTCTGCTGCACTCTCTCTGTCAGGCAACATACCTAACATTCCGCTGTTGGTCTTTTTACCCGAAGCAAGAGCTGTTCCTGCTGCTGCGCTGTCTGTGATGAATGTGTTGGCTGCATAGCTGAATGCAATACCTGTATAAGGGAATTGGGCAAAGCATAGAGGCTTAAAACCAATTGTTCCTTCAATGTCAGACATATACATTTGAGTAGCAACTACTTCATTTGTTCCCATACCGTCTCCTATAAAGTAGAAAACGTATTTTGGAGCTTTTGCTCCGGCAGTCATTGTAACAAAAATCACTGCCAATGTTAATAAAAACTTCTTCATGCTGTTATTTGATTATTTCCATTGTTAAAATTCTAATATCTCTTATTGGTCTGTCGCTTGGGTCGGTTGTAGCTTTCTGAATCTTTTCAACTACATCCATGCCCTCTGTAACTTCGCCAAAAACAGTGTACTGATTGTCCAGGAATGGTGTGCCGCCAACTGTTGTGTAGGCCTCTATCTGTTCAGTAGTAAAGTGAAAACCACCTTGTTTGTCAAATATAGATTCTGTTTCTGCTATAAGTTTTTCCTGTAACTGTTTAAGACCGGCATTATCGGAAACTTGCTGTAATTTAATGATTGTATCTCTGTTTTCCATACAAAGATTGTTGAATATACCTTGCAAAGTTTGTTCTGCAAGTTGTGATTCCATCTGTTGCAGGTCGCGTTCCTTATACTTTTTACCGGTAACTATGTAAAACTGTGAACCGGAAGATCTCTTTTGTGGATTCACCTG
>JAEIGA010017595.1_pt1 | contig 10891 bp, 26 predicted proteins | sample 9270691 | NCBI WGS metagenome assembly JAEIGA01 (sample SAMN17057246, study PRJNA624740) | gut metagenome | biome: biome; isolation source: fecal sample | host: Bos grunniens | place: China: Xizang | collected 2019 | reverse complement strand
TATGAACTGAGAGCAACCAGTATTGAAGATAAGGCAAAGGTAGCACTTGCCATTGCTGAACTTGGACTTAATATCGACTTTAGCGGTTGGATTAAGGAAGATTATGAAGAATATAAATTCTTTGAAGTTTAAAAATATTTTCAGAATTTTATAAAAAACTACTTGACAAATGGTAAAATATGTGATATAATATGAGTGTAAAGAAGAGGAGGTAAACAATATGCGATATGACTTTATGACAAATACACATGGTTTTAGACAAATGGAATTTAACGAAGTGAAAGAACTGGAAGTAGGAGATAAGATTGCGGTTTGTATTTGCGATAATCCAAATAAGATGGAGTTTATTAACGCAGTAGTTGTTACTCCTATGTTTTGGAATAGTGATGCAGACGAGCCTGATTGGGAAGTTGAAACGGATAATTGCTTCACAGATATTTACAGTATCTATGAAGTTACGAAATTTTAAAGAGGTAAGGTTATATGAAGTTTACAATGACTATTTCCGAAAAGACTTTGAATACGATTATCACGGCACTTAGGTTTGAGAGAGCAAGAGCAATCGAAGAAGACAATAAGAACAATCTTGCGTTCATCGAGAACGCATTGGATGACATTGACAAGAACACTTATATCGCAAGTGTGATGGATAGAAATTGAGAGGTAAGGTTATGAAATATATTATTTTGTATGCTGATGATTATGATTGTGATGTGTGGGAAGAATACTGTGATGCTTGTAATGTAAGCCATTATGCAACTTACATTAAGATTAAATTTAATGCTAATGATGTTGAAGCAGATGATTGACAACTAAAAACACAATTTTAAGAGGTAAGGTTATGAAGATTAAGTGTTGGAATTGCGGTCACGAATTTGAAGGTTCTCTTAGTCAAGATGCGTGTGGTTGGTATAGTTATTGTGACGAATGCGATAGCAGTTTTGATGTAGACATTGAAGAATTTCTTGTTCCTAGAGGAACAAAGGTAAAATTTCATGACGGTAGAATTGGTATCGTAGATTGGAATGATAATGAGGACACAGAAGAATTTGATGACATTAATTATTGCGTATGTCCTATTGAATTTACACATTTGAAAGTTTGGAGCGACCATTATGTGTGGTTGCTGAGAAGTGATTTTGAAATCATGGAAGATTAAAAACAAGATTTTAATGGGGGAATCTAATATGGATAAGGGATTCTTTACAGTTGTTGGTTACAACAAAGAAAACAATGCCTATATTGAATACGAAGATTTTGAGTTAAGCATTGAAGCTGAGATGTATGCAAGAGAGTTGAAGAAGATGCTTGACAATGGCGAATTGAATATGCCTATTGATTGGATTGAAGTTGTCCAGACCGATGATTATAATGTAGCCTATTGGTTGTCTTATGAGGAGGATTAATTATGATTACTATTAGAGAATTGGATGATTTAACCAATATCCAAGGTGCGTTCTGCATTAAAGAGTGGGATTACGAAAAGGAAGATTGTATCACTCTCGCAGAAGGTAGTGACTTTGAGATTGACCGATGGGAAATCGATGAAGGTATTATGGAAAGCAAGATTGCATATATGTATGCGATTGATGGTGTGTTGAATATTGAGGTAGAATAATATGGAAAAGAAGAAAGCAGTTATATGTACGATTCTATTTGCAATCGTAATAGTTGTTATTGCAATCTGTTCTCTTATGATTAGAAGTGAAGATGGGTCACTTAGTTTATTTACTTTACTTTCTTATACCATTACTGGTGGTTGGTTGAGTGATTGTGTTCATAAATTTTATAAGTGGCTGATGGACTAAGGAGGTTTTATTATGGAACTGAAAGCTAGTGTAGAAGTTGTTCTTCTTATGAAAGACGGAGAAACTTTTGAAGAAGCTGAGAATCGTCTGTACGACTTGCTGTACGATGGTCTTTGCCGTAATGCGGAAGCAGAAATGGAATTTTATATCTATCATACGGAATAATAAAATCTGAATTTTAAATGGAGATTTACTATGAAAACTATTAAGGTTGTAGCTACAACTACTGATATTCGTACTATGTACAAGAAGGCTAGAACTGCTTCTCAGAGGGCATTGCTTGGCTATATGGCGAAGACTGGTGTAGTTGGGAATCCTATATATTGCGGTGCGTTTAACATACTGAGGAGCATTGAGTGGTGCATGGATGGCGAGGAAATTTATACTCTATATCCGATGGAAGATTCTGCTACTGTGGCTAAGATTATCGATATTGCACAATCTGCACTTGACGGAAACTTTAATTCTTTTGCTTTTAGTGCAAGAGAGATTGATAATATTATTAGATACATGGAGAATATCTAAAAAATATTTTCAGAAAATTCAATTTAATACTTGACAAATCAATAAAAGTATGATATAATACACTTGTTGTTGAGGGCAACAAGATATGCTGTTGTGGTGGAATAGGTAGACACAAAGGACTTAAAATCCTTCGGTAGTGATACCATACGGGTTCGATTCCCGTCAACAGCACCATATGCTGTGTTACTTTAATTGGTAGAAGAGCGGTCTTATAAACCGTATTAGCGACAGATTATCGCATAATCTGGGTTCGAGTCCCAGACACAGCACCATATGTGCCTTTAACTCAGTAGGTAGAGTAATTGCCTTTTAAGCAATGAGTCAGCAGTTCGAGTCTGCTAAGGCACACCAAGTAGAAACACAGAGATTTAATTCTCTGTGTTTTTTATTATATATATCCGTATATTATACTGCTGCGTATATTATACGAGAGTATAATATACAAAGTTATATCCGAAAATAATTATGAAAATATTATAAATACTACTTGACAAACTATCTTTTATATGCTATAATATGGGTGTAAAGAAAAACAACAACACATAAAAGAAAGGAAAATTCATTATGTCAAAGTTTAACATCTATGAAGAAATCACTAACAGAATTATTGAGCAGTTAGAGAACAACATTATCCCCTGGCATAAACCCTGGTCTGGTATTTCTGGCGGTGCATATAACAGAGTTAGCAAGAAGCCTTATTCTCTGCTTAACCAGATGCTTTTGAAGCATGATGGTGAGTATGCAACTTATAAGCAATGGAGTGACCTTGGTGGCAAGGTTAAAAAGGGTGAGAAGTCCGAAATTGTAGTATTTTGGAAGATGATGCAAGTGGAAGAGAATAAGGATGGCAAGATTGAAAAGAAAACTATCCCTCTTCTAAAGTATATCAATGTGTTTCATGTATCGCAAGTTGATGGTGTTGAGCCTAAAGACATGAAGCCTATTGAGCATAGTCCTATTGAAGAAGCTGAAAAGATTAAGAATGGCTATGTAGAAAGAGAAAACATTACTATCGAAGAACTGGTGACTAACGAAGCGTTTTATAGTCCTATGATGGACTACATCCAAGTTCCTTGCAAAGAGCAGTTTAAGGACATTATGGAGTTCTACAGCACCTTGTTCCATGAGATGGTTCATAGTACGGGTCATGCAGACAGACTTGGCAGATTAAATACTGGTGTTAAGCTTGCAAGTTTTGGTTCGGAAGAGTACAGTAAGGAAGAACTGATTGCTGAAATTGGTTCTGCGTTCTTGATGAATCACATTGGTATTGAAACTCCTAAGACATTTAAAAATTCAGCAGCTTATATCCAGAGTTGGCTAAAGGTTTTAAGAAACGACAATCGTTTCATCATTTCTGCAAGTGGCAAGGCAGAAAAGGCAATGAAGTATATTTTGGGCAACATTGAAGAAAGCGTTGTTACTGCATAATAGATAAAGTTATAAGGAGATAGATTCAAATGAAAGCATATAAACTTCTTAGAATTAAAAAGGATGGCAAGTTATATCCTTTGTTTATTAATAAAAATATGTCTACTCCTATTGGAGAGTGGATGGAGGCAGAATGTCACCCGACTAAAGGTTTTGCTATCCGCAAGGGTTGGCATTGTTGCTTTAACCCTATTGCACCACATTTGAAGAAGATTCTAGCGAATGGAGAACAGCGTGTATGGGTTGAGTGCGAAGTCGAAGATTGGGAAAGCTATGATAGACCTGAAAGCCAAGGCGGTTCTTGGATTCTGGCACAGAGAATGAAAATTAACAAGATTATTGGCTAAATAATAAGATAATGTTATAATGGATACAAGAAAGGAAATGATAACAATGAAAAACTATACTTATGGTTGGGTTATTAAAGATAAAGGCTATGTGGAGCTTCCAGTGGCTGAATACACGGAGTATCAGCTTGACATGGGTAAGTTTATCGACTCTATGTCTGCGGTCATTGTAGAAGCCAAGTGCGGTTGGAGCGGTGTTCGATATGAAGTAGTAAAACACAATGAAAGAGGAGATGTATTGGAGTATATGGTTCTGTACTGCAATGGCGGTGGTAGCAGATGGATTCCGATTACTGCCAATAGTAAGGGTGGCAACTTCTCTGTTCTTGGTGAAAATTTATGGTAATAGTAAAAGCCGAAGATTTGTTCTTCGGCTTTTATTTTTGAGAGTAAGGTATATTATACAAGTTGTATAATATACAAATATATAATAATTAAAAAATATTTTTAAAAAACTACTTGACAAATTATCTTTTATATGATATAATATAGGAGTAAAGAAGAGAAAGATAACACAACAAAACAAAAGGAGAATTATTATGGCAAGCAGAAGAGAGAAATATCCCGATACTAAAACATTCAAATTTTATAATGCAAATCCTAAAGGTAAGTTTACTGGTGATTGTGTTGTGAGAGCAATTTGCACAGCATTGGAAAAGCCTTATGAAGAAGTATATAGAGAACTGTTTGAGCTGTGTTTAAGAACTGGTTATTCAGTAGCAAGCACAGAAAACTATGCAAAGTATCTTGAACTGCAAGGTTGGAGCAAGATGAAACAGCCAAGAAAAAACAATAACACAAAGTATACTGGCGAAGAGTTTTGCAAAACCTATAAAGGAGTTTGTGTTGCACATATTGGCGGACACCATATTGTTTGCATCAAGAACGGCAAGGTGCATGATACTTGGGATAGCACAGACGGATGCATCGGAAACTATTGGGTAAAATAATAAAGGAAGTAAAATACTTCCTTTATTATTTTAAAAACTACTTGACAAATATATAAAAATATGATATAATATCTATATAAATAAGAAACAAGGTTATAGGAGGGAATAATAATGAGTTATACTAGAAATGTTGGAGAAACGATTGTTCATGTTTGTTGCATTTGTAATCCAGAAGCAACCTATGCAGAGTATTACGATGATATTGAAGCCAAGATTATCGCAGATGGTTACAAGCCAGAAACCACAATGGATAATTTGATTTCTATGATTATTCTTTCCTTTGATTGCGACGATAATTATGGCGAATATGATGAAGAAACTGGATTTGGTGGCTATGGCGAAGAGTTTACTTTAGAAGAATGTTTTCGTTATGTAGAGGAATCTGGTGGGTATAGAGAATTTGATTATTATTGTTGACTACTTGACATATAACGAGTAGTGTACTAAAATATAGTTGACAGAAAGATAATTAAAAATTTAGGAGTGATTATAATGGGTAAACCCGTAACTAGTAATGTTGCAAGAGCAGAAACTACTGCATTAAATACAAAAGTGAATAAGGAAGTGTTTGAAGCTTTTAAGGATTATTGTGCATACCTTGGATACTCAATGAATGTTGTACTTGAAACTTTCATGCGTCAATATGCTAGTGGTAGATTCAAGCTAGAGGATAATGACATTATGAAGTTTAAGGATGATGGTCAAGAAGTAGCCACCTTAAATACCACATTTAACAAAGAAATCTATCTTAAATTTAAGTTAACTTGTAAAGATAACGGATATTTTGTAAGACATGTTGTTACGGCTTTTATGGAAAAATTCGCAAATAGAGATTTAGTTTTGGAATATGTAAATATTACAGAGATGAATGAAGAGTAATGTGAGGACTGATTAAAATGTTTGATTTACTGCTTGTTGTGTCCGCTGTTTGTACTGTTGCACAGCTTGTTAAAGAATCTTGTACAAAAGAAATTCCTGCTGAGAATTGGGCAAATAAAGAACTTTATCAAAAGGATATAATGAACGGAGTTTCTGTTGAACAGCGTATGAAAAATCTTGAAAATGGTAAGTATAAACTAACAGAAAGCCATCCAGAACCCCATCGTGACCCCGTGAGCGGCAAAATTGTAATTGAGAATAATCTGTTATACCAAGAAGATTTAAGGGCATACGGAGCTTGCCAGACGATGCGGTGGGTAAAGCAAGGCAAGTATAATCTGACCCAAGAAGAACTTAAAAAAGAGCATGAGCGGATAAATGCCAAGTATAAGTATCTCTATAATCTGTAATAAAATATAAAAATATTTAAAAAACTACTTGACAAACAGATAATTTTGTGCTATAATAAAGATACAAAAAAGAGGAGTGATAATGATGGCAGTACCTATTCGCAAACAGAAAACTGATAATGTTATAACCCTCTCTATTGTTGGTGGAAAATTAACTAAGAAACAAGAAGTCAAGTATAATAAAGATGGGAGCATTGATAAACGGCACTCTAATAGGGTGGCTGGCATAAGTACGACTGTCTATCCGTTTAGTATAGAAGAAATCAAATCAATCATTAGTGTATTAGATAAACGGATTAGCGAAGCAACAAATGATAATCAAAAACAGATTGCACATAGGAACAAGATGTTGTTTTTAATAGGCATAAATGTCGGATTAAGAGCAAGTGATTTAACACAGTTGCGTTGGTCATATTTCTATAAGAATGATATGACATTTAAGGAATCTTATACATTACAGCCTAAAAAAACAAAGAAAACGGGTAAATTTGTAAGAATATTCTTTAATCAAACTGTAAAGAGAGCGGTTGAAAACTATGTATGTGATTATCCTATCGAAGATTTGAACGGCTATTTATTCAAATCAAGAAAAGGATGCAATCCAATTACCGAAAAAGGTTTATGGAAAATCGTTGTCGATGTAGCTGCTGACGCAGGTATCGAAAAGAATGTTGGTTCACATTCGCTTCGGAAAACATGGGCAAGAAACATATACGATAATGCAGAAGATAAAGGCGGAGCATTAGTAATGCTTCAAGAATGTTTAAGACATGAAAATTCACTAACAACTCTTCGATATATCTCCATTATGGACGAGGAGAAAAAAGGCATGTATGAAAGTATTGAATTAGGACTAGATTTAATTTAATATATAAGCAATGAAGCGGAGGTATTTATTATGGCAATCGATAAGATTTTGAAGATTGAAGGTTCTAGTATTACTTGGACTTGTAAGCAGATTGTAAAGATGATTGACAAAGAAACGATTAGTTTTAAGAATATTGTACAGCGAAGCTTTGTTTGGGAAAAGCATAGAATGAGTGAACTGATTTGGTCTATCATTATGGGTTATCCCATTCCTCCTATCTATGCGGAGCGTGGAGAATCCGACAATGACAAGGTAAAGATTTATGATGTTATGGATGGTCAGCAGAGAAACACTTCTATTTATAAGTATATGAAAGACGAGTTTGCTTTGACGGAATTAAAGCCCATCCCTTATCTTGATGAAAATGGAAACGAATGTGCTATTGATATTTCTGGCAAGAAGTTTTCCGAACTGGAAGAAGAGTTACAGGACATTATTAAGGATGCAACTATTACAGTAAAGTATTATGACAATCTTGACCAGTCGCAGAAAGCCGAAATGTTCCGCAGACTGAACAATGGCAAGCCTTTGTCTACGAAGTCCAGAACGCTTGCATCTGCCAAGAATATCGGTGGCTTACTGGATATTGGCTCTCACAAATTGTTCGACGAGATGCTTACTGAGAAGGCGAGAGCCAATAAAAATCATGCAGTCATTGTAGTCAAGGCATGGGCGATGATGACTAAGGATGCAGAAGATGTTTCTTTTGCAAGTAAGGACTTCAATCCTATGATTGAGGATGCTGAAATCTCTGCGGAAGAAAAGCAAAGCCTTGCCAATGTGTTTGATTTCGTTGTTAATGTCCATGATGAATTAGCTGAGAATAAGGAAAAGGATGTAGCAAGAAAGCTTTATACTGAAACTCATTTTGTATCCCTTATCCCTTACATTAAAGAAGCTATTGAGAACAATATTAGCGAAGCTATGATGGCTGAATGGCTGATTAACTTCTTCAAGACGGAAAATAATACTGATGTATATGCTAAGTATATGGACGCTTGTTCTGGCGGTGTAGCTAGAAATGCAAGTATCGTTGCAAGACATAATGCACTTAGAGAATCCTATGAAGAGTTCTTCAAGACGGAAGAAAATTCTGAAAAAACATCTTGACAAATAGTCAAAAATATGATATAATACCACTACAAGGAGCAGATGAATAACTCATACTGCTTCTTTGGTGTGTATAAAAGTTAAGGTTATAATATAAAATGTAGGTTTTAAGAGGTGTTTTATGTACGATTATAATAGAGAAGAAGACCTTGTTGCAGAAATTGAATATGTTAAAGGATTATATGACGCTCAAGCACTTAAGGTTAAGAATGAAGAGTATGTAAAAAACCTTATGTTTGCCGATTATGTAAGAAGAGTTAGAAGCAATAAGTCTAGATATGATTTTATGGAAACGGTGTTTAAAGCTGCTCAAAGCCAGATTGGAAAGAAAAAAAAGAAAGAAAGAGAACAGCTTGCCATACTTGAAGAGTTTATTGCAGAAGACTTTTTTAGTAATTATATTTTTTGCAAGATTACCAGAATTATTAGTGGCGGTTATGAAGGATATTATTGGAGCGTGGAATTTGAGGGCTTTGGTGAAACATTCAACATCGTAATTCCAGTAATGGACAAAATTAACACAAAAAATATTGGACACGCTTATGATGGTATGTTTGCATTTTCCGTAAAAGAATCTGGTTCTTGGTGGTTAAAAAAGAAGAGCTATAAGATTGAAGACATTGCGGAATATATTAAGTCGTACTTTGGATTGGACAAGGTGAATAATGATGACTATTGAGCGTAAGCGTGTGTGTTGCAACTGCGGAAACAATATCCGTTGCAAAGACGGAAAAGGCTATGTGATACATTGTCAGTGTGCCATTGACGGTCATTACATTGGCTATGTGGAATGTTTTGAACATTGGTGTAGGCGATGGAAGAGAGATAGAAAGTGGGATAATGTGGATGAGCCACATTAAAATCAAGCTTTTATGACCATTGTTTACAATTTGTTAATATTGAGTTCATAATTGTGTTTTATAATATCAATAGAAAGAAGGTAGATATGTAATGAAAGCACAAACTATCTGCGTTATCAAAGATATCTTAGAGCAAAAAGTAAAAGATGCTACCAAGAATTATACAAATAATGAAGTTATTTTAAAACAAAAATATGGAGATAGCTATTATACATATCTAACATATTTTGAAAAGGTGACATATAATCGTTTGACTAAAGAAATGAATGATTGTTACGATTTATTAGATGATTTCAATGAACATAATTGGGACTAAAATCGAGATTTTATGAGGTGGATGTATGGCTTATATCGAAACAATTCTAAATGAAGATGGAAGTGTGTTTGACCCTCCTAAGAATCCGCTTGCAGAAAAATGGGATTCCTTGTACCCTCCTTGTGAACATGAGGGATATAGTTGTATGTTTTGTAGGAAGTGTAGACTTGGCGATTATTGGAAATGCCCAGAAGAAGATAAGGAAGTTTATGAGCAGTGGTCAAAAGAATATAAAGAGTATTTCTTCGCTCATAACGATTTAAATGAAGAGAAGATTAGGGAACATGTAAATCTTATGATGGATAGACTTGGAGAATTAAAGTATGACGAATCTAAACAAGACTAGGGAAGAAATTATTTATGAACTTGTTCTGTCTTTGAACAATGGCAATGTATGCTATACAAATGACAGAGTGATGATTGCAATTGACCAATACGATGAATTGGTCAAAAATGGAATCGTTGAAAAAATTGATGAGGCTGATAGTTTTCACAGTAGACTTGCAGAACGACAGAAACAATGTAATCACGACTGGTTCCCTATGGAGACAATACAGAATCCTATAGGTTGTGTCACTAAGTTCAAATGTATGAAATGTGGTGTTACAGAAACAAAAGATACTACATCTCAATATTGGAAACGCATTTAAAAAGAATATTTTAAGAGGTAAAGTTATATGAAGATTTGGGTAGACCATTTGCCGACCATGCCACATGAATGCTTGTTTCATAGAATGGAGCAGTCGTATTGGGGATTTCCAGTTCGTGTATGTATTTTTAGCGATGAACCTTGCGTATTAAAAGACGGTGGAAAATGTCCTTATTTGCAAGTGTTATGCGGAAGTCAAAGTTGGTAACATTTAAAAAGTTTATTTTAATAGGAGGAAATCATTATGATGTTAGAGGCTGTGTGGCTTAAGAAGGGCAAGGAAGTTGCCACTGTTAGTCCAGTAATGTGTATTGTATGTGATGAAGATATGAATGACATCTTAGATATTGAAATTGAAGATAAATATGGTGACTGGCATTCTTGTATAGATGCTGATGACTTTATTATCAGAATTAAGAAGGAGTAATATTATGACTAACTTCAATAATCTTAGGTTTATGGGCATTGATGAATTTGTAGAATGGCTCGATGAATATGGTGATTTCGATAATGCTCCTTGGAATAAATGGTTCGATGAAAACCATTGTAAAAAGTGTAAGCCGATTATTTCGGATTATGGTCATGAATACGCTCCATGTGAGTTTAATAATAAGTGTGTATTTTTTGAAGAGATGAATGAAGTGCCCAACCATAAGCAGGTAATTAAGATGTGGCTAGAATTAGAAAGTGAGAACGAGTAATATGAATTACACTTGGAATGACATTAAGAAAATTATT
>JAEIGA010017594.1_pt1 | contig 10891 bp, 6 predicted proteins | sample 9270691 | NCBI WGS metagenome assembly JAEIGA01 (sample SAMN17057246, study PRJNA624740) | gut metagenome | biome: biome; isolation source: fecal sample | host: Bos grunniens | place: China: Xizang | collected 2019 | reverse complement strand
TTCTGGTCGAAGACCTTGGACTAGGAGAGACGCTTGAATTTTCCTTTAAAGAAATAGGATATATCCTTTAATTATGCCTTCATTGCAGCGATTACCGCTGCAGGATCCTCAGCCTTGAACACTGCGCTTCCTGCCACAAGGATATCTGCTCCGTGTTCTACGAGCTTCCTGGCATTTGCAGCAGAAACTCCTCCATCAACCTGGATATGGCACTTGAGACCCTGTCTTTCGATCTCTGCCTTCACAGCTGCCACCCTGTCATATGTAGCCTCAATGAACTTCTGACCACCGAAGCCGGCAAATACAGACATGAGAAGGACATAATCACATTTTTCAAGATATGGATACAGGCTCTCGACCGGTATGTCAGGATTAATGGCAAGACCCGGTTTCATTCCAGCCTCCCTGATCTGGTCAAGCACCTGTCCAGGATTCTCTGTCGCGTTGACATGGAAACTGAGCATATGAACTCCGACCTTAGCAAATCTCTCGACATAATTCTCCGGCTTCACGATCATAAGGTGCGCATCAAGAGTCTTGGTCGCCTTACTTGCGATAGCCTCGACTATAGGGAAACCATATGAGATATTCGGAACGAAAATTCCGTCCATGATGTCAAGATGAAATATGTCTGCATGGTCATTTACAAGCTGCACATCCTTTTCAAGATGAAGAAAATCGGCGGCAAGCATTGAAGGAGCAATCTGTATCATAATATACTAATTATCAATATCTGAAACTAAAATGTTATTTGTAATTTACCACCACATCCTCAAGAAGGGCGACAAATTTGTCGAGTGATGCAAGCTCAAGACGCTCTCCCGGAGCATGAACTCCTCTGAGTGTAGGTCCGAACGAAACCATATCAAGTCCAGGGAATTTCTCTGTAAAGAGACCGCACTCGAGTCCTGCGTGAATTGCCTTCACCTTTGGCTCTACTCCGAAGAGTTTCTTGTATGAAGCCACACAGGCATCTCTTACCGGTGACACGGCAGCAGGAGCCCAACCCGGATATTCGCTTGCGTGTGTAACGACAGCACCAGCAAGTTCAAAGCATGCCTCCATCTTTGCGGCAGCAGCCCTTCTGGCAGCAGTCACACAACTTCTCTGACTAGAACCTATACGTATCAGACCAGGCTCAGGCATCTTTACAGATGCAAGGTTTGTAGATGTCTCGACAAAATTCTCGATTTCCTGGCTCATAGCAAGCACGCCGTGTGGAGATGCACAGAGAGCGGCTACAAGGTTCCATGAAGTCATCTCATCTATTGCTACTCTTCTCTCACCGTTGTACTCCCCTGCTGCAACCTTGATATCCTTCTCGATGGCGCCATATTCCTCATATACCGATGCCGCGAACTCCTCAAGTCTCTCATTGATGATCTCAAGTGTATCGGCCTCAGCCGCAACAGCAGCCTTAGCCTCTCTTGCTATCGCATTGCGTTTGTTTCCACCGTCTATGCTCACCAACTGCCAATCAAGGTCTCTGATGCTGTAAAGGAATCTGCCCAGAAGCTGGACAGCATTTGCTCTACCCTTATTGATGTCGTCGCCGCTATGTCCGCCCATGGCGTCCTTAACGAAAATCTCCTCATACTCAAAGTCCTCACATACAGGCTCATCTGTATAATGGAACTCTGCAGTTGTATCAAGGCCACCGGCGCAGCCAACGAAAATTTCACCTTCGTCCTCCGAGTCAAGATTTAGAAGCACCTTTCCTGTGAAGAAACCCGGCTGAAGAGCCATCGCTCCATCAAGACCTGTCTCTTCTGCAACAGTGAAAAGACACTCTATCTTTCCGCATGCGAGATCAGAGTCAAGAAGAGCCAGCTGAGCGGCGATACCTATACCGCAGTCCGCTCCAAGAGTTGTGTCAGGAGCGACCATCCAGCCGTCCTGAATGACATATCTGATAGGATCTTTTGCAAAATCGTGCTCTACACCCTCGTTCTTCTCACAAACCATGTCAGAGTGGCTCTGAAGCACGATCGCCGGAACATTCTCGAAGCCGGCAGCTGCCTCCTTTACGATGAGCACGTTGCCGGCCTCATCTGTCTTGCACTCAAGGTTTCTGTCCGAAGCGAACTTCTGCAGATACGCGATGATCTGCTCTTCATGTCCTGATTCACGTGGGATTGTAGTTATCTCTTTGAAAAATGAAAGTACTGATTCTGAAGTCATGGTAGTATAAAATAAAATTCCCTACAAAGATAAACCTTTATAGGGAATAATCAATCTCTACTGTCTTGCCGGAACGAGAATCTTCTCTATATCCGTAACATATTGTCTGAATGTCTTGTCAGTGCTCATAAGGTCGTTGACAGTGGTGCAGGCGTGGAGTACCGTAGCGTGGTCCTTGCCTCCAATCTCCGAACCGATGGTAGAAAGTGAGCAGTTTATCAGGTTTCGAGACATATACATAGCAATCTGTCTGGCCTGTACTATCTGACGCTTACGAGTTTTTGACAGAAGCTCTTCGCGTGTGATGTTGAAATACTCACAGACCACTCTCTGTACGTTGTCGATTGTAATCTCGCTCTTCTGCTCTCCGACAATCTTGTCTGTGATCTTCTCCGCCAGAGATACTGTAATCTCGTTATGAGCAAGTGTTGCATTGGCGATAAGTGATATCAAGGCACCTTCAAGTTCTCTGAAGTTTGACTGGATACGTGTTGCAAGGAACTCGTAAACCTCATCCTTAAGCTCTACGCCTTCACGGAAGGCTCTTGACTTAAGCATCGAGAGTCGTGTCTGGAAATCAGGTTTCTGCAACTCCACTGAGAGACCCCACTTCAGACGTGAGAGAAGTCTGATCTCAAAGTTCTGCAGATCTGCCGGGGCACGGTCCGATGTAAAGATCAACTGTTTGCCAGACTGGTGCAGATGGTTGAAGATGTTGAAGAAGGCATTCTGCGCTCCAGGTCCGTTAAGATCCTGAATATCATCAACAATGAGTACATCCATCTTGTTATAGAATGCGAAGAAGTCAGTTACCCTGTTCTTCACGACTGCATCCATATACTGGGTCTTGAATCTGTTCGCCTGTACGTATAGTACAACGAGTTCAGGATATTTCTGCCAGATAGCGTTACCGATAGCCTGCGCGAGGTGGGTTTTTCCCAGACCCGGACCTCCGAAGAGGAAAAGCGGGTTGAATGCTGTCTTTCCAGGGGCTCCGGAAATTGTCTCGGCAGCTGTGAAACCCATCTTGTTACACTCACCCACGATGAGGTTATCAAAACAGAATACAGGATTCAGCTGAGGATTTACCTGAAGTCGTGTAAGACCCGGATAGACGAAAGGTCCTGGATTTGAGGCCGGAGAAAAGGTTGTGACAGAAATCGGCTTATTCACCGGAGTTGTGCCAGGAGACGCAGGATATTTGAGAGCGGGCTGTGTCCTTACCGGCTTGACCACATATACAAGTTTGGCACCTGCGCCAAGTTCCTTCTTCAATGCAGCCTTAAGTACAGTAAGGTAGGTATCCTCGACATACTCACGGAAAAACTCAGAAGGGACCTCGACAGTCAGCTTGGAGTCAACGAGGGACACGGCCTTGATCTGCCTGAACCACACATTGAACTGCTGCTGGTCGATATTGCTCTGAATGAACTTCAGGCAATTGTTCCAAACTGATATGTGTTTTTCGTTAGTCATTATCTTGGGATTGTGATATAAAGTGATGCCCGTTTCTCAAACGGTTGTGCAAAGATGAGGAAAAAAAAGTAATAAAAAATTGTTTTTTCTATTGCAGATAAACTTTTTTTTACACTCCCATCTTATCCCAAGATGAAAAATATCAAACTCCTAAACTATTGAATTACAAGTATTTAGAAAGATACAAAACTCGTAACTACCACATATATAAGCGTTTTGCAATTTTGAATTTTTCAAATATAACAAAAACGTTATTTTAATGCGCTACAGCTATCTAGAATACGGAAATTTTAATATACTTCTTCGGATTTTCCTGTATTTTTTTGACCAGCTCGTCGACATCGGAAAGTAATGCATCTACCGAATCATAGACAGACTTATCAACAAGAAGTTTACCGATGGTACCGTCCGGGTCATTGATATTTTCAAGAAGAATATGGAATGAAGATACGATTTCCTGGATATCCTTCGCGTCAAAGGAAGCCACCAACGAAGATACATCTCCCATAGTCGCATCCACCTTGTCTGCGATACCTCCGAACTTGCCGGAAAGAACAGCAAGATCATCAATGAAAGCCTGAAGTTCATCTGACTTGCCTCCTACTGCTGCCGAAATGCGGCTTACATTGCCCATAGTCTTCTCAAGATGCGCAATCGTAGCCTTGAGGCTTTCCTGATTTTCAGCACAGAGAAGTCTGTTCACTCCAGCCACAGTCACGCTAAGGCTATCAAGGGTTGCCGTCACCTTCTCAAGAAGCGGCTGCACTCCCCCTGCAAGACCGTCCATAAGGCCTGCCTCGAAACAAGGCTCAAGATAGGCTCCGTCCTGTGCATATTCCGCTGATGAGCCCAGGTCTATCCTCAAGCCCTTTCCGCCCATGATATCAACGCTGTAGATGGTCATACGTGAATCTGAAGGCACGAGAAAATCGTTTGAAACCGAACACCTTACATTAAACATTGCGGTCTTGGAATCATATGAGACCTCAGTAACCTTGCCCGCCTTGTATCCCTTGATGAACACAGGTGCGGATGCTACAAGGCCTTCTACATTCTCATATCTTGTGCAGAATTCCATTTCTTTATTAAACACATCCTTACCTCTGAGATAATTGATAAGGAAAAATGACATTACCAGTGTCAAAACGGCGAAAACACCGATCTTTAATTCTTTGCTCATATTATATTCATTTAGCGCGTGCGACTGTATTTCCGGACACCTTTACGACAAAGGCCTCAGGGAACTTCTTTCTTACTGTCGGAAGCTGATTCTTAGCCTCTGAAAGAGTCTTATAATTACCATATACATATTTATATATGGAAGAATCGTCGGCCTTTACCGCCTTAACCTCAAGTCCTTTCAATGCAGGATCTCCATTTTTCAACAGTCGTCCCAGACCCATGATCTGAACACCGTAATATTCCTCTGCCACCGGCTTCGCCTGAGCATTTGTCTGCGATGAGGCAGTATCGGTCTGCGATACTTCAGATTTTGGTGCAGGCTCCTCCTGTTTCTGAGTCGCTGCAGGTTCTGTGACAGGAAGTTCCACAGGTGCGCCTACTGATGCATCATAGATGATCTTGTACTCCTTGAAGGCCTGGAATAGTCTTTCTGCAATCTCCTGCTGCCATTTTGGCGAAACCAGGAGCTGTCTCTCCTTTGCATTTGAGAGGAAGGCAGTCTCCACAAGAACAGCCGGACAGGTCATCTTCTTGAGCAGAAGGAAGTCATTCTGGTGAATTCCCTTGCCCCATTTCTGGAATGGTGTGGTACATAATTTCTCGACCAGCAACTGCGAAAGCAGGATACTATGGTCATAATTGGCATTGAAGAGCAAGGTATTGAGAATCTGATCCTCAGGTGAGTCATCCTTATATCTGGACTGGTCTTCCTCGAACTGGATTACCGAGTTCTCGAGTTTCGTCAGTTCGACATTCTCATCGAAGAGGTCTCTATTGGGATTTCTGCTGTCTTTCCTGGAAAGGATATGTGCGGATGTTCCGAAGGCAGCCTTGTTCTTGCTTGAATTACAATGAATCGAGATGAAAAGATCGGCATTATGATCATGCGCCGTCTTTACACGGTCTGTGAGTTTAGGGAAAACGTCTGTGCTTCTGGTATAGACGACCTTAACGTTCGGGAACTGCTTCTTGATCTTGTCTCCAAGCAATTTAGAAATGTTCAGAACGATGTTCTTCTCACAATTCCTGCTGTCCGGCCCTGGGGCTCCCGGATCTTTTCCACCGTGTCCTGGGTCGATGACAATGGTCCTTAACCCGACATTGCTGTTGACAGTCTGCGCTTCAGTCAAAAATGAAGCGGATGTCAGCAGAAAGACACAGAAAAGGAATAGAATTTTATGGAGTTTTGGGGACATATCTGCGACTCAATTTGGTATTAAATGAAAATAGTTATAATTTTGCAGTTTGCAAAAATAGCAATTTTTTGCTTAACGGAGATAATATTAATGTCTTTATATAAAAAGGAAATACTCAACGGCAACATCAGTGGATGGATTCTGGCGGCCTTGATGCTGCTCTCTGTCTGCTGTCATTCTGCATTTTCTCAGGATGACAGGAGAAGCAGGAGACAGCGCAGAGCGGCGGTTGCATCCGAAGTCATTAGCGATTCCCTCCCGCATATGTCGGATTCGCTCAAAGCCGTGAATGATTCCATAGCCGCAAGAAGAGACTCGATCGCAAGGGTGGATTCGATTGCAAAAAGAGACTCCATGGACATGCTCCAGAAGAGTTCGCTCGACGCTCCCGCATTCACGACCGCACGCGACTCTATCGTCGAGGACTTCAGTAACGGCAAAAAGATGATCTACTACTACGGCGACGCATCCGTTTCATATGGAAACATGAAACTTACCGCCGATTATATGGAGTACGACCTTAATACTCAGACACTTTACGCGCGAGGTACAAAGGACACTACAGGTGTGATTACCGGAGCTCCCGTAATGGAACAGGGAGGAAAGTCATACGAGATGGAGGAAGTGAGATACAACTTCCAGACAATGAAGGCGCGTATCACCAACATGATCACCCAGGAGCAGGACGGTACCTTGCATGGAAAGAACATCAAGATGATGCCTGACCGTTCCATCAACATTACTAAAGGCCGATATACGGTCTGCGATTGCGAGCATCCGCATTATTATCTGCACCTGAGTGCGGCAAAAGTAATGACAAAGCCATCCCAGAAGACAGTCTTCGGCCCTGCATGGGCTGTAGTGGAGGATGTGCCTATGTTCCCTCTCGTTCTTCCTTTCGGTTTCATCCCTGACAGACCGGACCGCGCTACAGGTATCCTCTTCCCTACTTTCGGTGAGGAGGCAACCCGAGGATTCTACCTTAGAGATCTCGGTATGTATTTCGTCATCGGCGATTATTTCGATCTCGCCCTTACAGGAGATATCTATACACTCGGTTCATGGGCGATTGACGTAAACTCAAGATATAAGGTCAATTACAAATGCAACGGTAACTTCTCACTCACCTATTCGAATGACCAGACAGGTGAAAAAGGAAGTTCCGACTTCTTCCAGACAAAGAACTTCGGAATCAGGTGGAGCCACTCTCAGGATGCAAAGGCGAGACCTGGAACATCGTTCTCCGCTTCGGTAAACTTCTCCAGCCCATCCAACAGCCGATATAACTCGACATCAGTGACCGAGGCCCTCCAGAATCAGGTTTCGTCATCTATATCATACTCAAAGAACTGGAACGGAAAACTTAACCTGTCCATCAATGCCCTGCATAGCCAGAACTCAAAGGACAGTTCGTACTCGTTCACGCTCCCTAATGTGACGTTCTCCGTAAACAGATTCTATCCTTTCAAGAAAAAGAATCGAGTAGGCAAGGAGAAGTTCTATGAGAAATTCTCACTCGGATACAACACCAGTCTCCAGAACAGAATCAACTTCAAGGCTAAGGAGTTCAACCAGCCGGGCTTCCTAGACAAGTTCCAGAACGGTATGGCCCATAACTTCCAGATCGGTCTTCCGAACTTTACAGCCTTGAAATATATAAACGTGACACCTAGCATCTCGTACGGAATGAACTGGTTCTTCCGCAAGACAGAGAAGGAATACGATCCGGAGTCAGGTAGAGTTGTAGATGTGAAGGGCAAGGCATTCCAAACTTTCGGTGCCACACACAACTACTCTGGAGGTGTCTCCATGAGTACCCGTATCTATGGTATCTTCAACTTCGGAAAGCATAGGAAACTCCAGGCAATCAGACACGTCGTGTCACCTTCCCTGAGTGCGTCGTTCAGCCCTGAAAAGGGTACGCATTTCAACGGATGGAGAACCCTCACATATACTGACCAGCAGGGTAACGTCAAGACCCAGGATTACAACATCTATGCAGGTCAGATCAATTCTGCGCCGGGCAAGGGCAAGACAGCCAGCCTTAACTTCTCTCTTGGAAATAACTTCGAGGCTAAGGTGCGTGACCTTGCCGATACTACAGGAAAGGGTTCAAAGAAAATGAAACTTATTGACCAGCTGAACTTCAACACTGGTTACAACTTCCTGGCCGACTCTCTTAAGATGAACAATGTAGGTGTCACAATGTCCACATCCATCTTCGAGAAACTCGGTATCAGCGCAAATGCCAACTTCGACCCTTATGCCATCCTCGTCGACAAGAACAACCCTTCCGGAAGAAAGATCAACAGATTTGCAATTCAGGAAGGACAGGGTCTTCTCAGAATGACCAATGCCAGCGTTTCGATGTCATACTCTCTCTCGGGTGATGGAGCTATCAAGGGAAATGACGGAACCGGCACCACCGACGGAGGCTCTCAGGGAGCAGCAAGTTACTATCAGAGAATCTATTACCATCCTATGACCGGCGAGTATATACCTGGCGGATGGCTATACTATACCAACCCGAATGTGCCTTGGTCTGTGAACTTCAACTACTCCTTCAGTTATAGGAAGGCATATCAGTTCTCCAACGGCAAGCAGATCGACAAGAAAGATTTCACTCAGACATTGGGAATCAGCGGTAACATCAAGCTGACTCCTCGTATGGCTTTGAACATGACCACTAACTTTGACCTGATGGCATTGAAGATGAGTACCACTCAGTTGAGTGCAACGTACGACCTTCACTGCTTCAATATCGCCGTATCCTGGATTCCTACAGGTCAGTGGGAATCATGGAGCTTCAGAATCGCAGCCAATGCAGCGGCTTTGGCAGACCTTTTGCGATTCAAGAAGAGCAGCAGTTACTGGGATAACAATTATAGGTAAAATCTGTCCTGGATTATTGCAGGTAGTAATTTTTTTGCTACTTTTGCAGTACATACATCTTTGGTCATTTATCTTATGACTATATCTCGGGTCTGCTATGGCCTGACAAAAAACAATCATCAAACTAATTTTATGTACGATATTTTCGAACTTAGGAACATGGAATTGGACCAGCTCCATGCCCTTGCGACAGAACTTGGAATGAAGAGTTTCAAGAGAATGGATAAGGATAAACTGGTTTATGCAATTCTTGACGAAGCGGCACGACAGAAGGCTAAGAACGTGCCGGAGAAACCCGCCCAGAAGAGAGGACGTGTGAAGAAAGTGGAGGAGAAAGCGGTAAAGAAGGAGAATGAAAAGTCCGAAAAGAATACCGAAAATCCTGAAAAGCCCGCAGCAAAGCCGGCGAAGAAGGCGGACAAACGTGAAAAGAGTGCAGAAATGCGCGATAAAACTGCAGACACACCTGCTGACAACCAGGAGAAGAATGAGTCTGCAAGAGAGGCGAACAAAGCCGATAAATCCCGTAAGCAAAAGACTAAAAAGAAGGCTGAACCTGCTAAGAATGAGAAGGTTATCGATACTCATGCACAGGAGTCTGAGGTAACTGCGGTTAAGCCGGAAGAGCCTAAGAATCAGGAAGAGAAGGCCGAGGCTCCTGCAGAAAAGAAGCAGAGAGGCCCTAAGCAGAAACGTGAAAGAATTCAGAAGCAGCATCAGAATGCTCAACCTGTAAAGATAGGTGAAGAAACGGCTTCCGCTGAGCCTGTAGAGAAAGTGGAAATCAATAATGAGCCTGCTGTGGCTGAGGTCGAGACCGAAGCAAAGGAGCAGATGGATCATAAGGACCACAAGGAAACAAACCCACAGCCGAAGCAGAACAATCAGAATAATCAGAACAACAACCAGCAGAACAGGAAGCAGCAGCGTCCTCAGGAGCCTGTAATCGAGTTCGACGGTGTCGTTGAAGCGACAGGAGTTCTGGAAATAATGCCTGACGGTTACGGTTTCCTCCGTTCATCCGATTATAATTACCTTAACTCACCTGACGACATCTATGTATCCCAGCATCAGATCAAGCAGCATGCTCTCAAGACCGGAGATACAGTGACTGGAGAAATCCGTCCTCCAAAGCCAGGTGACAAGTACTTCCCTCTCGTACGCATCAAGTACATCAACGGTCGTACACCGGAGTTCATCAGAGACAGAATTCCATTTGACTTCCTTACCCCACTTTTCCCTGAGGAAAAATTCAATCTTCTCGGAAACGGACATAATGACATGTCTTGCCGTATAGTGGATATGTTCACACCTATAGGAAAGGGACAGCGTGGACTTATCGTGGCACAGCCTAAGACAGGTAAGACAATGCTCCTCAAGTCAATAGCAAACGCAATCGCAGACAATCATCCTGAGGTATATATGATCGTGCTTCTTATCGATGAGCGTCCTGAGGAGGTTACAGATATGGCAAGAAGCGTCAAGGCTGAGGTAGTTGCATCTACATTCGACGAGCCTGCAGAGCGTCATGTGAAAGTTGCCAATATGGTACTCGAGAAAGCAAAGAGACTTGTAGAGTGCGGACATGATGTAGTTATTCTCCTTGATTCCATTACAAGACTTGCACGCGCATACAATACAGTTCAGCCGGCTTCCGGAAAGGTTCTTTCAGGAGGTGTCGACGCAAATGCGCTTCATAAGCCAAAGAGATTCTTCGGAGCAGCACGTAACATTGAGAACGGCGGTTCGCTCACGATCCTTGCTACAGCGCTTACAGAGACCGGTTCAAAGATGGATGAGGTCATTTTCGAGGAGTTCAAGGGTACAGGTAATATGGAACTTCAGCTCGACCGTCGCTTGAGCAACAAACGTATTTTCCCTGCTGTGGATGTTACGCTCTCAAGTACGCGTCGTGACGACCTTCTCTACTCCCCTGCACTTGCAAGCCGCATCTGGATAATGAG